>Ga0172372_10004430_pt1 | contig 19954 bp, 16 predicted proteins | sample LakKiv5m_2_FD_114544 | JGI IMG/M metagenome (GOLD analysis project Ga0172372, IMG submission 114544) | Freshwater microbial communities from Kabuno Bay, South-Kivu, Congo - kab_092012_9.5m | ecosystem: Environmental > Aquatic > Freshwater > Lake | place: Democratic Republic of the Congo...
ACCCTCTCTTCAAGGATTCTCGGGAGAGATTGATTTAAGTGCCAAACAAATTCAAATTGACGATAAAATGATTACTGATTTTGAATATAAGAATTCTTTCAAAAATAGTGTTTTTGGACAAACCAAAACTTCAATGAAAATATATGATGGATCGTTTGAATTCAAAGGTCTAAACGATATAAAATACAACAAAATTATCAATGGCACATTCTCTTGTAAAACATGCAATGTTAACAAAATATTAAATGATTTTTATAATGTTAATGCCATTGGCGGATTGGCAAATATATCAGGCAACATAGTTAGTATCGCTAAATCAACCAAAGAATTTTCCACCAATTTAAATTCTGAAATTTCATTAGCCATTTCATCTCCAAGAGTTGAAGGCTATGGCTTAACTGATTTAGTTAAAAAAATGTTTGCAGTTAAAAATTATGCCTTGGAACTCACCGAACCAGAAAAAATCTTAGAAAAAAAAGAATCCTCAACTCAATTTCTTGAAGGCAAAGGTTATATAAATTTTAAAGGCGATAAAAATAGCAATTTTTCCATATCTTTCAAAGCTCCAGCAATTAATTCGGTGTTTTCAGGCATGATTTTTCTTAAAGACGAAAGTATCAATGGAACACTTAATACTATATTTATTTCGGGCACTCCTCAAAAACAAATTCCCATTAATATTGCCACCAATGTTGTAGGTTTTTTTGATGATGTTGCACAAGTTTCAAACTTAAATCAAGTTAGGCAATATCTCGGCTTAGAGCGCATTAATAATCAAGAATTGAGTACAATTTTAAAAGGCAAAGCCGAACAAAAAAAACTTGCTAAAGAAAATAGAATTTTAAATAAAATCAAAACTCCGCAAAAAAAAGAAATAGATTCACAAGATAATCAAAACAGCAATATTATCATCGACAACAATCCAGAAAAACCGTCGGCTAAAGACACAAAAAATAACGAAATAACAAACATCGAAATTAATCAAAATAATCTCGATTTAGAATCTAAAGAATTGAAATCTAATAATTTGAACATGCCATCAAACATCGAAAATCAAACTATTAGCCCAAATAATGATAGCAAGCAAACTTCATCAAATAACACTCAAAACCCAACTGAAATAATTTCAAATCCTGAAATTTCAAATATCAACACCGACCCAGAAAAAGCACAATTCATCGATAATAATGTTGTTCAACCCTCTTTCTAATCATGATTTCTATAATTGATAAAATCAAAAACCGCAAAAATTCTGAAAAAATTATTTGCCTAACCGCTTATACATATCCAATCGCCAAGATCCTTGATAAGCACTGCGATATAATTTTAGTTGGTGATTCACTTGGGATGACAATTTATGGCAACCCTGATACCACCTCAACAACTCTTGAGATGATGATAAATCACGGTAAAGCTGTTAAAAAAGCTTGTCGTAATGCCTTAGTGGTAGTTGATTTGCCCATCAATACCTACGAAAACTCGCCACAAAAAGCACTTGAAAACGCTCAGAAGGTTGTTGATCTAACTGGATGTGACGCTATTAAAATCGAAACTACACCCGAACTCATTCCAACTGCCAAATTTTTAGTGGATAACAATATAAATCTGATGGGACATGTCGGACTATTGCCTCAGCGCGTCAAAGAAATTGGAGGCTATCGTTATCAAGGACGCGATCAAGATTCAGCTCAACAAATTTTGTCAACAGCTCTTGAGTTAGAAAAATGTGGGGTTTTTAGTATTGTAATTGAAGCCGTTCCCGCCCTTGTTGCTGAAAATATTACCAACAATTTATCAATTCCAACCATTGGAATAGGAGCCTCGCCAGCTTGTGATGGTCAAGTCTTGGTAATTGATGATTTGCTTGGTCTTAATCAAGAATTTAAGCCAAAATTTGTTACTCATTACGAAAATCTTGCGCAAAAAATTGATCTTGCCGTTGAAAGTTTTTGTCGCGATGTAAAAAATAAAAAATTTCCTACTAAAAATAATTTACTTTAAAACTCATCGGATCCTAATTTCATTGCTTGACACTTAGTTTGATCGTACTTAACATGCGCGAACTTATTTGTAATTTAAGTTTGTTACAAACTACAGCCTCAATGACTCACTTAAATATTTTTAAGATTAAAACCTTCTTAAAAAACATAATTTTGGGCTCTCAACAAAGATTTAAATAAGATTCTAATTAAAAATTAAATTCACATTCAATGACACAAAGTAATTCTCAATTTCGTAATGTGGCGATTATTGCGCACGTTGACCACGGCAAAACAACTCTTATCGACGCAATGCTTCACCAAAGCGGAACTTTTCGTGCGAATCAGCAAGTTGAAAATCGCGTGATGGATTCCAACGCCCTTGAAAAAGAACGTGGAATTACCATTCTCGCCAAATGTACTTCATTAATGTGGAAAGACCAAAAAATCAATGTTATCGATACTCCAGGCCACGCAGACTTCGGTGGAGAAGTTGAACGAGTTCTTTGCATGGCCGATAGCACGCTTCTTTTAGTTGATTCGGCTGAGGGAGTTATGCCTCAAACTAAATTTGTATTATCGAAAGCTTTGGCTCTTGGTTTAAAACCGATTGTCATCATTAACAAAATTGATCGTCAAGACGCAAGACCGGATGAAGTTTTAAACGAAATATTTGATTTATTTGTATCCTTAAATGCAAATGAGCAACAACTCGATTTCCCAGTTCTCTACGCTGTTGGTAGAGACGGTTGGTGCGTTCGCGACATGGATAAAGACGAACGCAAAGACTTATCACCGCTTTTTGATTTAATTTTAGAACATGTTGAGCCACCAAAATTTGATATTGATGCCCCCTTTGCAATGCTTTCTACATTACTTGATCACAGCCCCTACTTTGGAAGAATGCTTACGGGTCGAATCTACTCAGGCAAAGCCAAAAACTTAATGAATTTTAAAGCCATAAATCTTAAGGGAGAGATTGTTGAACAGGGTCGCTTAACCAAACTTCATGTATTTCGTGGCGTTGAAAAAGTTGCAGTTGAAGAAGCCATGGCAGGAGACATTGTTTCTATAGCAGGACTCGAAAAAGCCTCAGTTTCTGATACTTTATGCGACATTGCAGTTGTTGAACCCATAAAATCAACTCCTATTGACCCCCCCACAATGGCCATCACCATCGGTGTCAACGATTCTCCTTTAGCTGGTACCGAAGGTTCCAAAGTTACTTCGCGCATGATTCGCGATCGATTATTTGCTGAAGCTGAAACTAACGTAGCAATAAAAGTTAAAGAATCTGATGGAAAAGATGCATTCGAAGTTGGTGGTCGCGGAGAACTTCAGCTCGGAGTTTTAATCGAAAACATGCGTCGCGAAGGTTTTGAACTTTCAGTTTCGCGTCCACGCGTATTATTTAAAAAAGATAAATCGGGTAATATTTTAGAACCAATCGAAGAGGTTGTAGTAGATGTCGATGATAATTTCAGCGGTGTAGTAGTCGAAAAACTCTCATCGCGCAAAGGCGAAATGATCGAAATGAAGCCCTCATCTGGCGGTAAAACTCGCGTGGTTTTTTACGTGCCATCGCGCGGTTTAATAGGATATCAAAGCGAATTCTTAACCGATACCAAGGGAACTGGAGTTCTTAATCGAATTTTTCACGAATATTCGCCATACAAAGGCGAAATGAAAAGTGTTAAAAATGGCGCCTTAATCGCCACCGATCCAGGCGAAGCTGTTGCTTATGCTCTTTGGAATTTGCAAGATCGCGGAGTCATGTTCGTTAAACCACAACAAAAAGTTTACACCGGAATGATTATTGGCGAGAATTCAAAGCAAGGTGATCTAGAGGTTAATGTTTTAAAAGGTAAACAACTCACCAATATCCGCGCATCTGGGGCTGATGAAGCAATTAGACTAACACCTCCGCGCATCTTAACTCTTGAAGATATGATTACTTATGTTGGCGATGATGAGTTGGTTGAAGTAACTCCAAAATCATTGAGACTCAGAAAAAAACTACTCGACCCAAATGATCGAAAAAGACAAAGTCGTAGTAAAGATGAAAAATTTGACTTTATTGAAGAATAATTTAGCCAATTTTTGCCAAAAATATTTTAAAAAATAAATAAATTTGAATAAATTCAGCAAAAGATCTTGTTAAAAAATTTTATAACAAAAAGCGCCTAGGCAAAAATTAAATCAACAATTTAAAATGAAATGCAAATTCAAAAACTCAAAACACTCATAGTTCATTATCTTCCAACCGGAACTAATTCAAACACCAAAAAACTTCTCGATATTTTTATATCTGAAATAAAAAATAAAAATATAACAGAAATTGAAAGCCTCGATCTACTAAAAACTTCGGTTCCTATTTTCAACGAAGAATCAATTTCTGCATATTATAAACGCAACTACCAAGGTTTAAAACTCAGCGAAACAGAAGCTAAAATTTTATCGCAAAATGATAATCTAATTAAACAATTTAAGTCAGCTTCGGTAATAGTTTTGGCTTGTCCAATGCATAACTTTGGTTACCCCGCATTAATGAAGGCTTATATTGATGCGGTAGTTTTTCATAATGAAACTTTTGCCTATAACCAAAAAATGATGCGGGGCAAAAGAATTTTAACAATTTATAGTTCTGGTGGTGTTTATTCTAATGAAAAATTTAGCTTCGAATATCCAAATTGGAATTCAATGTCGCTATTAGCAAAAGCTACTTTTAACTTTATGGGTTTTGATGAAGTTATAACTGTTGGTACTAGCTTAAGAGATGATGAGAATTATAAAAATAATTTACCCAAAATTTCATCTGAAATTAAGCAAATCGCTGACAATTGGTTTAATTAAATTTTATAAAAGTTAGTAACAGAATAAGAGTTATTTAGATTTTTTGCTCGACCCGCCATCTTTAAATATTTCTTGGATCAATCTTTCGAGCGCTTTTTTGATATAGTAACTTTTAGATCTTTCTTGGCTTTCACATAATTTAATCAATGATTTCTCAAGTTCTGCTGGAATTTGAGCGGAGATAGTAACTACTTTATTTTCTTTCATATTTATAAATAAATTTAGGTTAATACTTTTATCGATAAGTATTAGATTTTATTTTAAATTTTAATCACCCTTTTAATAAAAATATAAAATAAATTTTTTATTTGTGTTTCATAGTAAGAAAAATAACATCTATAATTATACAAAATCACAACTATCTTTAGACCTAGATAGTCTTGGTTTCAAAAGCTATCAAACTAACCAGATTTGGGGTTGGATTTATACAAAAGGCATAGATGATTTTGATAAAATTACCAATGTCTCAAAAACAAACATTGGTATTTTAAAAGATAATTTTATGTTTGAAAAATCAAATGTTTCGACTTCAAAAGAATCGTTTGATGGGACTTTAAAATTTTTAGTAAAATTTATTGATAACAAAGAAGTCGAGTCGGTCTTCATTCCAGAAACAAATCGTTCAACGCTTTGCATCTCGTCGCAAATTGGATGCACCCTATCTTGTAAATTTTGTCACACCGGAACTCAAACTTTAGTGCGCAACCTTGAACCTTACGAAATAGTTGCACAAATTTTGGTCGCTAAAAACTTAATAAATGATTGGGATCAAAAAAATCGTAAACTCACCAATCTAGTATTCATGGGAATGGGAGAGCCATTTTTTAATTACGATAATCTTGTCAAAGCGCTTGAAATTATTTGCGATCCCGATGGATTAAATTTCGCCAAAAAACGCATTACTATTTCCACATCCGGTTTAGTTCCGGAAATTTTGAAATGTTCAAAAGAACTTAAGACCAATTTGGCAATCTCCCTTCACGCCACAAACGATAAACTCCGCAATGAAATCATGGGAATTAACAAAAAATATCCGCTCCACGATTTATTCAGCGCATGTCAAATTTATAATCGTGAAAATCCCGATCAAAAAATTACTTTTGAATACGTTATGCTTAATGGCGTAAACGATTCTAATGAAAACGCTTTTGAGCTAATTAAGCTCATCAAAAAATATAATTTGAATTGCAAAGTTAATTTGATTCCTTTCAACCCATGGGATGGTTGTAATTTTAAAAACTCATCGATTAATAATTTAAAACAATTTCAAGAAATTCTTAAAAAAAATAATCTAATTGCCACAATTCGTAAAACACGCGGAGACGATGTTATGGGCGCTTGCGGTCAATTAAAATCAGCTTCCGAACGCGAGAGAAAAAAACCAAACAAAACCAATCTTCAGTAGTCTAAATTTTTAGAATTTTACTATCCAAAAATACAAAATTGTTTGTTTAAATTTAAACTATCAAGGGCCTAGAAAGCCTCAAAATAAAACTTAAACATCTAAAGATACTTAATCCAAAAACTAACTAATTACGCAACATTTTTGCTTTGTATCAACTACTTCTTGCCCCCTTGTTTTGAGAGCAATCATTTATGATATCTATCACTTTTTTACCAACAAAACCCGAGCCCAATTCATTTATTTTTTTTAAAAAACCCTCCATTACTTGTAGCCTTTTACTTGAATCAGAAACAACAGAGAAGTTTTGTTTTTCATCACGTTGTTTTTTATCAAGAACAACAACTCCCCCTCCATCTTCGATTATCAGTTGATGATTCGAGTCTGCATAGGATTTTTGTGATCTACTATTTAATCCAGTTTCCATTTCACCTTTTAATGAGTTCCAACCTCTATGTTTCGGAAAAATATATTCCTTTTTAGCCAGCTCCCTTGTGACTTTTATGAGGGTTTTTTCTACTCTGAGGGTTTCTTCTATATTAGCACTTTGGTAAACGCTTACAGAAGTATTGGGTTGAATAGCTGTTGGAGCAGGTGGCGCTTTTGGATCGGATTTTAAAATATTTTTTTCGATATATGTGCAGGCTTGATCAATATAAGATTTATACAAAACCGGATCGATAACGCCTTCGTTCTTCTCAAGATTATTAGTCCATTCAGTTTTGCCATTTTCGGTTTTTTTACCCGCAATGCTAATTTGACCATTATCTAAAAAATAAAACTGATATGAATCAAATCCTGTACTAAGTCTTGAATTATCCCTTCTTAAGTCAAGAACGATACTCTTTTCACCCCTTTTATTTAATCCATATTCACCTATAACAATATCTTTTTCTTCGATGCTTTTTGATTTAAATTTCATCCATCTAGCCCCATCATTATCCTTTTGATAAGCTTTTGTAACAAGATCCCAATTAAATCCTTGGATTAAATTCTTTAATTTGCTTTTACTAACTTCAAGTTCAGCAGTATTGATAGAGGCAATAGTAGTTGGTGATTGAGATGTAGCTGGATTTGGTTCTAAATTTTGTGAACTATGATTATCGTTAACCGCAACAACAGATGAATTAGAATTGGTTTTAGGAATTGCTAATGATTTTGGATCATAAGATAATTCAACAAAATTCTGATTATAAGCCACATTAACATTCTGCGAAGATTTTCTACAATTTGTTGCGATCATTGCATCAACACTTCCATATTCACCTTCATTTCCAACCATTGCATGTGGATCGGCGCAATTTGTTAAAGCAACTTTATAGCCCGATTTAACTTCTAAAGCATCTTTATTTCCAATAAAAACTTCTACTATACCAATTTTCTGAGCATTGTCCTTTATACTTTTAGCCAGTAAATCATATCCAAGAATATGCTGATCAGCACTGAATGGTAACTCAAGAGCATCAAATTTTGGAGATATACTAAAACTACCTTGGCCATTTTGAACACTTTGGCTAATTTCATTAAGAGCTTCAGCTATGCCCTCCAATCTAGCTTGACAAAATTTATCCTGCTTAATTGATTTATCACTGCCATTAATCACACCTTCGGCAAAAAATCCAAGACCAGCTTTATTGAATCTTAGGCAGTGCTTATCGCCAGATTTATCTTGACTAAAAGCATGATTTGCCGAAATAAAAGCTTGCTTGAATTCTTCTTTAAAACCCTTTTTTAATAAATCTAAATCGATGACACCTCGATCTCCATTCCATGTTACAGCTATTTTATTATCCGAGGGTTTATCGGGACGATCTTCTTGGAATGTAACTCGGTACATATCCTTTTGGAATTTATTGTAAGATTGATCAGTTGTGTTTTCAGGATAAAAAAAGATACAACCTGTATTTCTTTTATCTCCTTGCCACTGAAAGCCCGACTGATCAACTAAAAAGAAATTCTTACCACCGCCTTGAATTTGATTTATTGGCGCTCCACGTGGAAATCCTCCAAAATATTCAGCCTTAACCTCTGACTGATTAACAACTAATTTTTGCAAATGGCGAATACGACAAATTTTATCGTCATCCAGTAGCCCGTCATACAAATTAAACTTATAAGATCCAGTTGTATTGACAGATTCATTTCGAGCTAAAATCTGCAAATGTTTCGAATTAAATTCTGAAGGATTTGAAGGAAAATTTTCTGTCTTATTTGTGTAAGGATTATGATATTTGGCACCCAAAATCTTCGAACCCTGAACAATTTTTTGAAATTCTTCAATGACTTTTTTTGAAACCAAAGTAAATAATGTAGAATTTTCTAGGCTATTTTGCTTAGATTCTAGCTGGGCGAATGATGCAGATTTTTCTATTTGGAAAGGCATATTTTAAATTGGTTTATTTTTTAACTAATAAATTTTTAAAAGATTAATGATTTATTTATTACTAATAAATAACACAATTTGTTAAACAATAATTTTATACTTCAAAAATTAAAAAAGTTTTTTATGGCAAATTTTAATTAATTAAAACTTTGCTGTGATCAGAATTTAAATCTAAATTTTTAAGGTTGTTTAAATATTTCTAAACCAAGAAAAAAGATGCCAAGAAGAAATTTAAAATTTTTTAAACAAATTTTTGCATGAACAATTGATTATTTAAAAAAATCGCCGACTTTTTTAAAAAAACTTTCTGATTTAGGATTGCTTGAAGCCTTGTTAGCCATAATTTTATCTAGTTTTTGTAACAAATCTTTTTCTTCTGAAGATAACTTAACTGGCACTTCAATATTCAACTTAACAAACATGTCGCCTCTTCTACCTCCTGAGTTTACGACACTCATACCTTTGGATTTTAAACGCAAAATATCACCATTTTGAGAACCTTCAGGAATTTGTAATTTAACTTTTGAGCCATCAATAGTAGGAATTTCAATAGAACCACCCAAACATGCTGTTGTTACTCTGAGAGGCATCTCAAAGTGAATATCTTCGTCTTTTCTAATAAAAAATTGGTGTTTTCTAATAGTTACATAAACATATAAATCGCCAGCCTGAGCCCCCCTTAAACCAGCCTCACCCTGCCCTGCAAAACGAATACGATTACCTTCTTCAACACCGGCCGGAATTTTTGCAGTTAAAGTTCGTTCTTTGTTAACTCGACCATGACCATGGCACTTTTTACATGGATTTTTAACTACTTCTCCGCTTCCTCCACATGTATGACAAGTTTTTTCAACTATAAAAAAGCCTTGCTGAACTCTAATTACACCAGATCCTCCGCATGTTGGACAAGTTGTAGGTTTAGATTTGTCGCTTGAACCAGTTCCACCACATGAATCACAATTTGAGGGAATGGTAAAGGTAATATTTTCAGAACAACCGGCAAAAGCTTCTTCGAGTGAAATTTCGAGATTATAACGAACGTCTGAACCTCTTTGAGCTGAAGCTTTTTTGCGCGTTCTTTGCTCATTTCCATTACCCCCAAAAAAATCACCAAAATTACTAAAAATATCATTAAAATCGAAACCATCAAAACCAGCTCCACCTGTGCGCGACGAATATCCACCACCAAATCCTTGTTCTTGATGGCCAAAGCGATCGTAACCGGCGCGTTTATCGTCATCTTTTAGCACCTCATAAGCTTCGGTAGCTTCTTTAAATTTTTTTTCGGCTTCTTTATCACCCGGATTGCGGTCTGGGTGATATTGCATCGCTAGTTTTCGATAAGCTTTTTTAATATCTTCTGCGCTGGCTTTTTTGCTAACTCCAAGCACTTCATAATAATCTCTTTTGCTCATAAATTAAAATAATCTATTTAAGGAATTTTTTTAAAAAAATAGGAATTTTTAGTCTCAATAATTAAGAATTAATTGAATAAATTATAGTTTTTTTTCAACCAATTTTCAAGTTGTAAAAACGCCATAAAACGGTGAGAAATTGAATGCTTAAGATCTGCACTAATTTCACCAAAAGTTTGTGAAAAATTATTTTTTATAAAAATCGGATCGTAACCAAAACCATTATCGCCCCTTGGTGGATAAGTTAAATGGCCATCAACACGTCCTTCGAAATTTACAGCAAAATCATTCTTGGGATTAAATAAACACAAATTACAAATAAAATGGGCTGGCGGACGATTATATGGAAAAATTTTTTTACACTCCAACTCATCAAAAATTTTTTTAAAAGCCCAATTAAAATCTTTTTGTCCGTTATTATAAGCAAAGCGCGCCGAATAAATCCCGGGCTTACCGTCTAAATCATCAACGCATAAACCCGAATCATCCGCCAAAGCAATTTGATTGGTCATTTTGCCATAAAATTGCGCTTTAATTAAAGCATTTCCTGCGAAGGTTGAAGAAGTTTCTTTTGGTTCAGATAAATTATATTCAAAGGCTGATAAAGCTTGAATATCAAGTCTATTTAATAATTGAGAAATTTCATTAAATTTGCCTTTATTATTAGTGGCGATAAGGATTTTTTTCATCGATAGATTGAATTTTAAAAAGATTTACCAAAAACAAATTAGAAATAAATTTTAGATTTACAACCTTGAGCTAGCGAGAGTTTTAAATTATAGATTTTACGACGGGAACAATAATTAAAGGCTGGATTTATTAACAAATCCAGCCTTTCATTGGCAAATAATAAATTGGTAAATTATTGAATTTATATAAGCATTTTATGCCGAAGCTTCTTCTTGAGATTTTTGAGCTTCGATTTCTTTGGCTAACTTTTCTTGAGCCTTTTTCTTAAGATTGGAACCCTTGGTTTTTGGTTTAAATTTTGGTTTATATTTTTCGGCACCCTTAACTCCAAGATTTATTAAAAATTTAGCAACTTTTTCTGAAGGTTGCGCTCCGACTGAAAGCCAATATTCTGCTCTTTCTTTGTTTATGGTAACGCGCTTTTCATCTGAATCACCAAGAAGTGGATTGTAGGTTCCAAGCTTTTCTAAAAACTTAGAATCACGAGGAGAGGTGCTATTTGTTGCAAGAATGCGGTAATATGGGAGATTTGTTCTGCCTCCACGAGATAGACGAATTTTGATCATTTTTAAAATATATTTAGCTTATAGACGGTTGAGGAATGCGCGAATCATAAAATAAACAAATTCAATTGCAAGTCAGTTTTTAGAACGAAATTAGAGGCAAAAGTTTTATATATTTTCAGCACTACATTTGTTCAAAATTCGTGACGATCTCGCAATAGAATTAGTTAAGTAATAATCATAATTGCGAATCGAAATTTTATCTTCATTGGCAATTGAATTGGTAAAATTGTCATCTAGAGCTTCTAAAATTTTTTGATTAATTGATGGCAATTGATTGAGTTTTAACAAAATTTTATATTCACATTCAAGAACTTCTGATAATTGTTCGTGATTGTTAAAACCTAGATTTAAGTTAAGCTTGTTGGCAATTTCGCAAATAATATTAGCATCGATTTTTGCCAAATTTGGCGCAAATACAGCTCTTCGAGTATTCTGAATTCTGCCTTCTAAATTGATGTAAAAAGCATCTTTTTCAGCATAATTTGAACCAGGTAAAATTATATCAGCAATTTTTACAGCCCTATCGCCATTGGTTCCGATGTAAACAACAAAGCAATTTTGTAATTTTGTAAAATCAATTTCGTCATCAACGCCATGCAAAAACAATAACTTTAGATCGCCATTTTCAGCTTTATTTAAAATTTCTTTGACGCCATTTTTTGATATAAAACCAAGCTCTAATCCATTTATTAAACCAGTATTTCTTGCTAAAAAATTAAAGCCGTTCCAATCGTCACGAATTAAATTATATTTTTTTGCAATAGCTTTACATAATTTTAAAATTTCGGCACCGTCCCTTCTAGCAACAACATCTTCGCCCATAATTAGCATGTTATTTTTAGAATTTTTAAGAATTTCGCAGTAAGAATTTTTACCATCGAGAATTTCTTGTAAAATATTTAAATCATCGCCTAGATGCTTATATTTGTAGGTTAAATCTCCAGCATCGCCGATCGAAGCGATTTTAATTTTTTTGGTTAAAAATCTTTTACGAATTCTGGCGTTTAGAATAGGAGCATCTTTACGAGGATTGACCCCGATCAATAAACAGCTTTCCGCTTCATCAATTTTAGCAATCGTGGTGTTAAATAAATAATCACCTTTTATTTGACCATTAAACTTCTGCCCACTGAGACGACAATCAAAATTTTGCGAGCCCAAATTTTGCATTAATTTTTTAAGAGCAAAAATATCATCGAGCGATGAAAGATTGCCAGATAAAGCGCCGATTTCGTCGGGAGAAATATTTTTTACTAGTTCGGCAATTTTATCATAACATTCTTCAAAGCTAACAGTTTGATATTTGTTCTCGATTTTTAAGTATGGCTTGTCAAGTCTTTGATATTTGAATCCGTCATAACAAAATCGAGCTTTATCTGAAATCCATTCTTCATTAATATCTTCGTTTAAACGCGGTAATATACGCATAATTTCGAGGCCTCGAGAATCAATGCGAATATTGCTTCCAACAGCATCCATTACATCAATTGTTTCGGTTTTTTTTAGTTCCCAACTACGAGCTTTAAAGGCATAAGGCTTTGAGGTTAAGGCGCCCACTGGACACAAATCAATAACATTTCCGGATAATTCTGATTTAATATTTTTCTCAAGATAAGTGGTGATTTCCATTCCTTCGCCACGATTTACAGCTCCGATTTCGGTAGTTCCGGCAACATCCTCAATAAATCTTACGCATCGGGTACAATGAATACAGCGCGTCATTTGGGTTTTTATTAACACTCCCATATTTTTATCCGTTACCGATCTTTTATGTTCACGATAATCACTCTCACCTTTACCATATTGATAAGCTTGATCTTGCAAATCACACTCACCGGCTTGGTCACAGATTGGGCAATCGAGCGGATGATTCGCCAGCAAAAACTCCATTACCCCTTCGCGAGCTTTTTTTACCATCGGTGTATCAGTAAAAATCTGCATGTTTTCATTAACTGGCATAGCGCAAGAAGCTACTGGCTTTGGTGGGCCACCAGCCACTTCAACCAAACACATACGACAATTTCCAGCAATAGCTAATCTTTCGTGATAACAAAACCTTGGGATTTCGATACCAACCAACTCACAAGCTTGTATTATAGTTATACCCTGAGGAACCTCGTGGCTATTGCCATTAATAGATACTTTTACCATGCAGAAAACAAATTTTAGCGGTTAGATATTTATATAAATAATTTATACACCAAACAGAATAAGAAATTAAAAAATTGCGAAGGAAATTTAATTGAAAAAACTAAAATTTTAATTGTTATTAAAATGGAATTTCATCGTCATTTTCTTCAATTACGACGTCGTTATTTTTTCGACTTGAATTATTTGAATTCTTATTGCCGTAGTTATTGCTACCAACATATGCTTCTGCAGAATCACCAGCTGAGCGATCTCGAGAATCAAGAATTTGCAAAGTTGAATTATAATTTTGTAAAACTATTTCGGTGGTATATTTTTCGACACCCTGATTATCGGTCCATTTGCGGGTCTGAAGTGAACCCTCGAGATAAACCTTAGTTCCTTTTTTTAAATAATTTTTTGCTATCCCAACCAATCCTTGCGAAAAAATAACCACTCTATGCCATTCAGTTTTATCTTTTTTTTCACCGGTATTTTTGTCTTTCCAACTTTCCGACGTAGCTAATGAAAAATTAGCAATTTCGCGACCATCTTGGGTTGAACGAATTTCTGGATCTTGCCCTAAATTTCCGACCAATATTACTTTGTTAATTGACATAGATTTTGATAATTAAAATTAATAAAACGAACGTTTATGCCTTCATAATAAATTACAAAAAATTAAAAACTAGCTTCAATTTTATTTACAACTAACCCTAAAAAAAACTTGCAAAAAATTAATATTTCTTAAAATAAAATTAATTTTTAGATCTCTTCTAATAAGAAATAATTTATCAAAAAAATAATCTAAATTTTATGAAAAAAATTTTTAAATTTTTGACAATTCTCAATCTAATTTTTTTAATTATGAACGACGCTAATGCCCAAAATAACAAAATCGATAACCCCGAAAACATACTTTATATTGACTTAAAATATGGTCGAGTCGTTGTCGAACTTTTGCCAAATATAGCCCCAAATCATGTTAATCGCATCAAAACACTTGCGCGCCAAAAGTTCTATGATGGCATTTTTTTTCATCGCGTTATCGATGGCTTTATGGCACAAACTGGCGATCCTACCGGCACCGGAATGGGCGGTAGCAAACTTCCAGATTTACGCGCCGAATTTTCCGATGAACCTCACATTCGTGGCTCATTATCAATGGCTCGAGCATCTGACCCAAATAGCGCCAATAGCCAATTTTTTATCGTTACCAAAGATTCACGCTTTCTTGATGGACAATATACCGTTTTTGGTCGCGTAATAAAAGGCATGGAATTTGTTGATAAAATTAAAAAAGGTGGCGGACAAAATGGCAAAGTTAGCGATCCAGATTCAATGCTAAAAGTGAGAGTTGCTAGCGACGAAAACAAATAAATTACTCGATTTAAACTCAACTTTAAAAACCGTCATTAAAAATTTAATGACGGTTTTTTAGTTTTATAAAACACCAATTTCCATCATTAAATATATTTTTTATCAAATATAATTATTTTTATTAAAAATAACTTAAAAATGAGCTGTTTCAGAATGAAATTTTGATGCAAAAAATTAGTAAAAAATCATTTATTTTATATAAATATTTGAGACATTTTAATAACTTTTATAAATTTTTTTAACCACATTTAGCAAGACTTGAGAGGGATTTTTTAACTTTTCTATTTCGCAAATTATTATTAATTTTTACCGCAAAATAATTTTTTTACTTTTAATTAAAAAAAATTTGTAGACAATTTTGTTACAAATATTTAAAACTAATACAACATTTAGTTATATTTTCATATTATTTACACTAAATATAGTTTTCACAAAATTTTAGCGCGACTCCAAAAAAGATTAAAAAGGAGCTGAATCTAAAAATTATCAATTACCAATCAAACAACATTATGACTAAGTCAAAAGCTCTTAAAAACACAACCATTGTTATTGCTAACAGCGCTAAAAATAAAGATTCTAAAAAATCCTTCACCATAAATATTGATAACAAAAAAGATGAAAGACTCAGCAATTTTGGTAAAGCCGTTCTCAAAGATCGTTACCTCATGCCAAATGAGTCATTTCAAAATTTGTTTGCTCGAGTCGCATCTTATTACGCTGATGACCAAGATCATGCCAATCGAATTTACGATTATATCTCGAACCTTTGGTTTATGCCCGCCACGCCAGTTCTGAGCAACGGCGGAACTGAGCGCGGTCTTCCTATTTCATGCTTTTTAAACGAATCTTCCGATTCTCTCGATGGCATCGTAAATCTATGGAATGAAAATGTTCTCTTAGCTTCAAGAGGTGGTGGCATCGGAAGCTATTGGGGCAATTTACGCTCAATTGGCGAAACAGTGCGCGGAAACGGCAAAACCTCAGGCATTATCCCCTTCATCAAGGTAATGGACTCGCAAACGCTTGCAATCTCTCAAGGTAGCTTACGTCGCGGTTCGGCCGCAGTTTATTTGCCAATTAATCACCCTGAAATTGAAGAATTTATCGATTTGCGTCGCCCAACCGGTGGCGATCCAAATCGTCGCTCGCTCAACCTGCACCATGGCGTTGTTGTGACTGACGAATTTATGCGCGCGGTCGAAAAAGATGGCGACTTCGAACTCAAAAGCCCCCACAGCGGTCAAACACTTGAAATCGTTAAAGCCAGAACTTTATGGGTCAAGCTTCTTACCGCCCGAATTGAAACTGGCGAACCTTATATTTTATTTATCGACGCCGTAAATCGCGCGCGCCCCCTTCAACAACAAAAACTTAAACTTGAAGTTAAAACCTCAAATTTATGCAGTGAAATCACGCTTCCAACTGGCATCGACCATCTCGGCAATGATAGAACCGCCGTGTGTTGCTTATCTTCACTTAATCTCGAATATTACGACGAGTGGAAAGATCACCCGCAAATCCTCGAAGACGTTATGCGCTTCCTCGATAACGTTTTACAAGATTTCATCGATAAGGCCCCCGAAGGCATGGCCAAAGCCAAATATTCGGCCATGCGCGAACGCAGTGTTGGTCTTGGCGTAATGGGATTTCACTCATTTTTACAAAGCAAAAATGTGCCAATCGAATCAGCTATGAGTAAGGTCTGGAACAAAAAAATCTTCATGCAAATCAAACAAGGTGTCGATCGCGCCTCTAAAGTTTTAGCCAAAGAGCGCGGAGCTTGCCCAGATGCCAAAGATGCCGGTATCGAAGAAAGATTTTCTAACAAACTCGCCATCGCGCCAACTGCCTCAATTTCTATTATTGCTGGCAATTCTTCCCCAGGGATCGAGCCTTTTGCGGCTAATTCTTTTACGCAAAAAACTCTCACCGGCTCGTTCAATGTGCGCAACAAAAACTTGGTGAAACTCTTAGAATCAAAAGGCAAAAACTCTGAAGATGTATGGTCGTCAATCACTATCAATGAAGGCTCAGTTCAGCATTTAGATTTTCTCGATGAGCATGAAAAATTGGTGTACAAAACCGCGCAAGAAATTGATCAGCGCTGGATCATTGATCTTAGTGCTGAAAGGCAAGAATATATTTGCCAAGCTCAAAGCCTAAATATATTTGTACCGGGGAATGTCTCGAAAAAATATTTGCACGATATTCATTTCCGCGCTTGGCAAAAAGGCTTAAAAAGCCTCTATTATTGTCGCTCAACTTCGATTCAAAGAGCGGATAAAGTTTCCAACAAAACCGAAAAAGACGATATTGATTTCTCCCAAAATCAAGCAAACGAAGGCGCCAACAGCAAATACGAAGAATGCCTCGCTTGCCAATAAGTAGTAAAACCCAACATTCATCAATGACAAAAAATTACAAAATAAAATTTATCGATCTCTTTGCCGGTATTGGTGGAATTAGGCTTGGATTTGAGTCCCTAAGCACCAACTGCGTGTTTTCATCAGAATGGGATAAATTCGCGCAAAACACATATGAAGCAAATTTTGGCGAGCGCCCACAAGGCGATATAACATTAATTGACGAAAAGGAAATCCCAAATTTTGATTTATTATTGGCGGGTTTCCCGTGTCAGCCATTTTCCAATGCCGGATTAAAAATGGGATTCGAAGACACTAGGGGAACACTTTTTTTTCATATCGCCAAAATTTTATCTTTTCATAAACCCAAAATAGTTTTTTTAGAAAATGTTAAGGGTCTTAAAAATCACAACAAGGGTAGGACTTTCCGAGTAATTCAAAACGTTTTACAAGAAATTGGTTATAATGTTTATTCAGAAGTTTTGAATGCCAAAGATTTTGGCATTCCACAAAATAGAGAAAGAATTTATATCGTAGGATTTTTAGATAATTTGGACTTCTCATTTCCTAAGCCAACAACACTTCCAACAAAATTGGGTACCATTCTCGAAAATAATGTCGACACCAAATATACTTTGTCAGATAGACTTTGGGATGGCCATCAAAGAAGAAAAATTGAACATGAAAAAAGAGGTAATGGCTTTGGCTATTCAATCTTTGATGAGAACTCACCCTACTCTAGCACTATTTCGGCTCGATATTATAAAGATGGATCCGAAATATTAATTAAGCAAAACGAAAAAAATCCACGAAAACTTACACCCAGAGAGTCAGCGCGACTTCAAGGTTTTCCAGATAGTTTTAAAATTATTTGTAGCGACAACCAAGCATACAAACAATTTGGTAACAGCGTTTGCGTTCCCGTCATAAAAGCAATTGCCGAACAAATAAAGTTAGCCCTAGAAAAGCCTCTAAAAAAGCATAGAAATATCGAGGTGGATTTATTTACTTATCAAAAATATGAAAATAGAAAAACTGCAAATCTCTAAAGAAAAGTCAGAAATTAATTTAAAATTCTATTTTCTCTTGAAAAATTTAAACAAATTAAGGCCATCCGATCGCCAAATAAATCTAGTAGCAGAAAACATTTCTTTATTCAAATCTGACATCGAAAAATTAAGAGAAAATCTAGAAATCATTTTTCAAAAATCCTTAAGTAAACACGAAATAATTCGCGAGATTTCGCTCAGAATTAACGACGAACTCGACATAATTTTACTTAGCTTTTCGACAAAACTTTTTCAGATTAAAGACCTACTTCTGGCCGAGTCAAAAATTTTTGAAAATATCGATTTAGAAAACCTTTCTAAACTAGATCCGCTTTCTCTTGAATATGATAAAATTTCCGTTCTAAAACCCTATAAAACCAGAGTTAACGGGGCATTGTTAGCGCTTTTATTTTTTGAAAAATTAGATGAAAAAAAATTTAATTTTATGTCAAAAAACTCTTTTGAATATATTTCTCATCTTTCAGAAATTGCAAATGATTTACGAAAAAAGGGTCTTGAGACAAATCAAATTTTCATGTTGATTTTCAATGAGTCGATAAACCAATCAATAATATCAGATTCTGGCACTAATTATGAGGATCGAATTAGATCGGTTTTGAGCAATATTGGCATAAAAAATATTTCAAAAACTCATGATAAAAATGACAAAAGCACCGAATATGATTTTTTCTTCGAAATAGATAATAAAACATACGGAATTGGAGCAAAAAGAACACTTCGAGAAAGGTATAAACAATTTATTAAAACCTCCCTTACGAGCAAAATAGATATATCAATTCAGATTACTCTTGGACTGGACCTGAACGAAGAAAAAGCCAAAACAATTTTGACTCACGGCTCATATATTTTTGTCTCAGATGAGGTTTATCAAAGTAGAAATTTTTTACAGGCTTATGACAAAATTTATTCAGTAAAAGATTTAGACATCAAAACATTGAGAAGCTTCAAATAACAAACATCCAAAACATAAATCTCAAAAAATTGTGAGACAATTTGTCTAATTCCAAGCAAAAAATTTATTCTTAATTTTATCAGAAATTTATGGTTAATCGGCATTTCGATGCCTCAATTTATTTCGAAAAATTATGATAAATTCATCAAAAACCAAACTGCGTTTTGAGCAACGCCTTCAATATTTCAATAGTCACGGTTCAAAAAAGTTTTGGTCGTTAAAAAAATTTATTAGCCACAATTTTTCTTCAAAAAAAATATCAAAAAAAATTATCGCAAAATCATATTTTACCGCGATTTTTGCAGTTTTTTTGAATATCATTTCCGATTGTTACGCCAGCACGAATTCTACTCTTCCAACGATTACCGTTAGTGCCAAAAAACAATCTCTCAGCGAAAATGATTTTGCCAATGCGCAATTAAAAATTAAAAAAATCGCCGGTGGGGCGAGCCTTGTTTCGTCGGATGATTTGCAAAAAAACTATTCGGCAACCGTCAAAGATATGCTTGATTACGTGCCCGGAATTATCGCGCAATCAAAGGCGGGGCAAGAGTCGCGCATGTCGATTCGCGGTTCGGGTTTATCGCGCAATTATCATTTGCGAGGCATAAATTTATATCAAGATGGCGTGCCGATCAATCTAGCGGATGGCTCCGCCGACTTTCAAGATATGGATCCGCTGGCTTTCAATCATATCGAAATTTTTAAAGGCGCCAATGGTTTACACCTAGGCTCGTCGACTTTGGGCGGGGCAATAAATTTTGTGTCGCCAAC
>Ga0172372_10004431_pt1 | contig 19951 bp, 20 predicted proteins | sample LakKiv5m_2_FD_114544 | JGI IMG/M metagenome (GOLD analysis project Ga0172372, IMG submission 114544) | Freshwater microbial communities from Kabuno Bay, South-Kivu, Congo - kab_092012_9.5m | ecosystem: Environmental > Aquatic > Freshwater > Lake | place: Democratic Republic of the Congo...
ATGCTGGAGAATCTGAGGCAAGAGCAGCTGAGGCAAATAGACAAAGAAATATTAGATTATCGCGAAGTACACAAACCGATGGTGATGCCGGAGAATCTGAGGCAAGAGCAGCTGAGGCAAATAGACAAAGAAATATTAGATTATCGCGAAGTACACAAACCGATGGTGATGCCGGAGAATCTGAGGCAAGAGCGCAAGTGCAAGCAGACCAGGCATTGGAAAGAAGTCGACAAACTCAAGCTGATGTTAGCACTGGTGGATATTCTGGAGGAAGAGCTGCTGATAATAACTTAATTGGCGGAGTAGAACCGAGAGAATTTACACAACGTATGCGACCGGCCGGCACAGGAATAACTCCCGGAGCAGCTGGTGTTGGTCTTCGTGCACCTACTACATCTGACGAATCTAGTATAGATTATAATCGTGCTGCAACAGATATGCAAGGAATCCCGTTAAGTTCAAATAGATTACCGGGCGGCCTTCCAGCAGCATTAAATCAAGTTAGGCCGACTGCTCCATCTGCACCTGCCGCGCCGACCCCACAAGTTTATCAAATCGGAAAAGGTGACACATTAAGTCAAATTGCTGCTAAACAAGGAACTAGTGTAGCAGAATTAATGAGATTAAACCCTCAGATAACTAATCCAGATAGAATTGGTGTAGGACAAAAAATTAATATTGCTGGCGCACCCGCTGCAACATATGCAGGTGGTGTAGGAACAGTTGCAGACACACAGGCTAAAATTCAGGCCGGGACTTATAAACCGGACGTAATTTCTCAACGTGCTGCTGAACGTGCTGCTGCAAGTCCATATAATATGCCAAATGCACCAGGTAGCGGCCCTCCACAAATGTTAGGAACAATGGTTCCGGCAACTCCTGCATCGACAGCACAATCTACATCAGCAATTAGGCAAGGAGTAGATCAAGCTACAACCAATAGATCCGCACAGCCTGCTCCTGCCCAACAGCCTGGTGGTATATTGCCTGCACCTATGCAACCTGGCGAACTTTCGAGAGCTATTGCTGGTCAAAATACAAGAAATGCTAAATTAGATGATTTATCGGCTAGTCAAGAACAAAGGATTCGTGATAGAGTTCCTAGAGGGCCCGAGGTATCTGCACAAACAAGTAGAAATATTAACAAACCAGAAGATTTTTTTTCAAATCCTGCCCCGGTTGTACCAACACCGCCTGTAAATAGTAGCGGAGCAAATATTAATCAAGCCGGCATGGATGCTGCACAAAGAAATGCAGATAGAAAGATAGCTGACTTAAAAGCTAAAAGAGATGCTAGTTCCGAATGGCAAGCCGCTCCAATCGTGACAACAACTAACCCCGACGGATCTACTACTAGTACCAAAGAAGCATCTTGGACGACTCCGCCGAATCCAAATGCAGCGAGCGTAAATACTACTAATACTTCGGCAGGTTCAAAAGATAATTTTGAAGAAAGTTTATACCAAATTAAAAATTTAGCAGGGTTGAAAAAATGAAATCTAATAAGACAAATTTAAACGAAGCACCTATTCCGAAGATAGATCCAAAAATAGCCACTGACTTAGCCAATAAATTAAGGGGCATGTTTAGCACTGGATCTAAATATAGCCCCCCTGCTAAAATCACACCAAAACCTCCCGGAGCTGCTCCTAGATTACCTGGCCCCGCTGATGATATTGTTGATGTTGGGTCCACAACTTCTACCGGTGGACAAGTATTTAGGGATGCCGGTAGAACTATAAACCGAGCAGGAAAAGGTAGAGAAGCAGCCCAACAAGCTGCTCGTGACCGTATTAAGGCTGAACGTGATCAAAGAATTGTAGATCAAGCAGCAAGAAAGGCCGCAATCGGTACTGGAGTTGGTGCTGCTGCACGAAGAGCAGCCGATATATCAGATGTTGCATCTGAGCCGGGATCGACTACTGGTGCTCGCGCAGCAGAACTATCCAAGGCTGCTCAAAAATCTGGGGATTTTGCTAAATGGCTGCGACGTGGCGGTATAGCCAGTACAGTGGGACTTAGTGCATTAGCTGTCAAAGAACTCATTGATCAATACAAATTAGAAAAAGAAATCACTGATGCAGTACAATTGAAAAACCTCAATATTAAAGATATATTAAAAATTGATCCTAATTTTCAAATAACAACCCCTTCGTCATCTACAACTAACGTAGCAGATAAAGTTAAATCCTCTTCGCCAACCACAGTTGCAGATAAAGTTAAACCCGATGCTGACATTGTTAACGAACCAGAGACACAAACTCAAACTCGTGTACAGAGAACAAGTCCACCACCACCTATAACAACTACTACAACAACAGATTTTGACGAACCAGAGACACAAACAAAACCAAGTCCAAGGCGTATTACACCGCCTCCGATTCCCCCGGTTGCGATTGGAACATTGCCACAAGAGCCATCTGATGGTCCACCGAGAAGAATTTTTCCTCCTATAATGCCTCCCCCGGATCTTCCGCCGACTCCGCCACCACCACCCCCGCCCGAGGACGAAAAACCTGAACCACCTAAAGCCGAACCACCTAAAAGAGAACCAGCCAGGACAGAGACACCGCCCCCGATCCCGCCTAAGATTGAACCTCCTAAGGTCGAGCCCGAAAAACGTGAACCTGCTAAAGTTGAACCCGTAAAACCTCAGGACACTAAACCCGATGACGAAGATATATCCTGGCGTGCAATTGGCGGAACTAAAGAAAAGATTCCGGGGTTTGAAAAGCATGAAGAACCTTATGGATATGTGACATCCAGCGACGGGACACCTGTAGTACCTGGATTTAAAAAAGACGGAAGTCCACGACACCCTGATCTTTATAATACCCCCGAAAGTATTCAATATACCCACACTGCATTAACTGAATGGTTAAAATTAGCTGGGCTCAAAGGAACACAACAAACAACAATTAAGGAAAACAAAATGAAACCCTACACCCCCGATACAAATGATATTTCTCGTTTATTAAATCTTTTAAAAGTTTATGAAAGCGAAGACAAATCAGCAAATTGGCAGTTTAATCAAGAAAATGATCCGGCATGGCGTGCAGAAGCTCAGCGGCAGCGTGACCAGTTCCTCGGACCGACTTCGGCTGAGCGTGCCGCCAACGAACGTTCACAAGCAGTTAGCCAAGCTCAATTTAAGGCAGATATATCCACAGTAAAACAACCCAGTGGTCAATTAGATCCAACTGGTCAGAGTGCAAAAGAATTTAACCAGGCCGCATTGCGACTCGGCCAAGCGGGAGTAGACCTTCCTGGATTAGTGAAAAATGAACCAAATAGTCTTGAGCTTGATGTTGGTCCCGGATTTCCTGAAGCAGGAGGGGAACAAAGTAAGGTTCGGGCCTTGTACGGTGCTGGGATGAACGAAGACGAAATGGAAGAAGGCAATCTCTTCACAGGTAATCTTGCTAAGGCTCGTGCTGGGGGCAAAAAAGAAGCCGATCTTGACGGCGACGGTAAAATGGAAAAGGTACAGGAAGATCAACTAGAAGAATGCGGCGATATGGGCCCTATGTCAGGGGATTCTTATGGCAGTGGCGAAATGCCAGATCAAAAAAGCAAAATTGTAGTCAATGCCAATATGACCAGCGATGGTGAAAAAACATTAAATGTCACTGCCGAGGGCGATGCTGCTGAACAATTATCACGGTTGCTTAAACTCAGTGGGTTAATGAACGGCGAAAGAAAAATGGAAGTCGACGAGGAATATGCCAATAAGCCTAAGGTAAAACATCAAAGTTTAAAACAGCATTTTCATGCCGGTGATGATTTACATAAAGAAAAAGGAAGCTATCGTGCTGCTGCCGGCGGGGATAATCCAATGAATGCTATGAACGAATCATTAGAAGCACGTTTATGGAAAGAATTTCAACAGGCTAAACAAAAATGAAAACTACCTTCCGTCAAATATATGAAATGGTTGATTTAGAATTAAGTCAACCTATCACCAATGATTCAGTTTCTTTTATTGTCAATGAAGAAATTGAACTGGAAGTTCCTGTGGTAGAACATATTGATGGAGAAATTTTATTAGCCCCTGATCAATTAGTATACGATTTTTTAAATGAAGAAAACATTTTTGAAGATATTGATCAGCAACTAGATGAAGCAGAGTATCAAGGTCGATCAGTACAGTTAGGAAAGCCAATGGCCGGAGATGTTAAGAAGTACAAAGTATACGTGAAAGATCCACAGACTGGCAATGTTAAAAAAGTAAACTTCGGTGATAAGAAACTCAGTATCAAACGTGATAATCCTGGTCGACGTAAAAACTTTAGAGCAAGGCATCGTTGTGCTACTGCTAAAGATCGTACCAGTGCACGATATTGGTCCTGTAGAATGTGGTCTAAAAAACCAGTGAGTCAAATACTTCGCGGAAAATAAGTTGAGACAGATTACGTTTACTCTTGAAGATTTTATTCCTGGCAGCGAGTCTACTATACCTGATGCTGTTTTATCACCCGATGATTTACGTAATCTTAAAGTGTTAGCTGGAATCAATAAACTTAATTATGCCACTCTCCCTGTGGTTGAAGGTCAGCCTAATATGACTCATACAGCGATGGAAAGAGTTAACTATATGAAAGAACACGATATTAGACCTGGCACCGATGAATGGTTCAGGCTTTGGTTTAGCAGACCATATTTGACCGGCGATAGCGGGATGGATAAGTAAAAAATGCGTGCTAAAGAATTTGTTGTTGAAAATCATAATGGAGAAATCCCCAAAGCTGGAAAAGAAGCTAGTGTGGGGATACACATTTATGACGAAGGCGACGGTAGCACATGGGCCAGTGATTATAAATTATACAGATTAGGACTTGCAGTGGCATGTACAGATGGCACCAGCATACCAGAAATGGATCAAGAAAGTTGGACAGGAAAAAAGAAAACATCTCATCCATATACTAAATTAGAAGCCGAAATGCTTAAACGTGCCTATTTAGCAGTCGGTGCAGAGTATGACGATGCGAATCGTGGCGATCTTCGTAGCTTAGAATTACCTGATGTTAATAAAGTGAGCCCAGTGGCTAAAAAACAAAAAAATCAATATGGAGTTTAATCCATATTATGTCCTTTGTTGATGATTACACTGTAGTTAAAAAGCCTCATCAAAAAGCTAGATATACTAATCAACAAATTGTTGAACTAGCTAAATGCGCGGATCCCAGCGACGGGCCACAGCATTTTCTTTCAAACTTCTTTTACATTCAACATCCCACTCGTGGTAAGATGCAGTATCGACCCTTTGGGTATCAGCAAAGGTATATCGATGTCATGCATGCCTATAGATTTAGTATCGCACTACTTCCAAGGCAAAGTGGTAAATCGACTAGCACCGCAGGGTATTTACTATGGTACGCGATGTTTGTTCCTGACAGTACAATTCTTATCGCTGCACACAAATATCTTGGTGCACAAGAGATTATGCAACGTATTAGATTCGCCTATGAGGCCTGCCCGGATCATATACGTGCAGGTGTGATTACTTATAATAAAGGAAACATAGAATTCGAAAATGGTAGTCGTATTGTAGCTCAAACAACTACAGAAAATACCGGCCGGGGCATGAGTATTTCTCTACTATATTTGGACGAATTTGCATTCGTACGAAATACTATAGCTAAAGATTTTTGGACCAGTATTGTACCAACACTAAGCACTGGTGGTAAAGCAATTATCACATCAACACCTAACAGCGACGAAGATCAATTTTGGGAAATTTGGAAAGCAGCAAACAAATGTGCCGATGAATACGGGAATCCCACGGAGCTTGGTCGTAATGGATTTAAAGCCTTCCGTGCATATTGGAACGAACATCCCGATAGAGACGAAAAATGGGCCGCAGAACAGCGAGAAAAGTTGGGAGATGAACGATTTGAACGAGAAATTGAATGTAATCCTGTTATCTACGACGAAACATTGATTAGTCCAATGGTATTAGCAAACTTAGATTCAACAGAGCCAACATTCAAGCAGGGGCAAATACGTTGGTTTAAACGACCTGAAAAAAATCGAGTATATACAGTGAGCTTAGATCCCAGTTTAGGGACCGGCGGCGATCCTGCTGCAATACAGGTATTCGAGCTGCCTGAGTTAATTCAAGTTGCAGAGTGGCGACATAATAAATCTAATATTCATTTACAGGTTAAACTTATTAAAGATATAACCGATTTTATATATGATATTATTCGCGACGAAACTTCAATTTTTTATTCGGTGGAAAATAATACGTTAGGCGAAGCTGCACTAATTGCTATCGATGAGTTGGGGGAGGAAAACATCAAGGGTAGTTTTATTTCTGAACCAAAGCAGCCCGGAAGCGGAAGAAGATATCGTAAAGGATTTAATACCACACACAAAAGTAAATTATTGGCCTGTAGTAAACTGAAAAACTTTGTTGAAAAAAATAAAATGAAAGTTAACAGTCAAAATCTTCTCAGTGAGCTAAAGACATTTGTTGCTGTTGGTGGAAGTTTTGCTGCTAAAACGGGCGAAACAGATGATTTAGTCTCTGCTACACTATTAAATATCAGAATGGTACATTTTTTGCAGAGCTATGATGCTTCATTGGACGAAAAATTAAAGGAAAGAGAAGAATTTATTGCACCTTTACCTTTTATTATGATAACAGGATAAATACTGTACTATGAAAGACTTAAATCGTATAGCACAAGAGTTGTTTGATAAAATTCACAGCAGATTTGGCAATACCACTATCGGCGACGAAAATGCCAAAAGTACTGATGATCCTATGTTGGCAAGATTTTTTAATTTTGACTACACTGATAATACTGGGAAAAATTATGGAAATGTGACTGCCAGTATTGTCGATACCGACAGTTTAAAAGTTTACTTTGGTAAAAATCTCAGTCAAGAGATGAATGAGCCACAGAAAAAAGAGTGGTTTGATTTTTTAAAGCAACTAAGACTTTTCGCTAAACGTAATATGATGAAATTCGATGCAAGGGATATATCCCGTGCAGGACTCACATATAAAGACATACGCCAATCCAGTAAAGCAGACCGTCCTTATAAAGCTAAAGATCTAAATCTAGGCGAAAGTCTAATGTTCGGTAATGATAAAACAAGTTATCAAGCCATGGGCCCAATAAAATTAATTGTACGACATAGTAAGCCCGTTGATCCTGAACAAATGGGTAGTAGATCTCGGCACATTGATTCGATCTTTTTTCAAAACTCCGATGGCGAAAGATTCAAGTCGCCATATCGTAATTTAATTGTTTCTAGAGCACTGGCCAATCATTTATCACATGGTGGTAAATTCAACGACGAACATTACAACAATGTTTGCTCGATGTACGAGGGAATGAAGAAACTTGGTTCGTTTGTAAGACGCAGTAAGTATGAAGGATATCAAGATCCTGAGATAGTTAAACTAGTCAATGAAGCAAGAAAAGAATATGTCACTGGGTCCAGGATATTGCGTAGAATGGCTACCGGGAAACATTACGAGTCAGCATTAAATGAAGTAAAAGAAATGATATCCGGTGCTGTTAGTGATGACGACATTGGCTATATAAAAGAAAAACTAACTAAACATGTGTTAGATAACAGAATCGAAAGTGCTTTACCAGATATCAGTCGCGTATTTCATAAAAAAAGAACTAACGACAAGACTTTACTAGATGCCAATAAATGGTTATTTGATAAACAGTTGATACAGAGTGTGGCTGAAAATGTTGCAGTATACGATACTGCGGTCAGATATAACACAATGGAACAACTAGTTGAATATGTTCTCGAAAATCTTAGACAAAAACTCAACGAAAATAATCTCACCGAATATGCCAGTAAGTGTCAATTATGGCAGGAAAATTTCAATCAAATGGAAAATTTGACTGAAAAGAATTTAGTCAGTAAATTTGTACTTGAGGTCATTAAGAAAGCTAAAGATCATACCCCGTTGCAACTCGACGAAGCTAAACCTCCTGTTGATCTAGTTGATACGCTAGTAGAAGCAGAGTTTGATGAAGATATTGATCTAGACGAACTACAGGGTATAATGAATTCTAAATTAGAATTTGGTGCAGATGGAGATAATGCAGCCGGTGCTGTTGAAGAAGTATTTAAAAATTTAGATGATCTGGACAATCTCAAAGATCTTCTTTATAAGGAAAGTAAAGAAAATCCCAACGATGATGCTCGATCTTTAATCAAGTATTGGTTAATGGACAAACATCCTGATCTCTATGATCAATTAGATTTAAACAAGTTAGAAAAGCAAGAAACCGAACAAGAGCCCGAAAAAGAAGAACCCGAAATTGAACCACCTCCGCCTGCCCCTCCCATGGAACCAGCTGAAATGCAACCCGGTACTATGCCGGCAATGGAATTGCCCCCCGGGCAAGAAGTAGTACCAAATGTAGCAGCAGCACCAGCCGCTCAAATAATGCCTGTCGAACCAGTGCCTGGACAACCGGTACCCGGCCAGCCACCTGCACAGCAGCCCATTCAACCTATACAAGAACTTAAAAGATTATCCGGAATTAGGTAAAATATATTGTTGACTGTAGCAAAGTAATTTTGTATTATTAGCTATGGTCATAAATACTTTTGTTATACAGGCAACTGTATATCAGCACCATGCTACGGACATTCATTAAGGAGAAATCATCATGGCACTAACATTGGCAGAAATCAGGGCAAGACTACAGGCACAAGAAAACAAATCCACATCGAGCGCACCTTCCGACAATGCAGTATTTCCGCATTGGAATATCGCAGAAGGAGCAACGGCAAAACTACGTTTCCTACCCGACGGTAATCCAAATCCTACATTTTTCTGGGTAGAAAAATCAATGATCAAACTTCCATTCGTGGGAGTTAAAGGTCAAGCAGATACCAAACGAATTGAAGTACAAGTTCCCTGTGTCGAGATGTACGGCAAAGAATATAATTGCCCAATTCTCGCAGAGGTTCGTAATTGGTTCAAAGATCCCAATCTAGAAGAAATGGGTCGTAAATACTGGAAGAAAAAATCTTATATTGCACAGGGCTTTGTAAGAGAAAATCCACTTGCAGATGACAAAACACCAGAAAATCCAATCCGTCGATTTATTATCAGTCCGCAGATTTACAACATTATTCGGGTTTCTATTATGGATCCCGAAATGGAAAATCTACCTACTGACTACGAAGCCGGGCTCGATTTTATTGTCAGCAAGACTAGCAAAGGCGGTTATGCTGATTACAGCACTAGTAAATGGAGTCGAAAAGAATCTGCACTAAGCACTCAAGAACTTGAGGCTATTGAAAAATATGGACTATCAAACTTAGTAGACTTTTTGCCGAAAAAGCCCACTGATGTTGAGCTTAAGGTTATTAAAGAAATGTTTGAGGCCAGTGTAGATGGAAAACCCTATGATCTAGAAGCATGGGGAAGTTATTATAAACCATTTGGACTTAATGCTGAATCAACTAAGGTTTTTGGTTCTCGCCCGCCAGCACCAGAAGTATCGAAACCGGTTGCAACTACACCATCAAAATTTGATGACGAGGATGACAACGATGATCCTCCTTTTAAGGGACACGACGACAACGAAGTAGTTGCCGAAGAACCAGTTGTTGCTGAAGCTCCTAAAGCTAAATCTACAAATCAACGAGCCGAAGATATTTTGGCTATGATTCGTAGTAGATCAAAAGCAGCTTAATTTCACTGCCTTATAAGGGGGATTCGTCCCCCTTTTCTAACTTTGGAATATTAACATGGCAAAAACAACAAAAATTAACGAAAATTTTAATCTCAGCTATAGCAGCAGAGAAGACAATACCAACGACACTGTTATGGATTGCAATATTAGTTTTGAAAATCCACGTGATGACAGTACTATTATTCATAGATTAAATACCTGGCTTCAGGCCATTGGTAGAACAGAGATCGTTGTTGTACCAAAAGAATATCCTAAAGGAATCAAGTAATGTCAACAAAACCATTTGATGTTAGTAAATTTCGCAAAACAATAACAAAGAGCATTGAAGGCATTAGTATTGGATTTAATGACCCAACCGACTGGATTTCCACCGGAAATTACGCCTTAAACTACCTAATTAGTGGTGATTTTCGCCGTGGCGTGCCAATGGGCAAAGTGACGGTATTTGCCGGCGAATCTGGCGCAGGAAAAAGTTTTATTTGTTCGGGCAATTTAGTACGTCAAGCACAGGATCAAGGTATCTATGTTGTATTGATTGACACAGAAAATGCACTAGACGAAGCCTGGCTTAAAGGTGTTGGAGTCGATACTAGCGAGAACAAGCTACTTAAACTCAATATGGCCATGATTGACGATCTGGCTAAAATGATCTCGGGATTTGTAAAAGACTACCGAGCTTTGCCAGCAGATGATCGTCCTAAGGTACTGTTTGTAATCGACAGTTTAGGTATGCTGTTAACACCCACCGATGTTAATCAATTTGAGGGCGGGGATCTCAAAGGCGATCTAGGGCGTAAACCCAAAGCACTTACTGCATTGGTTCGTAATTGCGTCAACATGTTTGGTGATCTAAATATTGGCCTAGTAGCAACTAATCATACATATGCGAGCCAGGATATGTTTGATCCCGATGACAAGATTTCAGGCGGTCAAGGCTTTATCTATGCGAGCTCGATTGTAGTTGCAATGCGTAAACTCAAACTCAAAGAAGACGAGGATGGTAATAAGATTTCAGAGGTACGTGGTATTCGTGCTGCCTGTAAGATTATGAAAACTCGTTATAGTAAACCGTTTGAAAGTGTACAGGTTAAGATCCCTTACGAACAGGGAATGAACCCATACAGTGGATTGGTTGACATGTTTGAGAGTCGCGGTATTCTTGCTAAAGACGGTAATCGTTTAGTTGCTGTACTCAATGATGGTACAGAAATTAAAATGTTCCGTAAAGCATGGGAAAGCAACGAAGACTCTGCATTGGATCGAGTAATGAATATGGTACAAGAAATTCCTGGCGGATTGTTTAAGGCTGTCACAGCCGAAGACGACGATATTACCCAACAGGAAGAAGCAGCATGAGCATTGATGTAGATGTGTTAGTAGAGGCATATTCAACTCTTAAACAATATATTCCTCCCAAGGATCGCCAAGAAGCCACCGACGCACTAACTAGTGTGTTAGTGGATCTTCTCGGCGACGATGATTTAAAATCTTTCGCGTCCACTGATGCCTATACTAAAAACAGTTTTAAAGAGTATAGTTCGGGCTACGAGGACGACGAAGATATGGACGACGACAACGACTCACGCTATTAATTAAATGTGGTACACTCGTGTAACACAAGATCTGGGGTTGCTGCCAGATTTTATTACTCATTATCAAGCAGAGTTAGTTGAAGCACGACGTGAATGTTCGGTAAAGGGCAATATTGAACGTAATCTTGCTAATTTACCGGGCATTACCGAACATCGCTTCAATCAACTACAAGAAATTGAAGCAGTATTGGAATATTTAAATATTCAACTGCGGCGTATTAGACGAACACATTTTCAGAAATATCTCGAAAATTATCAACGTGCTCTAAGTAGCCGTGATGTAGATAAATATGTTGATGGAGAGCCCGAAGTTATTAATTATCAGGTATTAATTAATGAAGTGGCTCTCTTAAGAAATAACTATCTCGGTATACTAAAAGGTCTTGAGTCTAAAAACTTTATGCTAGGGCATATTACCAGATTGAAGACAGCCGGAATGGAAGATTCAGTGGTCTCATAGGTTAACATTATGGATTATAATTTATTATTTGAAAGTGTAGGATTAGCTAATCGTCAAGCCGGGCAAATTTTTCGTAATTCTGCCGGTGATGAACTAATATTTCAAAGTCTAGAATTTTATCCAGACCAAGGAGGTGCATCTGGTCCCGAAGAGCGCGATCAGTTTATTCAAGATCAAGAAACTATTTTAGGACAAGCCATTGAGTGGACCAATATTGCAAATCCAAAGATGCTCGGTGTTGGGATCGCTCATTTTACCGATACACAAGGTGGCAATCGATACTTTGGAAGATATTTTCAAAAAATAAGTCCTAACCGTGCTCAAAACAATTGGCCCAACAGTGAGATACCCGGAGGGTATCGCTTTCAAGGTACAGCAGCCAGAAAAACTGCTAGTGGACTTATGCCGCAAGATGTATTAAAAAATACATCAAGTCTATATCCTGAGGATATATTAGATGATATTGTATCTAAGTTTGGCGACGACAGTGCATTAACCGAAGTCACTAGAAAATTAGTACAGGGGTCGCCACTGCCTATTACCTTCGATGGTACTGGAATTGAATTCACTGCATTCAGAGATTATTTTTGTGAAATGCTTCAGCCTATTGCATTAATACGTGGACAATATACTGGCAACGGAAAAGATGCTGCTAAAAAATTTCTAGATGCTGATGGGTTTGAGGATTGTGTTATTGATTTTAGCACAGGAAAAAGCACCGGGCTGTATGACAGTTTACTGACCGATTCTCGTGGTCGTCAGATTAAAGTAAGTACTAAAGGCGGTGGTGGTGCTAAAGCCAGTGTAAAAAATTTACTCGACACAGTTGATGAATTAGAAAAAGTTAATAAAAAACTGTTGCGTAATTATAAAGACACTATCGAACTATTGAAAAAAATCAAAGAAGCAGGGCAGGCCGATAGTCCCGTGGTATTAGCTTTACATTTCGATTTGATCAACAAAAAAGAAGCCGATATTATACGTGAGATGCGTAATACTCCCGATGTTCGATTAACTCCTAAACTACAACAACTATACGACAGTAAGCCCGGGCGCGATCCTAGTCAAGAAGTTCCATTTTTTAGAATGTTAGCCGCATTGGCAGTCAGTGTATCTAAACTAGTTAACGAAAATACCAATTTCCCCACAGATGCTCGAGATATACTAAAAAATGGATCGTTTATACAGGTACACACTTATGTATCTCAACGTGGTTCAAATTTTGTATTAGAGAGATTCGAAGCAAAATACCCAAACGAAGACATACGGGGTGTATTTCTTGATCCACAAAAAGTTTACTATAACACTGGAATTAAAGGAAACTTTACTTTTAAAATTGATAGTTCAGGGACAGGAGCACCGGCATTAGATCAAGAACCTGCTGAAGAGCCCATTGGGAACGAACCTATAGAAAGACCCATCCGTCCTCAAAGAACTGATATACGACCAGTTGGTGCAGGTCGTGCTCGTAGAGGTAAAGAAAATTTAGGTCGCGAACGCCGATAATTAAATATCAGTGTTAGCAGAATCTAACCAAGGGCAAAAAATTTTCGTCCTTGTGATAAACTTATCGAGCTGATTCGAGTTAAAATGAAAATATCAACAGTAATAAGTTTTTGTACCTTAGATAAAAAATTTATTAAACCATTGTTAGAACAAGTTAAACTGTTCTGCGACGATATAATTGTGGTTTACTATGACAAGTTATTAAATGGAAAACCAGAACCAATCGATGAAATCGCCGAAACGATAAAAAATATTGATAGCAATATTAAGTTGCTTTGTTTAGAATTTACCAATGGTAATTCTAAATTGATTTTTGTGAATTCTAAATTAGAGTTTTCAGAGGATAAATCTAGTAGATATTTTCACAATCTTGCTAGATGGAAAGCAAAAGATTTAGCGGAGAATGATTATATATTATTCATTGATGGGGACGAAATCCCAGATGGGCCTGCAATGAAATATATTTTAGATAACGATCTTCTTAAAAATTATGATGGTATAGATTTTAAATGCTATTGGTATTTTAGAAATGCAGTTAATCAGGCGATTCAAACTGAGGAATGTGGATTACTTGTGCATAAAAAAATTATAACCGAAAAGTTAATGTTTACTGAATTAGAAAGATGGAGTTTTAGAGGATCGTCGGGAATTAATTATTTGTCCTCGGTACAACTTGAGCAAGGTCCTATTTTTCATCATTTTAGTTGGGTAAGAACTAAACAGGAAATGATTGAAAAAGTAAATTCCTGGGGTCACAAAAATGATAAAAATTGGTTAGTGCACATTGAAGAAGAATTTTCGCGAGATTTTAACGGTACTGATTTTGTTCATGGATATCAATATAAACAAGTCAATGATCAATTCAATCTAGAATCATAAGTCAATATTATTATGCTAATTTCCGTATTGTGTCCTACAAGAGGCAGACCACAAAATATTTTAAGATTAATTTCGTCGGCTACTGAAACAGCCACACTAAAAAATCAAATTGAATTTGTATTCTACTTAGATGACGACGATGTAATAGGTCAACAAGGATTAACTCACGTCATAAATCAATATCAAACAACACAGATTTTGGCCTGTATTGGATCAAGAATAGTGTTAACAGAAATGTGGAATGTATGTTGTCGAAAAGCATCTGGTGAAATTTTCATGCTCTGCGGTGACGACATAGAATTTAAAACCCAAGGCTGGGATGAAATAGTTAGAAATGAATTCCTTAATGTCGAGGATAAAATAATATTTGCTCACGGCAATGATGGTGCCTATGGCGATAGATTTGGTACACATGGATTTCTACATCGTAATTGGGTAGAAACAGTTGGTTATTTTGTGCCACCTTATTTCAGCAGCGATTATCCGGATACTTGGTTAAATGATGTATCTAATATGATCGAAAGACGCAGATATATACAAATATATACATTGCATCATCATCCGGTATTTGGGTTGGCTGAGTGGGATCAAACTCATCAAGAAAGACTAATCAGACATGCAAACGATAAAGTTGAGGAAATTTATAAATCAAAGGCATTAGAAAGAGAGATTGATGCTTTGAAGTTAAAAAATTTTATATTAACATTTGAACTTAATAAATTTAAAAAACTAGGTAAAAATAAATGATGAAAGTATTAATTACAGGTCTGTCGGGGTTTATCGGCGGTTATCTAAAGAATCGATTTGAATCAACATATGAGATATACGATCTTGACAGGGATCTACTAGATTTCGATGGTGTAAAACAAAGATTGCAAGAAGTAAATCCAGATTTTATAATTCATCTGGCAGCAAGAACTGAAGTTGAAAAAAGTTTTTACGAACAAATAACTTTTAGTCAGGTTAATTATACTGGAACTGTAAATCTAATTGAGTCGGCTAAAAATTTATCAAATTTAAAACTTTTAATTTTTAGTTCCACTATGGAAACTTACGGATGGCAACCCGAAAGCGATTTAATCAGAGATGGTAAACCCTTTACTTTGCCAGTGTTCGACGAAAAAACAAAACAAAATCCCAATGCTCCGTATGCAGTTGCAAAAGTTGGCGGCGAGTTATATTTAGAATATGCTGCTAGGGCGTATAATTTGCCTTTTTGTGTATTCAGACAAACTAATACATACGGTAGACACGATAATGATTTTTTTGTTGTTGAACAAATAATTAGTCAAATGTTAAAAAATCCAAACGAAATCAATCTCGGGTATGGAAAACCATACAGGAACTTTTTATGGATAGATGATTTAATTAATCTTTACGAAGTGGCAATTAAAAATTATACACAAGCTCAAGGCCATGTTTTTTGTACCGGCCCTGAGAATGCGATTTCTATCGAAACTCTGGTAAACAAAATAGCCTATATGATCGGCTGGAATGGGAAAGTTAATTGGAACACAAAGCCCAAGCGGCATGGTGAAATATATGTTCTTAATTCAACTGCTAAAAAAGCACAAGAAGTATTAGGCTGGAGTCCTGTTGTTGATCTTGATGAAGGATTACGTAGAACAATTCAGTTGTGGAAAGATAAAATTGATAAAAATAATAATTAAAAATTAATATGAATAGTCTCAAAGAAGCTACAGCAGAAAATCATCATCGAGCCGAGAATACCGAACTAGTTCGTCTAATTTTTCAAAAAACTATTACACCCGATCAATACAGCAATCTACTAATCAATCAATTAATTTATTATTCGGCCATTGAACAACATGGTTTAGTCGGGTCAGAATTGTCAAGAATAGTACCTATAGTCAATGATATTAGAGAACTCAATTGTTCAATATTAACAGTGTCGTTGTTAAGTTATGAATATGCTGATTATATTGCAACACTAACTAAACAACAATGTTGGGCTCATATCTATGTTCACTATCTTGGGGACATGATGGGAGGCCAAATGTTAAAACGTTGTGTTCCTGGATCCGGAACTAGATTTGTGTTTGATAATCAAGCAGAATCGATTAGTGACATTAGAATGAATGTCAGTATCGCTGATTCGTCTGAAGCCAATCGAGCATTTGATTGGACTATAAGGATTTATAATGACCTTTATCGACGCATTACAGAAACTAGCTGATCATTTTGATCAGAGATTTCAGCAGATCCCACATGTGGTCGAAGTGCCCACACCCGAATACGGTTGGGTCAATCATCGATATACAAGTCCTCTTTTTAGATTAGCACACGTGGAAAAGTTTGTGCAAGAACGATTCGCAGTGGTTCATGTCTGTGTGTTCCCTCACCCCAACGATCCCTCTCCCATATATGGGTTTGATGTCATTGCTGGAGAAAACAAAGCCACAGGACTATTTTTTGATTTAAGTCCTACTGTTCGACCCACAGAACCTTTTACTGATTTACAGATTGAGCGTCCTAGGGAAAGACCCGAGTGGGGAGATATATTCAGCGAACATTGGATTGCTTGTCGTCCCTCCTTAGATGAATTTGAAAAAATTGCTCAGGAGGCACTGTATGTTTTAGACAACTATATGTTGACCTTGGGTAAAGAAACTGCTAAACTAGATCTGGTAATGAAAGGACAAAATCGTTATTGTCAACAGCAAAAACGAAACGTTCATACTCGTTCGGCATTAGTACGTATCATTGGCGAAGCAGCCACTGAAGAATTTATGAACAATGTATTATTTCCAGAAATACTAGATTTAATATATTAAAAAGACTAAAATTTTAGTGTTGTATAAATACAACATAGGTTGACAAGGAACTTTTTTTAATCTAATATCGCAACATGATGAAAACGCAACAACAAACCGCAGCAGTCGTGAATAAGATGTCCTCGACACTCTTTGGCCATACAGCCTTTTGGAGTATTGAGTGCCGTCAGAATCCCGATTATGTATTAGGGGTCTGTACCGAATAGACAAAGTTCAAGTCTAATCAGACACAGACCCCAGAGATGAAAGTCCTGGGGTTTTTTGTTTTATATGTGAGGAATTATGACGACAGAAGTAGTAGTAAATTTTATGAGCACCAGCCGAATTTATTTTGGATTGCCACTATAAATTGCTGGAACGTGTGAGGGAACGCGACCCTGCCTGCACGTAAAACATGGGCTATAATGTAGGCGGAGCCGAGGATGATAGGCCAGTGGCGATAACACTGGTAGTAAAAATCGGCGTAGTAAAGCATACTAGATTAGTATGTTTTATTACCAGCATTCCGAAAGAGTGCTGTAAGTTGCCCTCTTACTCCAATTGGTAGAGAGGACGGTTTTAGAAGCCGTAGAGTCTCAGTTCGAATCTGAGAGAGGGCACCAATGGTGTTCATGGTGTAGTGGTAGCATTACTCTCTGTGAAAGAGTAGGTACGAGGTCGGTACTCGTTGAACACCCCATCCCGTCTAAGCTAATCTAGTGAAAGCATACGCCTGAAGAGCGTGGGAGTCTGGAGCGTAACCAGAAGTCGGGACCAAACATTGGTCAGATATCTTAAGAGGGAGAGAGCATCTTTCATAAGGATGACGGTGTAGCTTCGAGTGCTACTCTGACCACCAAATTAACTCGGATTGGGATAATTGGAAGTCCACCTCGTTTGGGGCGAGGAAGGTGCAGGTTCGAGGCCTGTGTCCGAGACCAAGATAAATGGGCTGTAAGTGTTGTTGGGGGCACACCAGATTTGCATTCTGGTAGGACCAGTTCGAGCCTGGTACGGTCCACCATTTATTACCTCGTTAGTTTAATGGTAGAACTCGGTCTTTACACGGCCGTTACGGCAGTTCGATTCTGTCACGAGGTACCAAACTTTGAGGGTATAACTTAATTGGTTAAAGTAGCGGTCTTTTAAACCGCAAATCCGAGTTCGATTCTCGGTGCCCTTACCATGTGCAGATGGTCTATAGTGTAATGGCAACACACCGGATTTTGATTCCGTTATTCTAGGTTCGAATCCTAGTAGGCCTGCCAAAGCCAGATTAGCTCAGCGGTAGAGCAGTGTGTTGATAACGCATTGGTCGTTGGTTCGATCCCAGCATCTGGCACCAATCTTATTCCGGTCCTAATCTATATAGAATATTTTGTGCTCGACGTCGCAGTCTACGTACAAATTCCTCTTCGGTTAGAGCACCTTTGGCAGTATTGCACTTACGACAAGTGACCTGTAGATTGTCGTATGTGGTAGGACCACCTTGACTTTCGGCAATGACATGATCTAAATGTACCTCTTGATCTGAAAGATCTTCGTCACAGTATACACAATGTAAACCGTCACGTTCAATGACCTGTCTACGAATGTGTGTGGGTATACGTTGTTTTGCCATATGGATATTTAACCAAATAAATATCAACTATGAATGATTATGAACTTGAAACTGCTGAATATTTAAAGTTTGGACTAAAAATTTTTCAGGTTTTTAGATTTGATGATGATGACGAAATTCATTGTCGTCAATATTGGAACTATTGCGAAAATCCCAACAACGGAGTTTGGGCCGATATGGGATCTGGTATCGGTACTGTGGGATATTATTTAAATAAATTCGCCCCTGATTTAACTGTTTATTCAATTACAATTCTGATTACCAACATAAGTATCAAACTAATTTTTTTAAAGAACAAAATAATTCGAGATTAATTAGTTTAAAAGAGTCATTTTTACATACCTCCTTAGAAAATTCCAGTGTTGATTATGTGTCTTTTAATGAGTCGTTTGGTTATGAAGATGCTGACTTAGCCATGAAAGAATCTTCGAGGGTTCTTAGATCTGGAGGAAAACTCTTTATTAAAGAAATTCTCAAATATGAAAATTTCAAAGATAATAAAAGTCCGGGAGGATGGGGATATAACGTTTACTCAGGAAAAACCATAATTTCATCAGCGGAACAGCATGGTTTGATTTTTAAAACTATTAAGCCATTACGTGGATCGGTCCTGGAATATTTAAAATTTATGAGATCTAGTAAAAAAATGCAGGAATGGCATCCTGATTTAAAATTTTGGGAATTTCCTGAAGATCGTCGTTCTTGGTGTGCAGGGCAGGGAATTAATGTAGTAGAAAATTTTGTCATCGACGATATAGATATACAACACATTCGAATGGGTATACCACGCCAAAATTTGACTAAATTGCAGAAAAAATTTAGTCATGTATTATATTGTTTTGAAAAACAATAATGCATTTTTGAAATAGTTGTTGACAAGCAGGAAAGAATCATATATAGTTTATAGAATATTGTCTAGTAGCTCAGTAGGTAGAGTAGGTGACTGTTAATCACTTGGTCGCTGGTTCGAGCCCAGCCTAGACAGCCAAAATTTGACGCGGGTTGGAGAAAAGGTATCTCGGGAGTCTCATAAGCTCCAGTTGGTGGTTCGATTCCATCATCCGCAACCAGGTAGGCCCCCAAAGCATAGATAGCGATGCAGTTGCCTTGTAAGCATCAGAGTTCGGTGCATGTCCGGATGGGGGCACCAAGATTATTCCGGTATAGTATAATGGCATTATAGGGGTCTCCAAAACCCATGATGGCAGTTCGATTCTGTCTACCGGAGCCATTAATTTTAGATCATATGTTGGCATGGCCGAGTGTCCAGGCAGAAGTCTGCAAAACTTCTCAGACTGGTTAGATTCCAGTTGCCAACTCCAAACATAAATAGTGTTGAATTTCGAATAAGGTGATTCACCATGATCCACAAGATCACCAACAGTGAAGATCAATACTTTGCTTATCTACAAGACGACCCAGTTCGTCCA
>Ga0172372_10004432_pt1 | contig 19950 bp, 19 predicted proteins | sample LakKiv5m_2_FD_114544 | JGI IMG/M metagenome (GOLD analysis project Ga0172372, IMG submission 114544) | Freshwater microbial communities from Kabuno Bay, South-Kivu, Congo - kab_092012_9.5m | ecosystem: Environmental > Aquatic > Freshwater > Lake | place: Democratic Republic of the Congo...
AGCCGAGATATCCTCCGGATAAATCCCGTTATTAACACCGGTGAGCAGGTGGGGTTTAAATTCATCATTTACCGACAACAATGCTATCGCGACGGTTTCCATACCACTGGCAAAGGATTCGATGGCCACTTTTGCACTGGCGTTGGCTGCATCATCCGCGGCCTCATCCGCAGTATCCTTTTTTGAACCCTCTTCTTCACCTTCCGTGTCATCCGCTGCCGTACCGTCCGTATCATCTTGAGCTGCCTTCGGAGCATCCTTATCGACCACAGTATCTGCATCGGCCTCCTGGGCTGCATCATCATCATCCGCATCGGCTTTTTCGTCTTCTGCCTCTGATGTATCATCGGATGCAGCCTCCGACGGTTCATCGTTCCCCATGCTGTCGAAATCCGAACCGCCTGCATCATCGCCTGCATCGTCTCCGGCAGTATCCGTATCGTTCGCTGCAGCAGAGGCGGCCGCCTCTGCTTCATCCTTCGCCTGTTGACGGATCTCGTCGTGCAAATTGTCATACACATCGCCACGGGCCGCGAGCTGTTCTGCGCGTGCCAGCCGCGTGACGGCCAATTGGGCTTCTAACGCCATGCGACTGTAATACATGGCTACACCGGCGTATATTCGGTTTGCTTACCGAAAGTGATGTACAACGTGTATAACATATCGCGAAAGCCATCGGGGTACGAGACCCACCGCTGGATGAACGGAATCAAGTCGGGTGGCAAGATCCGCGGACGCAGGCTGCTGGCCATGATCGTCTCCTGTTGTTTCAAATCAAAATAGCCGGACGGTTCATACAGCACCCGTGCATCGACATCCGTCGTATCCCGTGCTTCGATCAAGTTCATCCAACTGTCGATACCGATATTGCGTGCACCGCTGGACAAGTAGTTCAGGGTATCGAACACAAAACGACGGTGCATCGTCGTCAGGTACGGGCTATGGCGTTGCATTTCATACCACTGATACGGCGGACGGTCATTGAATGCCCGTTTAGCGGCAGTCAAAATACGCTGCCTGAAATCAAAATCGCGCAGCAACTGTTGCGTATCTTCAAAGGCTTTGAAGATGCTTTCAATTTCACGGTAGTAGTGAAACGGATTGTTGGTGCGTCGATCTGCTTTAGCGAGGTTCATCAATTGCAAGGCCGTCTTATCCTGCGTCGGATAGGAGCGGACTAAATCATCCATCGGGTAACTCAAGTACCCGCTTTGTAACACCACGTATTGAGCCATGTTAGCGCTCCATATCCGACAGTTTACGATCTAACTTATCTATACGGTCTTGCAAATACTGTATTTGTTTTTCCAGTGCGGGATCTTGGGCATCCTCGTGAATGGATTTCAATTGCAATAGACGCAGTTCCAGCATCTGTTTCTTATCCTTAGAGGCCTTATACCGGTTGGCTTGCCACTCTGCAAAGATCAGCCGGAAATGATAGACTGGCGAGCCGATAAACTCACGCACCATGACATTACTATATGGATCTAAAGCGGCTTTATCGAAGACACCGGCTACGGCTGCGACGTTGCTGTCATTCAACACTACGTCTGGTATTTTAGCCAAGTCTTGTTCAAACTTAGCCGTGGGTCGGCTGTAGAGGGTCAGCAGTTGCGCATAGACCAGGATGTTTTGTTCGATCCAGTCGACCGAGGCTTTTGACATCATGCGGTCAAGCGGATAGTCCGGTGGAGCCGATTCGGCACACAGGCAGTAGTTGAGTACATCCAGCGTATACCGCGAGAGGAATGAAAAGTGCTCGCAGGCGCGAATGAGGACGGCTTTCTTTGCAGTCAACCCTTCGTTAAGGACGTCGGTGCCCAGGATCTGCTCCAGCTCTTTCTCAACGATCTCCAGGTTCTGCACAATGTTGGGGATGGTCTTAGCAATATCGACAGCTAATTCATTGCCTTTACCGACCGAGCTTTTGTAGTTACGGTAAAAGATCGTAGCGAGATTCTGAACGGCGACGGATCGCCATTTGAAGCCAGCGCTTTCCTGTGTGAGCAGTTCATACGTTTGCCGCAGGTTTTCAAATTCGCCTTTGGTCACACGCAAATCTTCCAGTATGTCGTCTTTACGCAAATGCGGCAATAACGACTTAATGTAGTTAAATAGAGGGATGGCCATGAGAAGACTCCGGTACAGTCAATTAATAAGACGGGGCATTGCCTAGTTGATAGGCTTTGAAGATGTCCATGATATCCGGGCCTTTGCCTTTACTGGCTTGGCTGAGTTCACGGATACTGACGTCAGTGGGTGCGCTGATACCCCGATGGTAAAAGATGACGCGATTGTAGCGGGTATCGATGACGGCGATGATCATGGCATAGGTCGAAGCAAATGCCTTTTCACGGACTTTAGGATTGCTGAGCTTACCGCCGAGTTTTTGTTCTACTTGCAACGCTACATCCTGCGTAATGACAAATAAGTTGGATGCGGTCGCTAGTGAGGGATTTTGTGTCAACATGCCGTATTTGCGGCTGTTGTTGACCCGGCGCATGATTTCAGAATAGGTGCCTTGTTCATCGTTCATGAGCGCTTTACGGTGCTCGTCAATCATGTCTTGACACAGGATCAAATCGCGGATGAACCCAATGCGACCGGAGCGCCAGGCGTGGAAGCGTTCTACAAACGTATCTTCTTCCGTCAACTGTGTCAGTATCTTAAGAATGGAGTTGGTCGGCAACAACGACGGTGACAAACGCACCATCACCGGGATCGTCATCGTAGAGTTGGCGATACTGCTGGTGGTTTCAGAATCCGTATCAGTTTTATACGTTTTGCTGTATAGAGTATCGCCCTGTTTCGGTATCGTGGTGGTTTGACCACCCACAACACGGTCAGTACGTTCAGTTTGATTGCGATTGACATTGATCTCGATATTGATCACCTTGCCTACCGCCAGATTCGCCGTCTCACTCAGTATCTTACCGGGATCACGTACGCTGCCGGATGCTGCCTGCGGATCGACTTCAGCACCCAGGGTGGTTGACTGTGTGATTGCAGTGGTATTTTGAGACAGTTTGTTATACGGATCCTGCTTGGGTGGTTTGCCTGGGTTACCTGGATTTGCAGGAGAGGCCGTGGCTTCCAAGGCGATACTGCGCGGCAATCGGTATTCATACTCGTTAGCATTCATCACCGTGTGATCCCGCAGCGATTCTAATGACGATGCCATCAGCCACCCGGTCAAATCCCGATCCGGGTTCAAGCGATCCAACGTCTTAATAACTTTAATACTGTCGACCCGACCGCCGATCGAGACGGCTTGCATGTAATAACCGATAAAAATATTCAGCAACGTCGTCATGACATCCGGCAAATAGTCCAATGTCAGACAATCCTTCGACACGATGGCAAGTGGTTCTACCCGCGCCAATTTAGCAACATCGACCAACGACTGCGTTTCAGCTACCGTAAGAATAGATTTACTCGCATCCACCTCCAACAGCTTACCCTTATTCTTCAAATTGATAAGTGCGTCTATGATCTGAAAAACTGTACCGATCATCTTTGTGTACCTGTGTTAATTAACAAAAAAGGAGTCTTCTCATGGCGACACCGCCCGATTCTAAAGCTATACTGACCCTCGACGATTTCTTTCAAACGACGGCGATCGGTTCAGTTGAAAAAGCCATCGGTAATAACTTGTATGGTTTCAACCACCGGCAGATCCGGACCTCTGTCCCGATCAACAAAGATACGTATGGTCTGACCTTCTTTACACGCCCGCAGTTGAACATGCAGGGCGATAACATCCGAAACATTCGCCGCTTCTATCCCTTATTGACCACCAACCCCGTCACGATCCATCGCTACGTACGCTGCATGCTCGACCCGCGCTTAGCGGCCGATAACATCACATGCCCCCTCGTCGACAACCAGCAAGCGTTTATCACCATCCTGTCCAATAACTTGACCAACATATCGGGCTGGCCGGATATGGTCGTGCCGACCTTTACGACGAAAGAGGGGTTGTATAAAGAAGCGTATTCACAGGTCGATGGCATTGTCGAGAATTATTCGGCATATAACATCAATGCGACCTTCCGCAATACGCGCGGAGATCCCATTGTGTATTTGTTCTACGTCTGGGCTTTTTACCAATCCCTCGTCTTTCAAGGGCTGATCGTTCCCTATCCCGACTACATCATTCAAAACCGATTGGACTATAACACGCGTATTTACCGACTCATCTTAGATGTCAATAAACGCTACGTGACCAAGATCGCTGCCTGTGGCGTCGCCTTTCCCATTTCCGATCCGATCGGCCAGTTTTTCGACTACAGCGATGAAAAGCCGTATAACGATCAAAGCCGCGATATCACGATTCAGTTTCAATGTTTAGGCGCCCAGTATTTCGATGACATTTTGGTCAAAGAGTTTAACCAAACGGTGCAGATTTTTAATCCGGAGATGCGGGATCAATTCCGCGACGGCACCTTAGTCAAGCTCAGCCCTAACCTCATTGGTTACTTTAATAACCGAGGCTACCCTAGAATTAACCCAGATGATTACGAGTTAGAGTGGTGGGTCCCGTATGAGTTCTTCGTCGCTCGGACGCAAGGATTATTCGATTCCAATATGACGCAGCTCGATCGTTTAGAAGTCCAAGATGCTATCAATGTAGGAGATTAAACTATGTCCGCTTTATCAGCCACCACGAACGTAACTTTCGCAGAATGCTTAGGCAGCATTCGCCAATACAAATATAACCCGACGCTGATTCAGCGTAAAGTGCTGGACTTGTTAGGGACAGTCGTCGATGGATCGGTCGAACTGGTCGATCCGACCAACCCGTTTATCTTTTTGTTGGAAGCCAGTGCCGTCAATACTGCAGCGGCTATTTTAGAGACGGAGACCAGCACCCGTAAATTGTATCCGCTGCTGGCCCAAACGGAAGACGATCTGTACCTGCATTTAAGCGATGTGGATTTCTTAAACCGGTTTGCGACGCCCAGTCGGGTGACGTTGAAATGGCTGATGAACTTGAATGACCTCACCAACCATTTTATTGCCGAACCGTCCAATACCGCGTATCAGGTCACGATGCCCCGTGAGACCACGGTGACGGTCAACGGCTTGAGTTTCATGCACCAATACCCGATCGTCATTCGTCAGTATGCGAGCGGTGTCATCGAGGTCAGCTACGACGCGACAGTATCGTCGCCGTTACAGACCCTGACTACGAACATCATCCCGGCGGTCGTCAAGTCCGATGCGACCGGGACACAGTGGCTGTACTTTGAAACCGAAGCCATCCAGATGTCCGTCCAGTCCGTCGAATACCCGTTACAGTCCTCGATGTACTTTCAAGAGACGGTCGCCTTTACCGGCCAGTATTACTACAGCCGGGTCTACCGCAGCACCCTCGGCGGGTGGGAGGAGATCCGTACGACGCACACCGATCAGGTCTTCGATCCATTGACCCCTACGGCGGTGCTAAAAGTCGTCGATCAAACGGTCACGCTGAGCATTCCACCGGTCTATTTGAACACCGGACTGCTAGATGGCAAGTTGCGGATGGATGTCTACACGACACAGGGGGCCCTGACGGTCGATATGCGTAACTTCAAGGTGATTAACTTCACCACGGTATTTAAAGCGATCGATGAGAAGCGGGACATCACCGCCTACACCAATGCCTTGTTGGGTGTCAACTACATCGTCTATGCCGATGAGGTCGTTTCAGGGGGCAGTGCGCGGTTGAGCTTCGAGGCATTGCGGGAACAAGTCTTAGCCCATGTCACCGGGGCCAATGAATTGCCGATCACCAATATTCAAGTCACGGCATATGCCCAGCGTCTCGGCTTCGATCTGGTGACGCATGTCGACCGGATCACGAACCGCGTCTTCTTAGCAGCGCGCAATCTGCCTCCGCCGAGCAATGCCGCCTTGATCACCCCGGCCCATCTGAGTGTGTTGACGTATATCACCAGTATGGATGAACTGCGGCATTATACCCACGTGTACGACAACACGTACCGCATGACCATTCCGTCGAAGACGGTCTACCGTATGGTCAACGGACAATTGCAAATGCTCACGGATGACCAAGCGACCTTACTGAAAAACCTAACACCGGCCTCATTGGCCGATGCGATCAACCAGACCACCCATCTCTACTCACCGTTCTACTACGTATTGGATAACACCAGCCAACGGTTTGAAATTCGGGCGTATGAACTGGATACCCCTCTGGCCGATTCACTCAGTTTCATTGCACAGAATCCGACCTTGGCGTTGCAAGTCAGTACGAAAAACTACCAGCTGGAAAAAACAGAGAACGGGTATCGGCTGACGATCAGTACGCTATCGGACAACTTCTACAAGAAGTTAGGGGATCAGTACGTGCAAGTGCAGTTGGCTTACATTCCGCCAGGGGAATCCAGTTACGCTTATGTCAACGGTGTCCAGCTCACTAAACTATCAGACGGTGAAAGAGTCTATACGTTTGAGCTGCTCACTAACCATGATTTGGATGCAAAAGATCAGCTCTACCTGACCAACTTCGAGATGTTTGCACAGGAACATTTACCGCTGGCAGTCCCACTGACGCAGACGTTCACGCTTTTCTTCACGACACAGTCCATTCCGTTGGACTATGTAAAGAGCGGGTTGGACAATCTGATCGGACATTTCCTGTTACCGGACGGTGCCGTGACCGTGACCCAGGAATCATTGGTCTTATCCCTGGGGGTCCGCCTTAAACACCTGTGGTGTCAGTCCCGCTCTGTCGCCGCAGGGACTCGCTACGCCACGTACCTGACTGATATCCCGTTGACGTATGCGGAAGATGTCTACGCCCGCGATCCATACACCGGCTCGATCTTTGGCTTCGATGCCGACGGTAAAATTCAGTACACTAAACTGCATACGAAAGGCGAGACCGTGCTCACTGCGGAAGGCGAAATCGTCTACCTGCACCGGAAAGGCGATGTCGTCTTAAACGATCAGGGGCTGCCGACGGAGACGACGGCACAGTATACGGCACATCACTTGGATTTGTTACTGGTGGATGGCGCCTATTACTTTACAACTGATCCAGTCCATCAAAACTATCGAAAAGAACTGAGGGCACTGATACGCGGATGGATCACGACGGCTTTAGCGCAGATTAACAATGTGTTGTTAGAACAGACGCGAGTCTACTACCGCCCGAAGAATGGCATCGGGCAGATCAGCGCCAAGATCGATCAGGATACGATCGTACCAATCGAAGCCCAGCAGAGTTTCAGTGTCGTGTTGTTTGTCAACAATGCTATCTACCGAGATGAACGCATCCGGCAACAACTACGGACGACAACAATCCAGCTCCTGAACCAATACATTCAAACCAGCATGGTGTCCATGAGCGATATCACGGTAGCCCTGAAAGCCGCCTACGGTGATACGGTACGTAGTTTTTCATTGAGTGGATTGGGCGGTACAGTCAATTATCCGACCGTGACGTTAGTCAATACACGGGAACAACTGACTTTGATGAAACGGTTGGTCGCTCAAGATGATGATAGTCTGATCGTACAGGAAGCGGTCAATATCGATTTTATTAATTACGAGCTATAAAACGCTCGTCTACTGCGCACTATAAAGACAGCATAATGCCCTAGTGAGCGATAATGCTCACTAGGGCATTATGCACGACTATTATTTTGCTGAAGGCAAACTACTTTGCTGAAGGCAAAAAGTACACCAATGTATGCAGAATCTGTTGCATAGCTTGATTCAATTCCATCATGCAGTGCAATACCTCCGCCGCCCATTCCAGTCGATCCAATCCCGTCACGTAGTGCGTCTGGGTCTGATCGTACTGCGCCTGTACCGTTTTAAACGGTAAAGATTCCGGTGACTGCAATGCCGACTGATTTTGTTGCCACACCACCAGCGTCTCACTCAATGCCGTATGCAACCGCTCCAATGGTACTTTCAGCGTATGTTCCGGATGGTAGAAGCGCAGCAATTGACGCAATGTCAATTCTTTACCTTGCTCACGCAACGGGACGGCCTCTGCTTCGGTGGGTAGGATCGATGTCCCTTCTTCATGCAGGGTATCCTTTTGCAAAATCCAGTACACCAACACTTCAGAGCGTAAGGCGTGTTGAATGCAATGGATCGCTTGATAGAACGCAGTGTCGTTAAACGGACTAGAGCCTTTAGACGCCAACAATCGCAGACTGTTCGGACTGAACCGACAGATGGGGTGATCGAGCAGATTCACAAACTGCGGGTGTTGTGTTGTAACAGTCTCACCGCTCTCGGCATGAATCGGGACCACGCAATCCGGACAGACTTGCAATGCTTCCAACTGTTTGCCGTAGTGACGATGGATGTCATCACGCTCATCGTCGATATGGTCGCAGTTGGTTTCATAGTGTTCCAGGAACTGTTGCAACAATTCGGTCGCATCGGTCAAACTGCCTTTGTATTGGTCGATGAACTTCGGCTCTTCTTCCTTAAGGTGTTCCCGGGCATACCGCAGGACGTACGCGTAATTGGTCTGACTCGGTATTTGCGTGAACGACGCTTTCGGTACGCGCGGGGTAAACAGATCACCGTAATAGTCATGGACGATCTGGGCCGATTCTTGGCTGACGCCTTTCTGGCCGATGAGCATCGATTCGACTTCTGTCAGATCGACGATATGGCTGGACTGATCGGACAGCAATTGAAACTGTGCCTTCAGTTCCGGTATCTGACCTGGCGATGTCTCATCGGTATTGAACAATGCTGGCGGCGGGGTCGGATCGGCCGGCGGTGCTTTCGGTACGGTCGGCGTCTGGATCGTGAGGGGTGGGACGTTAGGCTGTAGATCCGGGAGTTCTACCAGTTCTTCAGAAGGCAGTGTGAGGCCCGTCTCCACATCGTCGTTTAAATGAGCAGCCATGATTATGCGTCGCCTCCGACCGTCACGTTGAGTTCCTGGAGGAGCGTCCGAGCTGAATTATGATATTGCGTGATGCGAAGCGTATGTTGCTGTAAGGCTTCCATGAGCGTCTCATCGACACCCATTTGCAAACTGAAAAAATCCTGTACGGCCGTCGCAGGGCTAAGGCAGCACAACAATAGAGGCGGATGAGCGGCATAGTAGCGGGCCAGGTAGAATTTACGAATATACGCTTCTATAGTCGTCGTATCGACTAAGACGAGTTCGTTGATACGAGACAAGAGCATAAGCGCTGTAATGGAGCAGGTCAACCGATACTGCTGTTCCGGAGATTCGACCGGTGAGCTGGGCAATGGCAGTACCGCGCTGATCGCTTTTGCGATCCCAATAGAGACGGCGAGGGATTTTCCTTGATTGTTCGAGGCAAGTTTGTTGACGAATTCAATGGATTCGGCGTTAAGGAGCGAGATGGTGGCCATGGGGTACCTGATAATGACAGTGGGTTAAGACGAAAGGGTTTTGAGTTGGGCACTCTTTAAAAAAAGATCATTGTTGGCCAGTTCTTCCATCAGCTGTTGCTGTTGGATGTCGAGCTTGGTATTCTTATTAATAGACATGAGCCTATCACTCAATTTACGGAGTAGGGGTTCGTAGGCGACGACGTTCTTCATCAGTTCATCGATGGCTTTGATTTGTTCAATCCCTCCTTTGGCGAGTTCGGGGGGCAGTTCAGGATTTTTCAATAACTCGATGTACTGCTGACGAATGCGCTTGAAACGAATGCCGAGATCGTCATACGTATAATCTTGATAATGCGTCCCTTCCAACGCAAACAGCATAGAAGCGATCATAAAGGCTGTCATGGCCATGATCCAACCGACGCCAGGAATGAATGCCAGGCCGATGATGCTGATCCCGGTGACCACCAGGCGTGAGACTTCCGTCATCATCATGTTGAATCGACGTAGGGCCGAGACTTCTGGATCGTTATCACGGACAGCGTCTTTTTGCAACGCAGCAACGATCTCTTTCCCGTACCCAAACCGAGCGGCAAAGTTGTCCGCCGTCTGTTCTCCTGACGTGGTGTCGTACTTAGAGTTCATCAGCGATTTGACGTAGGTGTTGTATGCCTGGTAAAGAAAGTATCCGGCAATCGTGCGGTTGGACTCGTTGTTGATTTTCTCGAATATCTCTGGAGAGAGATCGGTCTCTTTAGCCAATTCCAGGTACCAATATTCGCGCTTCTCGGGACGGTTTTCAGTCCTGATTTCGGTCGCCAGGTTTTGCATGATTTGGTTGGTGGTGCTGAGTCGATCCGCATATTCGTAGTACGTAAAGACATGCCCGATCTCATGCAGACAGATCGCGGTCGCCATCGCCGATGTCGTGGTGGCATCGAGCAGGATATCGCCACCCAGTACTAGAAGATGTCGGTACTTACTGAAAATACCGGTCACTTTAGCCGTCTTTAAATCAATGGTGCCTTTATGGCCTTCCAGATGTTTAGTATAGTCTTTCATAAACATACTGACATCGTAATCCCCACGATAAAACTCCTTCGTGAACAAATGGTAATCGTTGAGCGGTAGGGTCAATACACCGCTGGTATGGTTGCGAATGCCGTTCTCCGACATATGAAAAAAGATGTTAAGGCCAAAACGCTCCATACACAAGTCACTGAGTTCAGTCCCGAAGCGTGTGCGCTGCACGATTTTCATTGTGGTGATGACGTCATCGGTCTCCTCTACTTTCTTACGCACGAACTGCTGCAGCTCCCCTATCACCTTCTCAAATCGCTGTCCGAAATCATCGTGTTGAAAGGCGATGGTCTCCATCGTAAAACGTAATTTTGCCATACCGGTATGCCTCGTGTAGGGGGTGTTGAAGTAAAAAAATCGGAAAGCGACTGATCTGATGTCACGACCTTAAAAGACAGTCAGCCACTAGATTAGCCGAGGGTATTACCATGAATCCTATTATTACGGCACGCGAATGCCGTTTCGTCGTCCACGTACCTGGCTATCAATCGGATCAGCCGGATGTCCATATTGTCAAAGAGTGTGTGCATTACAGCGACGGGACGCATCGCCCCCATCTACGCTGCATCCAAGAGTACCAGCGGCCATTTTGGATCACTAAAAAAGGCTACCGTAATCACGAACAGAAAAAGGAGTGGGAACAGATCGATCGACTAGATCAGTATACGTGCACCCAATCCGACTTAAAGGATCGGATCGCGAAAGCCATCGGACGCACCTACAGTCGTGAGAGCTTACGACAGCTTCTGAATTCACCGTATGTTTACGGTGCCGATGTCTCTGCCTCCGTTTTAATTAAGAAAGGGTATCAGACCCAATGGCCAAACGTCAATACGCCGTACCAAGTCGCTACATTCGATGTCGAGACTGACATGCTGCACGATCATGGTCAGATCATCATGGCCACGGCGACGTTTCAGAATAAAATCTATACGGCGGTACAGGCGGATTTTATCAACGGTATCGCCGAACCGATCAAACAGACAGAATTTAAGACCCGTCAGTATTTAGGCGAGTATTTAGATCGGCACCAGCTGGAATGCGAAATGGTGATTTGCCCTGACGAGATCAGTGTCGTCAAAGCCGTCTTCGCTAAATTGCACGATTGGCAACCCGATCTGTTATCGATCTGGAATATCGACTTTGAAGCCACGAAGTTAATCGCTGCCTGTGAACGGGCTGAGGTGGATCCACGCACGATCTTCTGTGATCCGAGTATCCCAATGCCCTTCCGGATCTTTAAGTACAAACAAGGCAAGAAAAAACGCATCTCGGCATCCGGTCGCGTCACCCCCATCAAGCCGGCAGCGCAATGGCATGTCGTGCACTGCACCAGCAGTTTTTACTGGATCGATGCCATGTGCGTCTATAAACAAATCCGTCTCAGTAAACCGGAAGAACGCAGTTACAGTTTAGATGCAATATTGAATAAAGTCTTGGGCATTCGTAAACTCAACTTTACAGAAGCGGATAAATACAAGAAAGCCCAATGGCATCAGTTCATGCAACGGCATTATCCATTAGAATACATCGTCTACAATCGGTTCGATGGCTGGTCCATGCAAGAGCTGGATATGAAGACCAAAGATTTGGCGGTGACGATGCCCGTCTTTGCCGAGAGTTCAGGTTTTGAGATCTTTGATTCACAGCCGAAACAAATTTGTACGGCGTTGTATTTTGAATGTTTAGAGCAAGGGCTGGTCATCGGCACCACCGGCAGTACTCCGAAGAAAGAAATAGTACCGGTCTACGAAGAGGATGAGCCGATCGATAGTGATGAAGAAGAGGATGATGTCTTAGGCTTAGACGGCTGGATCGTGACCTTGAAGTCTATCAACATGCTGGAAGATGGGGTCGCCTGTATCGAAGAATTTCCAAATCACAAAACAGCACTACGGCAATTTGTATTCGATTCAGACAGTACGGCGGCCTATCCCTCTGCGACGACCGTAGGGAATGTCAGTAAGGAGACCACGAAGTATGAGATCATCAGCATTGATGGGATCGATGAAGCCGTCTTTCGGCTTGCCAATATTAATATGCTGTCGGGGCCACCGAATGCCATTCAGTATTGTACGACCATGTTCGGCTTTCCGACTGCCACTGAGCTATTAGCCTTGTATCAGGATAAAAAAAATACGGTGTAGCGGGAGAGGGGCTGAGCCCCTCTCCCTATGACGATTAGAACAATGCATTTGCTAAGGCCTTACAGACCTTAGCGTCGGAGAGTTCCTCCTCCCAGGTTCGTTTACGGTGGGGTGACGTTTGAGTTTCATAATCGTGGAGCCACCGGCCCTGTGCCGGCCCAGTTAATTCAAACTTCCGTATGGCCACATAAACGTCATCGTACATGTTTACCCAAAGGGTAACTGGAGGAACCGTATGTTCCGCATACGGTAACGTTATGGTGACATACACATCCGTGTAAGGCAGACCCATGACCTGCTTGGCATAACTAAATGCATTCTGCTGTAATTGTTCTTTCAGCTGGTAAAGACTGTTCATGGCGGTTCTCCAAATGAGTGTATAGCCCAAAATCGGGCAAAAGGTGTTTAAGCCACAGCACTATTACTATAGGCTCTGGCCATTAAGGCCCGAGCCGAAGCAATTCACTGCTAGGCTCACTATCACTATATTGGACTGAAAAGATGTGCACTGTAAGCCAATAAAAAAGATCAGCATAGAGGGCACCTTCGGGTGCCCTCTATTCATTATGCCGGGATGTGTTTATCCATGTAGTGCAGCCAGTCTCACATCAAGGGACTCCTTTACCCGATGTTAGTCGGGTGCAGGTACGATGCATCGACCGAATACGGCGAGATATTTGTATCTCGCTGAAGACGGGGTACAAGATAAAGCCGATCATGCCAAGGCTAATGCAGCCGAGCACGACTATAGACATCTCCAACATATCTAAGATGTGTCTAAACAACGTCATGGAATCCATTAGTGGGTACCTGAGGTGGGTGTGGAAAGGGTATTGATGGTACGATCCAACACAATCGCCAATGCGATCAGTATGGGTGTATCCGGGTTGGAGGAACAACAATCGACATCATTGCGGAGCATCCATTTCTCAATGGCACTTTCCGGTAAATAAATGTCGACCAGCGTGAGTACAGATTGAACACGAGTGATGATATCCATACTGTAACCTCATCAGTCGATCTGTATTAAACGACCGGTACGACCCACACGTACTATCCCACCAAAAGGCGAGTAATGATACGGGTCCGTTTTAGGAATGGCAATATGCCACGTCGTCCCTAACGGCTGATGGGTGACCATCGGGTTATAGTACCCAATAATGTTTTGATCGGCATTGTTAACACCCCGAATGTCGATTAATAACCATCGACCATCGTGCGTGATAATTCCGCGTATACGGGGCGTGTGTTCAGCTGAGCTATGCGTGCAATGGATAGGGATCTTCTGTAAAAAATGTACCTCATCTCCTTGGAGTTCAAACAAAATGATACCGGCCTGATACGTATGACTGCCCGGTAAGTCTTTACCGGATAAGTTACCGGCATAGAGACCCGCTACAATACTCCGCCCATTTACGGTCGGCGTATATGTGAAAGCAAGTGACTGGACGACCATCCCCGGATAGTCCAGCAGGCTGTAAAATACAGCTTGTAAATATTCAGATGCATGTGTCATAGACCTACTACCTTTAAGTTGTTGTTATGATGACGAGCATGGATACCGAAGCGGATAATGCTCATAGTAAGTATGTGATGCTTTATATTTTTTCAATCCATGTACTGATGATGTAAGTATTACTGTGTGGAGAATACACTATGCGATACATGATTGAATGTATACGGTCTGACACGTCCTCTGACGCTGTTTATCTATGGAAGTTATGTCCATACCAGGATCATAAGAAAACGTGCGTAGACGCCTTTCGTAGCGCCATAGCGGGGCATGTTCGGACCCTATTAATCCGTTTGCATTGGGTAGGGATACAAAAAGGCGTATTACGCCTCTCGTGTCGCTGTCCATTGGGGACGCCGTGCCGACGGGATTGGTTATACTGGATGTTGAAAAGCGAACAGAATGAACTGACAATAGCGTTACCGACATATGAGGCTCAGTGGCCGTATCGTGGGATACCGGAGGAGTTGAATAGTGCCTATCCATGGGATTTCGATCGACCCAGTACGACGCCTATTTTGTTGCATCCGGATTTAGTGTATGTTTTTGGTAGTAACACTGCCGGTATCCATGGCAAAGGGGCGGCATTGGAAGCCTTGACCTGGTACGGGGCACGGTATGGGCAAGGTGAGGGATTGATGGGACAAAGCTACGGTATTCCGACCAAAGATGCCAAATTACACGTACTACCATTATCGACCATCTACGATGCCATAGAGCGGTTTTTAGCTTGGCGTGAATCAAGCGGTCGAGTCTGTTACGTGACGCCAGTTGGGTGTGGGTTGGCAGGGTATTTACCGGCTAAGATCGCACCGTTATTTAATGGACTGCGGCATGCGTGGGTGCCGGATTGTTGGTATCCTTTTCTGCTGTGACGGCATAGTGCCCGTGAGCATTGTAGCTCACGGGCACTATGCCGTACGCATGGATTACGCGTAGAAACTCAGAATCTTTTGACGACCGGCTTCAGTAAAGCCTTTGGTCAGCGTGCGATCAAGATCGACTTGACGCAGTGTGAGTTTACGGGTTTCCGGTTTCGCCGTCAGTTTGATGAGGTTGAGGATTCGTTGGAAAGCATCGAGATCGGCTTCGGTGCGTGTCCAGTGTTCACTGAAACGGAATACGAAGCGATCGTGGAAGACCTGACCTTCTTCTTGATTATTGGCTACGAAGGACAGCAGCATGTTCCAATGCTTGGCAAATTCTTCAGCCGGGACTTGATCGATGAGGCCACGGATCGTCGTCCACAGGGTGTACTGATGGTGCGCCCCGTCGACATCGGTCACGGGTTGGCCGGGACGCATCGCCGCCATATAGGACTCGATCGCTTGGATCAGGGACTTTTCGGATACCGTGCCTTTGGCTTTCAGGTTAGTGATCAGTACGTCAAAGCTGGATGCGGTGGCCGGTGCCGGCTGGGTTTCTTTAACGACCGGTTTAGGGGCAGCCGGGGCAGGGGTAGGCTGTGCAGGCTTAGCGACGGGCGGCGGGGTGGCCGGTGCAGCCGGTGCAGCCGGTGCCGGTGCAGCCGTATCGGTTGGTGCAGCAGCGGGTGTCTCTACAGGAGCTTCAGTTTTAGCGGTCTCTTCGGACATGTATGTACCTATTGCAATGAGAAAAGGAAAAGAAAAATGTGTAGCATGGAGTTGTCATACCATCATTAAAGGCAACGAAAAAAGAGGGCATAAGGGCCCGACTGCTGATGCAGTCGGGCGGTAGGGTGGAAGGGGATTACTTCGACGAGCCCGTGATGTAGTCTAAGACGACATCGCTCAGATCGTGAGTCTTACGGGGAATCTGTGTGATCCGATACTCCAGCGCATGCTTGTGGGCCATGAGACCACTGGCTTCCATGAACTGACGGGCATACTGCGCCGTGCAGGCGAAGTCTATGTTGTACATCCAGCCACGATCGATCTCGATGAGGTATCCGCTAGGCAATGCGTAATACAATACCGAATTATTCTGCACCGTGGTACCGTGCAGCGGGATCTAGCCACAGGAGCTGACCGCCCTCCAGGATGATACGGTCGTGTGGGTGGAGACGTCGGATGATGGCGAGACCGTGCTCACGCATCCGTACCGGATACTCCCGTTTACTGAACGGCCCTATCTGGTCGATCAGATGTTGACGCAGGTATCGATCCAACGATTGGTACGGGACGGCATGCTGTCGAAGCTAACGTACGTGCGAATACGCTCTTTCCTGCACCGGATAACCCGCTGATCAGCAGGATGTTGTCATCACCGCGTATCCAGGCATCGACATGCCGGGCGAGATGGGGCGGTGAGTGATCGTCGTCGTGGTAAGGCATCATGATAGGCTCCTATTAAAAGGATGGGTGGGATAGGCTCCTGACTACTATATGCGCTTATAACACAGTGGAAATGAAAAAAAAAAACAGAGGGTCTATGTCAGCAGTGATATTTAAGGCTGCACTCTCTATAGAGCACAGCCTTAAATCGCCGAATGCATGCATATAAATATATATGTGGGTCGTGGCATAGTACGTGTATAATTACGCACCAGCGGGTCGTGGCATAATGCTAAATAAGCTTATGGTATCGTGAAGTCTTTTATGTAGACTTTATCGGGATCCTTAGGATCATCTACACCTACCCGGCAGTTCCGATTATCGGGTTCGATCGTGAGAGTCTTACCGTAGTTTGGTAAGGGTGTCGCGATCTGGTTAATACCCTAACATTTGAAATATTACAGTAACAGGTAGTACTTACTACCAATTCATGTCCGCCTATTATAAACGGCGTATCTGATCTTACATTGATCGCACTATTCATATCAAAAACGCTTGAAGACGAGGCCACAGATACACCATTTACATAAAGAGAAGTGGTTCCTAAGCGTCGAACAACTGCAATATGAATATATCTTCCACGGGTAGTTGTGTTGGGTGTATAACTAAGCCAAGGATGCAATGATATTTTCAAATCTTGTATGCTAATAACCCATCCGGTATTATTACCATGTCCTTCGTCTATTACCGATTGTGAAATTAGTGGCTGCCAACCATTAGGAAAATTTGCTCCATAATCGACTCCATTATAAATCACACCATTATTTTTCACCCAAAGTTCTATTGTAAAATCAAGCGAATTACCCAATTGCAAAGCTGTACTAGGAGGTACGCTTAGAGCACGAGATGAATTCATTGGGCCAACACCACCACCACCAGAATAAGGAGGGCCAGTAAACTTAACAGCATATGACATTTCAGTTACCCCCCCTACTGCTACCCCCCCTACTGCACTTGCCATCAACAAATTGCGCATAGTCATAAAAAGCCTCTGAGTTTGTATATTAAGAAGTCGGAAAGCCTGCGGTAGGAGGTGTGAAATTAGCGGTATAGCGCGCGATGCCTTTTGTAATACGCAATTCATCAGCGTATCCATTAAAGAAACTATCTGAACTACTACCAAAAAAGTATAATGTGGTCTGGTGCAATGAACCATAAATCTCTACGCCAGCTTGATAATCACCTATTATGCTGTCATCATTAGTCAGTAGGGCATTAACAGTTTCAATATATCATGCGGCGTTAGAAGGAAAACTACGGTTAGTGCCCCAGATAATGCGTACCGCACCACCAGCACCGTTTACACTATTCCAATCTTGACCATCGAGTCCACCAGAGCCACCGCCATACAAACCACCACCTGTGGCGGGATTTACACTCCATGTAAATAGAAACCCATTGGCACCACCCGAACCACCAGCACATGCCCCTGAACCCGATGCTCCAATGCCGTAAAGCCCTACGCCACCACCACTGGAATAATACGATCCTCCTGCTCCACCCCCTCCCGCGCCATCACTACGTAATGTACTGTTATCCCGACTCCCTCTACCACCAGCTCCAGAATAACCGCCAGCACCACCACCGCCTCCACTTCCTACAAGGTAGGAGTAACAACCTCCGCCTATTCCTCCATTCCCTCCACCGGTGCCGACATATCCGCCACCGGATACATCACCACCTCCTCCTAGATTTGTATTGGGTTGTCCTCCTTGGCCACCTTTACCGGCCACGGTAGCAAGCGATATGAAGTAACTGTCGCCACCTGCACGACCAGCAGTATTAGCGACAATATATTTCGCACCACCTGCACCTACCACTACGGTATAACTACTGCCCGGTGTCACTGCTATGTTGTTTTTCCATCCTAAACCACCACCGCCAGCACCGCCGCCGCCATTACCATAGCTACCACAACACCCTCCTCCACCACCACCCACACACACCACGCATACCGACGTAACACCGGTCGGTGCTGTCCAGCTATAAGTACCCGGTGTGGTGTATACCGTCTGTCCTACCGGGTGGGGGGTGGAAAGACCAGCACTCGCCATCAACAAATTGCGCATAGTCATAAAAAGCCTCTGAGTTTGTATATTAAGAAGTCGGAAAGCCTGCGGTAGGCGGTGTGAAATTAGCCATATAAATCACATCCGTATGATGTTAAGACATAAGCTAAGGTTCCATTATTGGAGAATGTTGCCTGTACTGGCACATTAGTTGATGCATTAGTCCACGCACCATTGCTCTGTTTTATAAATTTGTTGTAATAAATATTCGTCCTTGTTGCAGTAAGAAATAACGTATTAGAGTATTGATATGCTTTATACCAATCGTCTGGGCCTGGAGTAGGGTTTGATGAAACCGTAAGAAAACTGGAAATATAATTCCACCCGTTTGATGATTTTACTACGGACTGAACATCTACTGTATTAGAATTCAACCGCCCAAAAAGTAATAAATCATCGCTATTTATACTAATCCAATCAATACCGCCATTTGTGATATTCAAATCACTAAAAATAGACCATGTGTTATTATTTATGTCTGTACAGTTACACACCCATATTGAAGCAGGTTTAATTGAAGAATCATAGTCGAAAATGGGGCAATAAAATAAATACTGGAAATCCGTTGAAAAAACAAGACTTTTATTAGGTACTCCTTGCGGAGATAAGCTAATAAGACTCATTACTGGTAATTGTACCTCAGTAAATATAGGTACATTGTTTACAAATCTAATTATCAGCAACGTGTCTTGAGTGGATAATAAACCGGCTGCTGTTTTATTAAAACCAGTAATTGCTAATGAATCGCTTATAATGAGTTTTTCCACTGAGTGTCGATAAGTATGACTATAAATGTAATTACTGTTAACAGACCAATTACCGCTTACTAAATTTGCGGTAAAATAATAAATAACAGATCCATTATAAGCTCCATTAAGTCTAAACAGTAATGTACCGTCGTTGCGAATAATAAAAGGTCGTATCGACCAGGTCTTTATAGTTAGAGAAGCTATAGTTGGAATGGTATTAAAGTAATCTTCACGTAAAATTAATTTAACACTACTCCAGATATTTACTGCGGTATCTATACACGTTACAGACTGTAAAAATACCATACCCGTAGATGATTCTACATTACCAAATACCACGATATTTCCATCTTCAGAAAGAACCAGTCCCATAAACCGATTTACCAAACCGGTTGAAATATCGGTGACTGGATTGAAAATCCTAACTAAAGAACCCCAGGTATTATTTTTGCGCCTAACGGCATATAAACTAAAATTTCCAGTATCCCTTAAAATAATTAAATCGCTATTACTACTTATAGCCTCTACTTTTAACGATCCGGTAAAAGTTGCGGTAATATTCTCCGCTAATTTACTACCCCCCCCTGCTGCTACACTCGCCATTATCATGTTCCTAATCATGCTATACCTCTGATTATTGCTGAATAAAAAAATAGCGAGTATACTCCACTACTGAATTTTAACAGCAGTGGAGTATACTCGCTATTATGCCGCATATTGTTAAATTACACT
>Ga0172372_10004434_pt1 | contig 19949 bp, 17 predicted proteins | sample LakKiv5m_2_FD_114544 | JGI IMG/M metagenome (GOLD analysis project Ga0172372, IMG submission 114544) | Freshwater microbial communities from Kabuno Bay, South-Kivu, Congo - kab_092012_9.5m | ecosystem: Environmental > Aquatic > Freshwater > Lake | place: Democratic Republic of the Congo...
CCCACGGTCCTCATCGAGGAAGTCACGATCGATGGCGAAACGCGGTTGGGAGCCGAGTACACCGGCCCGCGACAGCAGCCGGGGCCCGTTGAATTGCCCGCTGGACGAGGCCGCCTGCTGGAAGTGCGTTACACGGCCACCTCACTCACGGCACCCAACCGCGTCCGTTTTGAGCACCGTCTTCAGGGCGTGGACCTCGACTGGCGTCCGGGCACCCCGGATCGCACGACGCACTATGCGAACCTCCGACACGGGACCTATCAATTCACGGTTCGCGCCGCCAACCACCGCGGCGTGTGGAACCCAGAGGGTGCGTCCTTCACGCTGCGAATCGCCCCGGCCTTCTGGGAGACGCGCTCCTTCTACTTCCTGTGCGCGGTGGGCTTCATCGGCATCTCCGCCGCCTTCACCGGATGGCGACTCGGCTGGCAGCGCAGACTGCTGGAACTCCGACAACAACACGCACTCCATCACCAACGCGAGCGGATCGCGCGCGACATGCACGACCAACTGGGAGCGCGTCTCTCGCAGATCGCGCTGGCCGCAGACGACGACAGCCCGGTCCGGGCCCACGTCCGGGCGACGGTCCGGGACTTCCGGGAGATGATCTGGGCGGTGGATCCCGACCAGGATTCGGTCGCCTCGTTCCTGGATTTCGTCGCGAATGACGCCCGGGAAATCCTGGGTTCCGCCGGACTTCCGCTGGACCTGGACCTCCCGACGCCGGCCCCCGACCTGCCCATTGCCTCGGCCACGCGTCACGCCCTCGCCGGCGCGCTGCGGGAGTCACTGAACAACGTCGTCCGCCATGCCCAGGCTTCGAATGTCTCGATCCGTGTCGTCTTCACTTCCGGATCGCTGGACGTGGAGATCCGGGACAATGGACGCGGCTTCGTTGTGCCGAGCGAACCGTTCACAACAGCGGCCCGCGGAGCCCACGGCCACGGACTTCGCAATCTGCATGCACGCATGCAGGAGTTGGGTGGCAAATGCCAGGTGCAATCCAGCCCCGGACAAGGGACGTCCGTGAAGTTGTCCGTTCCCCTTTCGCAGCCCTCCCCCTGATCCCATGCCCAACCGATGCCGCATCGCCCTGGTCGAAGACCAGCCGGGGTACCGTGAAACACTCGCCGCACACCTCGGCGAGCAACCCGGTTGGCGCGTCGTCGCTGCCTGCGCCGATGCGACCGAGGCCCTGCGGCAGATTCCGGGTTCCAACCCGGACCTGATCCTGATCGACATCGGACTTCCAGGAGGCGTTTCCGGCATCGAACTCCTCGCCAGCCTGCGGCCCCGGGTGCCTGGTGCCACCTGCGTCATGGTCACGGTGGTCGATGACGCCGCGCGCATCGTCGAGGCCCTCCGGATGGGAGCGGCGGGATACCTTCTCAAGGGTGATTCGCACAGCGAGACGCTGGAAGGCATCCGTCGGATCCTGGCCGGGGAATTCGTCATGAGCCCTGCGGTGGGCCGGCGTGTCTCTGCGTGGTTTCAGGCACTCGCCCCGGAACCCAGCCTCGACGCATACCGGTTGAGTCCCCAGCAAACCCAGATCCTCAATCTCTTCGCACGCGGCTGGGCTGAGAAGGAGGTCGCCGCCCACCTTGGAATCAGCGTATCCACAGTCAGCACCCACGTCGGGCAGATCTATCGCCGGATGGGTGTGCATTCACGGTCGGAAGCCTTGCTCAAGGCGTTCGGCCGACCGCCCTCGGCCACATCCTGAGCCAGCCCCCTCGTCCCCGGAGCCGATGGCGGAAGGGAGCGCGTTCCAGGCAATCTGGGACGCATGCTGTACTCCCGCCTTTCCCGAAGCACCCGTTCGCTGGGCCTGCTTCTCTGCCTGGGCGTTTCCGGATCCCTGCTCCACGCGCGACAAAGCGTTGACGTTGGGTCCGCGGTCCAACTGGGCACCCTCAATGACAACATCGTCCACACGGGAACCCTCTCGCCTGCCGATGCCACCGACTGGATGACATTCACGGTCCCGGATACGTCTCCGGGACCCGATGTGCTCCGGGTCGAGCTGCGCCTGCCGCTCGTCTCCCTCAATCAACCCACGGACATCGTCCTCGCACGCGATGTCGATGGCGACCGGCGCATCACCCCGGAGGAAATCCTGACGACCGCCTTCACCGCTCCACCCGTCAACCCGGACGCGGTCATCCTCCAATGGCTCGACGAAGGCATCTACTACGCGCGGGTTCAGGCACCACACGAGGCGATCAACGGATCCTATCGTCTGGAGGTCTCCCGTTCCCCGGGGACGGGGTCCACCGGGTCTTCCGGCCGCCGCAACAATCTTCCCGGAGGAGCCACGCGTCTCGGTGCCTTGGGCGCGCCCATCACCCTTTCCGAGTTTGTCGGGGCTTCCGATCCGATCGATTGGTATTCCTTTGAGGTTCCTGACGTCACGTCGGGCCCGGACATCCTGCAGGTCACGCTTGCGGTGAATCCGCTGCTGACGCAACTCGTGATCCGGGTTGAAATCGCCGAGGACCAGAACGCCAATGGTGCCATCGAACAGGACGAAGTGTTGGCCGCCCTGGACGGCGGTCCGGCCACCGACCTGAACGTCCTCAACGTCTGGTTGGAACAGGGCCACTACCTGCTCCTGGTCCGGCCCGCGGGGGATCCTGCATTCACTTCCGGAACATATGAACTGACCCTCAGCCGTGATCCCCTCACCGGCACCAAGGACTCAGTTGGGCGTGCCGACAACACTCCTGCCTCCGCGGTCCATCTGGGTCGACTCGTCCAGGATCGCAGCGTTGCAGACTTCGTGGGAACACCGGACGTGGTCGATTGGTATCGATTCGACGTCGTCCACGTTGCGCGACGGCTATTGCTTCAGCTGGATCCGGACTCTCTCGAAGCACCGCTCGGAATCGAGATCGTCCAGCGGCGCGAGGTCGGCGGCAACGTCTCTGCGGGCACCTCGATGGGAAGCGTGGACTTCCTCAACCCGTTGCTCGACGTCCGTTTGGATCCGGGTTCGTACCTGATCCATGTCCCTGCAATTCTCAGTAGCACGAAATACGCCTTCCGTCTCTCCGACATCCTGCCTGCGGGCACGGCTCCTTTTGTCACGCTCGCACCCATGGGCCGGATCGAGGTCGTGGAGGGCGGGATCTTCGAGGCCCGGGTCGAAGCCGACGACAGCAGCCCACTGACCTACCAATGGTACCGCGGCGAGGAAGCGTTGGCTGGCCAGACCTCGGATCGCATCCAGATCGCAGGAATCACGCCGGCACAGGCTGGCCTGTACCGGGTGGTGGTCTCCAATTCCTTTGGAACAGTCCAGACGACAACCACGGAACTCTCGGTGCTGCCGAATCCAAACCTCAGCATTGATGGTGCGGTGCTTGTTTCCTGGCCATCGGACCGACCCGGCTTGGTGCTTGCCTCGTCGACGTCCGCAGACGGCCCGTGGGTGGTCCTCGACCGCGCACCGGACCTGAGGGATGGCCGCTATCAGGTCGTCGTCCCGACAACCCCGGGCCCACGCTTCTTCCGGCTCCAGAATCCGTGATTCCCCCGGTGACCAAACATGAACAAAGCCAAATACCAGAACAGGCAATGGGGTCGCGTCTATAAATTGTACATTTACCCGCCCCCTCACAACAGGCAATGGGGTCGCGTCTATAAATTGTACATTTACCCGCCCCCTCACCGTCCTAGCGCCTTGCCGCCGGGGGGGCCGTACTTCTTCGAGGCGTCGTCGAGGACGAGGACCCAGTCGGTGTCCTCGCCGGGGGTGGGCGAGAGGAAGGTGCGTTCGCCTTCGGCGGGAAACACCCCGAGGACATCGGCCTTGCCAGTGCGAGGATTGAACCACCACGCCTTCACCTTCTCGCCACGGATGACCTGCAACTTCGCACTGAAGGGGCGTCCCACCGGAACGTAGACCATCGCGTAGGTGCCGGCCGTGTCCCGGGTCGCGACGAACCGGTACCGGCCCGCGCCGGGCACGGACGTCTCCACCCGGTCCGCGACCACGACTTCCGGGGCGGGCACGCGGTCGAGGAAAGGGCGCGATTCCATGAGCGCACGTCCGTGCTGCATCTGGGCGGCACCGGGCTGGAGGATGGCCTCCGTCCACGGGAGGAGCGGGTCGTTCACCGGTTTGCGGGACAGGGTCCACATCTGCCAGACCGAGTGATGACCGTAGGTGTGGCCGAAGGCGCCTTCGAACAGGTCCCAGTACAGGGGGCGCCGGACATCGATGGCGACGGAGTGCCCGTGCTTCTTCGCATCAAAGGAGACGGGGTGATCCTCGTAGATCGGTTCCCCATCGAGCACGGGCTTGACCGGGGAACGGTCGTAATCGACGCGCGTCTGGTCGTAACGCCCGGTGAACTCGGGGTTGTGACCGTTCTGGCGCATGTTGAAGTCGAGCCAGTCGTCGCCGTGGAAGTGCTGGCTGGAACCGGCGCCGCCGGTCGGGTGCCACGTCATGAGATGGGCGCCACCATCGCCACGACGCAGGCCGCGGGCCATGGCGCGTGTGATGTCCTTGTGGCTATTGGTCTCGGCGGGGCGATCGCCCCCGAGGATCCAGACGATGCCCGCATCCTTGTAGCGGCGTCCGAGCCATTCCCCGTACTGCTCGGCGTTGGCGACAGTGAAGATCTCGGGGCCGGTGCCCCACTTCTTGTTCCACTTGTCGCCCCAGGTGGGGAGGAACCCGACGTACATGCCGAGTTCGTTGGCGTGCTTCACGATGAAGTCGACGTGGGAGAAATACTTCTCGTTGGGCTGGGTGGGATCGTTCTTGAGCAGGGGTCGATCGCCATTGGCGTTGGGGTCGTTGAGTCCGTCGAGTTCGGCGAGGGCGACGGCCTGGATGACGGTGAACTTCCGTTCGGCCCGATTCTTCAGGTACGTCTCGGCATCGCGACGGTCGAGGCGGTGGAACAACTCCCACGCGGTGTCTCCGAGCCAGAAGAACGGTCGGCCGTCCTCGGTGACGAGGAAGCGGCGGTTCTCGCTGACCTTCAACCGTGGCAGGGCCGGCGCGGCGGCCGCGAGTGTTGCCGTCACACACGAAACCCACAGGAACAGGATCCAGGAACGCATGGTCTGATGCTGCCCCCAGGCCGGTCGCGACCCCATGTCAACGGACGGACGGAAGGCAGGACCGCATGAAACCCGGCTTGAGGAGATCCGGCCAGCACGGAGAGGGAGTTCGAAGTCTTGAGGGCTCGTTCCGCTTGACCGGCGGTGGGTCCACGCTCGTGGGCGGGTTGCAGCCGGGACAATCGGTGACGGTGTTGGGCAGTCAGGCCGGCGGCAATACGGAGGTGGCGGCTCCCATGGGAGTGCGGTCAGCGGGAACGGTGCGGCTGTCGTCGCTCAACTCGAGTTACACAGCCCAATTGACGGTGACCGGAGGCCGTTACGTGAACGAAGCGTCTGGGACGCTGGAGACAGTGCGGGGTGCGGAGGGTCTGCGGATGCTGAGCGGAAGCTTCGTGAACGATGGTTTGCTGCAGGTGGGATGGCCGCTCACGGTGAACGGGAACGGCGGGACGCATGAGATCGGGGGATTGGTCGAGATCCAACCCGGGATGACGCTTTCGTGGCGTGGGCCGGGACAGACGTACCGGCAGATCGGTGGACGGGTACAGGCAGACGGCCTGTTCGACATGGAATCGATGCGTTTCGAGTACGCGTCGGGAGCGATGACGGGGACGATCTATCTGGCGGGAGTGGATGCGCGGATGAACCCGACCGGGGATCGTGCTGGGTGTCATGGTGCACAACCGCGGCCGCGGCCTCGCCCGGAACTTCTCCATTACGTCGGGTCAGCCCCGGATCGTCGACAACGCCAAGGGCCTGTTGGTGAACTTCGACATCATCGCGACCGAAGTGGCCGGGCGGTCCCTGACTCCATCACTGACCGCAAACTTCGGGGACATTGATCCCGGCGGGGTGAGCATCGGGCGGTGGCTCCTCAAGTCGTCGCTCCAGGGATTGTTCCTCGATTACAAGGCGACGCTCGAACACGAGGATCGCTTCGGCGAGCGCGGCGCACGGTCTTCGAGGGTGTGGAGATCCACGAGTTGATCCGGCAGGTCGAAGCGGGGGGAACCTTTGCCGATGGGAAGCCGGACTTCCTGGTCAACGATGAGCCCGATGCCGACGACCTGCCCGACACGCTCCACCTGAGCGATGGATCCACCACGCCGGTCTCGGTGCTGCGCGAGGCGGAGGTCGATGGCGCACCCGTTGACGGGGACCTCGAGGTGGAGATGAGCGTTCGCGCTCCTTCGGGCTGGGTGTATGTGCGGGTTCCCGAACCGTCCCGCGGCGCGTGGATCCTGCATCAGGTCCGCCGCAGCGACGGCGCGCTCGTGCCCGCCCCGAATCGTTGGGTGACCGACCGGACGTTCATCGGCGGCGGGAAGCGGCCGATTCCGGGGCATGTGCTCCACCTGCTCGACCATGGTTCCACCGGGCGCTACACGCTGGTGTACCGTCGGGATGATTCGCGTGGCAGACCGGCGAGGTCGACGGACCGGGCACGGCGACGATCCGGGTACGCGTCGTGGACGATGGCGAACCGCCCGCCGCGACGGAGCGCGACTTCCGGGTGATCGTCCGCGAGGTCAACCAACCGGTGTCGTTGCGGGAGGTTCCGGCGGTCCATGCCGCCGAGGAAGGCCGGTTGTTCGAACTCGCGTTGGCAACGGAGGACACCGACCTGCCACCCAACGCGATGCGATTCACCTTGCTGCCCGGAGCACCGGAGGGTGCTTCCGTCGATGCTTCAGCTGGACGCGTGCGCTGGATCCCATCCGAGATCCAGGGTGGAACGACCCACGGGTTCACGGTGGAGGTTTCTGATCAGGGTTCACCGGCAACCACCGCCCGGGTGAGTTTCCGGGTCGAGGTGGCGAAGGCGAATTCAGCCCCGCGCTTCGCCCCGATCGCCAGTGGCGTCGTCTGGGAAGGCGATCTTGTCGAGCGGATCGCCCACGCCGTGGATGAGGACCTTCCCCCACAAAGCCTCGCCTACACCCTGGCCACAGGCGCACCGAGCGGCGCGGGAATCGATGCCGTCACGGGCCGATTCGCCTGGATCCCCCTCGAGGAACACGCGTCCCGAACCAATCGGTTCACGGTGATCGCAACCGACGACGGGGATCCGGTGCTTTCCTCCGAGTCGACCTTCGCGATCGTGGTCCGCCCACTGCACCTTGGACTGAACCTGCCGGCCCGTAGTCCGGCCGGGGAGGTTTCATTCCGCTTCAAACGCCGGATCGGAGGACGGCACCGGCTCGAAGGCTCGGAAGATCTGGAGGTGTGGACGCCGTTGATGGACTTCACCGCCGATCGCGCCGTGGTGCCCGTGGTGGATTCTTCGTCCGCGGCTTATCCATGGCGGTTCTTCCGCGTCGTCGAGGCGCCTTGAGGCGGGGGAGGCAACCCACCCCTCCCCTTCCTCAGGAATTCCGGTTGCCCATCCGGTTTCAAACCCGGATAGTGCCGTCGTTCGACCAGTCAGTCACACGGGACGTAGCTCAGCCTGGTAGAGCACTTGCTTTGGGAGCAAGACGTCGCAGGTTCGAATCCTGTCGTCCCGACCATTTTTCCTTCCTCGGTCCGACTGCCCCCCAATTTCTGAGGGGCCTACCTCAAGGAAAGCCTCCATCCCAGCCCCGTCCATCCGTGGAATCCGAGAAATCCGTGGTCCAGGCAACGGCCGCCTTCAGGCTGAATCCCAGGCACCCGGTGCCCTCCAGCAAAACACCTCGATCGATCGAGGCCGATCCTCGCAGGCGACAACGAAGTGAACTCAAGGGATTGGAGGTTAAGACTCCCTCTCTCACACACGCACACCCCTCAGACCCGAAAAATCGACTGAGTGAGTGGGACCCGCTCACGCACCGCACCCTTGCAGGAAGGCGGATTGTGGGCTACGCCCACGCCATGCGCACGTGCACGCCCGACACAAGAGGCAGGGTCAATTTGGGGAAGTTGGTATCCCCTGGAGAGACTTGGGCGGTTTCGACCGCGTCGGCCGATCGCATCGAACTGGTCCGGATGAAGCCTCAGCAGCGAACACGGAAGGCTTCCCTGGTTGACCTGTGCCAGCAACTCGGCGAACTCGGGTTCAAGCTGCCGCCTCCTGATTACACCCCGGTGTCCACCGATCCCCTCCCATGAATTTCATCGCCGACACCAACCTCCTTTCCGCAGTAGCCCCAATGCCTGAGAATGGGAGGTTAAGACTCCTCTCTGACACGCGCACACCCCTCAGATCCGAAAATTCCACTGAGTGAGTGGGACCTGCTCATTTCCGCCCGCTTGCAGGAAGGCGGATTGTGGGCTACGCCCACGCCATGCGCATGTGCACGCCCGACACAAGAGGCAGGGTCAATTTGGGGAAGTTGGTATCCCCTGGAGAGACTTGGGCGGTTTCGACCGCGTCGGCCGATCGCATCGAACTGGTCCGGATGCAGCCAGCAGCGAAAAAGCGGCAGCGGTCCTTCCTCGAGCATATGGCCCGGATTCGAAGCCACGGTTTACAGCTGCCCGAACGAGACCAATCCCCCGTCAGGATCCCCGAACTGTGAACTTCCTTGCCGACACCAACCTTGTCTCAGAGCTGACCAAGGCCGATCCGAGCCCTTCCGTCATTCGCTGGATGAGGCAGAACGACGCCTCAGTCTTCCTCAGCTGGATTTCAGTCGCCGAACTGCGATCCGGAGTCCTGTCCCTTCCCCCAGGCAAAAAGCGCACCTCCCTTCAGCAGGACGTCGAGGAGTTCATTGCCGACTACTACGACGAAGATCGGCTTCGGCTTACCGGTCCCACCGCGGATCGGTATGCCGAGTTGGTTTCCAGCCGGAAGCGTGCCGGCATACAGTGCGGATTGGCCGACACCGTCATCGCCGCCGTCGGCCTCGAGGAATAACGATCGGGCATTACACCCGTCAGGGGGAACGGAGGTCGAGGCCCCCGGCCGCCTCGTCCTTGGTCTTCTCCTCGCCCCATGTCGAAGGATCCGTTTCGGGGTCGTGTTCGAAGAAGGTCCCAAAGGTTCTTTTCCACACGGTCGGCGCGTAGTTCGGCCCATCGTTCAACTTCGGGCACGCGAAGTAGATCCTGGTATCCGTCAGCTTCTCGGCGTCGAAGGGAACGCAAAGGTAGGTGCACCTCGACGTGTTCACCCAGGCCACGGATCCGGACACACACTTTGCCAAGCTGCGCCCCCTCATGGACTCCTCGGATCGCGGTTTCTTTGCATGGGCGACCAATAGGATCCCCGCACTGTTGCCTCCACCCTCTCCCACTTCATCCTGACATCCTGTCATCCCCGCCCAGCAATCCCGTCCATCACTCCACCACCACGCGGAAGTATCCTTCTTCCTCTCCAGCGCCTCCCGTCACTTCCACGCACGACCGGCCATTGGCATCCGCGGTCACCACCCGCCAGACGGTCCAGTCCCCGGTGCCCCATCGCGCCCGGTGCTCGACGCGGCAGCGTGCCCCGGGCCGGGTCTTCCAGCACATCGCGGTTGGGGTTCCCGTCACCGCCAACGTGGGTCGCGAGGGGTAGGGCACTTCGACCACGCCACACACCGGATTGAAGGTCGGAAACGCCAGGTTCGGACTCGCGAGATCATTCCAGAGGCCGCCGGGATGCCCGTACTCATTGCCCGTGTTGAGCATGTGCACGAAGTGTTCCCCGCCGGTGACCGGACTGTTGTCGGGTTGGCCGGGCAACCAGTTTGAAAAGGTCCGGGGCGCTCCGTCCGTCCAGACGAACTGACCTTCCCACTCGGAATCATGGAGTCCGATCCACAGGCTCCGATGGATGCCATCCCATGCACCGAAGGTATCGAAGACCCACGCCTGTTCGGCGGCGTCATCGATGGTCACGAGATGCCCACCCAGCGCCACCGCGGCGGCTTCCGACGCGTGCCAGTCACCCGCGGACAGCAGGAAGTACTCGTGGTCATTGGCCGGATTGGCGATTGGGCCTGCCACAACCTCGACCTGAGCCTGCGCCAACCCAGGGCATGCCAGCCCAAGCAGCAGCATGCCGAAGACGACCACCCGGCGCCTGAACCGACTCGCGATCATGGAGGCAGCCAACCACGGCTTTCGTACATCGGCAACCATGCCCCCTTCCCCCGCTCACCGCAGCGGTTGGACCAGCGCCTCGAGTTCAGACTGCAGGCTGCCAACGGGAACGGAACGGATGATCCGGCGAGCGGCCTCGCGTTGGCCATTGGCATCGAGAACGACGGCACACGCCACACGACGTCGGACATCCATCGAATCGGGATCCAGGGAACGGGCGTCCAGAAGCGTCAGTCCTCCGACCGGATCGCCCTGACGCCAGCGGGCCAGGGCCAGCGCGGCGGCCAACGATGGATCGTTGGGCACCAAGGCGTGGAGCCGCTCGAACTGTTCAGCCGCCCAGGCCCAGTTGCCATTCGTGAGGAGCTCTACCCAACCCGACTCAACGATCACCCACTCCTCCCGGGGCAGAGACCCCACCAACTGACGGAGCAGTTCACGGGACATCCCGAGATCGGGAAGTTGATCGCCAAGTTCGATCAGGCGACGACCCGCAGCAGCCGCATGCCCCGGGATCTGCATCCATTCGCCCACGGCTTGCAGCGCCAGTGTCGCGAGCCCGGCGCGCATGGCTTCACGCGCCACGTACGGAAGCACCAGATCGCGTCGGCCCGGCTTCTGCAGCGCTGCACGGAAGGCTTCTTCGGCACCGCGGACATTGTCCTGGCGTACACACATGGCACCGCGGGCGGCCAGACCCATCGCCGGGTCCAGCACCGAACCCTCGGAACCCACCAGGGCTTCCAGCGCCGCCTCCTGCCGGGTGGCCACCAGATAATCCAGATGCGCTCCCATCAGGGGGAGGTTCGTCCGGCAACGTTCCAACCCGAGCAGGCGGCCGGCGCGATCCATCGCGTCGTGCTGGTCGAGCCAGTGCACCACTCCGAGCACCTCGGACACCGGAGAATCGGGGCCCACCCACGACACCACCCGTTCCGTCCATTCGCCCCGCGATTCCGGATGTGTGCGCACGCGGAGTTGGGCGGCGACGAGCCGGGATTCCAGGCTGGCCTCCGGACGCTCTTCGAGGATGCGTGCGAGACGCTCCAGTTCGGGACGTCCCAGCCCCTTCTGCATCGCGAGTTGTCGCGCGGCCGGTTCCCGGTGCGCGCTCTGCCCCAAGGCCACCCCCCACAACAGGCGCAGTCCTTCCTCGCGTTCCCGGGCACGGGACGGTGCCACCAGGAACATTCCCAGCCTCAGCTCCGGCTCGGGCTCCCCGGGAAATCGGGAAACCACATGGCGTGCGAGGGCGATGGATTCGCGCAGGCTGGCGAACCGGCGTGAATGCTCGAGGGCCATGAGCCAAACCCGACGATCCGCGGGAACCTCCTCGGTGAGGGCTTTCAACAGTTTCCCGGAGGAATCCTGCTCCCCGGCCTCGAGAAACAATTCGGCGGCCATGACACGGTCCTCCAGTTCAGCCGCCCCCATGTCGAGCAGAGCGTGATGGAGTCCCACCGCCTCCGGGTTGCCCACCTGGACACTGCAACGCGCCAGGGTCCGCAGCACCACCGCATCGGAAGGATCGAGTTGGTAGGCAACCCGGAGTTGGTGGACGGCAGCATCCACCTGACCGCTGCGCAGCAGGGCATCACCCCGCTGAGCGGCATTCCGTGCCCGTGCCGAACGGGCCAGCCGATATCCGGGTGGACCACCGAGCGTCACCAACAGGCCGAGCGCAACGGCGACCACGGCGATGCTGAACACCGGACGGCGCCGCCAACGCACGCGGAATTCGGTGCGCAACGAGCGGCGTCCCCGGGACTCAGCGGAGGGCTTCATTCCATGCGCAGGCAAGGCGAAAGCGGGCTGCCGTCACTTGGCAGGTCCCGCCGGCTTCTTCGCATCCTTGGCCGGGGGACACTTGCACAGCCATTCCGCCTGCTGGCATCCGGAGCAGGTGGAGGCATCGAACTCGATCCGGGCCGTCACGGCCTTCGCGGAAGGCCCGGCCTTGAACTGGAACGCCAGCAGGTAGCTGTCTCCCTTCAACACCGGGAACACAAACTGGTCGCCGACCTTCTCGACCGTCGGCTTCTCGGGCTTGTTCCGGCTTCCACCGGTCACCGTCAGCGTCTGCTCGGTGAGCGCCACCGGCTTGAGCGCCTTGTCCAGGATGGACACATGGAACTTCCCCTCCTTCAGCACGACCTCGCCGTGCAATGTATGGTCCTTGCTGAACTCGACCAATCGTCCGCCGTTCGGCCCCAACTCGACGCCGCCATGGCCGAGCGTCCGCAGCACGCCGAGGCAGAGCACGGCGACCAGTGTGAGGAATGACTTCTTCATGTGTTTGTCCTGATTTGATGTTTCAACGCGGCCTTGCGGCCAAAAGCATGGAACATGGCTGGCGTCACGCCGAGCCCGAGCACTGTGGAACTGACCAACCCACCCACGATCACCACCGCGACCGGATGGAGGATCTCCTTGCCCGGCTCGTCCGCGGCCAGCAGCAGCGGGACCAGTCCGATGCCAGCGCTCAGCGCGGTCATCAGCACCGGCACCAGCCGTTCCCGCGTCCCGCGCACGATCATCGACCGGGTGAACCCTTCCCCCTCGTTCCGCATGAGGTGCAGGTAATGCGAGATCAGCATGATGCTGTTCCGTGCCGAAACCCCGGCCACGGCGATGAAGCCCACCAGCGTCGCGATGCTGATGTTGTCGAGCATCCACCAGGTCAGGACCAGCCCGCCCACCAACGCCAGCGGGATGTCGATCAGCACCTGGAACACGAAGTAGCCCGCCCGGAAATGGGCGTGCAGCAGGAAGGCAATCACCCCCAGCACTCCCAGGCTCAACCACGCGATGCGCCGTGTCGCATCGCGCCGGGCCTCGAACTCGCCTTCGAACGTGATCCAGTACCCCTCGGGCAACTCGACCCGTTCCGTCACCGCCTGGCGCAACTGGTCCACCATCGAATCAATATCCCGCGCCGCCGGCTTGATCGCCACGACGAACCGCCGCTGGCTGCCCTCGCGAAAGATCACGTTCGGCCCCCGCGCCTGCCGGACGGCGGCCACCGTCGACAACGGGACCCGACGCAACACCGCGTCTCCGGTGTGCACCTCCACCGGCAACTCCGCGATGCGCTCCGGCGAATCACGCCAGGCCTCCGGCAACCGCAGCACCAGGTCGATCGTCCGTGGTCCATCGCGCAGGGTCCCCACCGTGCGTCCCCCGACGAGCATCGACAGTTGATCGTTCAGCGCGCCCGGCGTGATGCCAAACGCTGCGGCCCGTTCGCGGTCCGCCTCGATGCGCAACTGGGGCAGCGTCGATTGCTGGTCGAGCTTGCAATCCTCCAACCCCGGAATCGACCGAGCCACGGTCTGGATGCGCGTTCCGAGTTCGCGCAACCGATCGAGGTCCGGCCCGAAAACCTTCACGGCCACCGGCGCCGACACGCCACTGAGCATGTGCCCGATGCGGTCCGCCAGCGGCCCCATGACGACGCTGAACGTCCCTGGGATCGCCCGCATCCGCGACCTCACCTCCGCCAGGATCTCCACCCGCGAACGTCCCGCCTTCCGCCCCTCCGATTCGCGGAAGTCGACGTCGAACTCCACCGTCGACACCGGCACGACATGATCGCCGCGTTCGGCGCGTCCCAGGCGCCGCCCCACCATGCGCACCTCCGGGATCGACATGAGCTCCGCCTCGGCCACGTCCGAGATCCGGTTCATCTCGTCCAGCGAAGTCCCGGGCGCCGCCGTCATGGACACCAGCGCGGTCTCCTCGCGGAAGGCGGGCAGGAAATCCTTTCCCATCCCGGGATAGAGCAGGAAGGCCCCGACCACGGCCAAGGCCACGCCACCGAGCAACAGGAACGGTGCCCCCAACCCCACCCGCAGCAGCGTGTGTTCCAGCACCCATTGAAGCCCGCGGACCAGCCAGCCATCCCGATGCACCGCCCCCGCCTTCGGAGCCAACAACAGCGAGCACAGCACCGGGATCACCGTCAGCGAAACCACGAAGGACGCCACCATGCTCACGATCGTCGCCACCGCGATCGGGGCGAACAGCCGGCCCTCGACCCCGCTCAACGCGAGCAGTGGCAGGAACACGAGGATGATCAGCAACGTCGCGTACAGGATCGAGCCGCGCACCTCACCCGACGCCCGCGCGATCACCTCAAGCCTTGGCAAGGGTTCCGGACGCGCCGCGTTTTCGCGCAGGCGGCGATACACGTTCTCGACGTCCACGATCGCATCGTCGACCACCATGCCGATGGCCACCGCCAATCCCCCGAGCGTCATCGAGTTCACCGAGACGCCCAACCACCGGAACGCCAGTACGGTCACGGCGAACGACAGTGGCATCGCCATGAGCGTGATGAACGTCGTCCGTACGTTCAGCAGGAACAGCAGCAACACCACCGCCACCATGATCGCTCCGTCACGGATCGCCTCCCGGAGGTTCCCGATGGAGTGCCCGATGAAGTCCGCCTGCTTGAAGAGGACCACCGCCTCCATCCCCGACGGCAGCGAGTGACGCAACGCCGCCAGCGCCTCCTCGATCCGGGCTGTCAGCGCAAGCGTGTCGAACCCCGGCGCCTTGGTGACGCTCATCACGGTCCCGCGAACCCCATTGATGCTTCCATCGCCACGCATCGGTTCGATGCCCCACGTCACCGTGGCAACTTCCGCGATGCGGACCGGCACTCCCTCCCGGGTCGTGACCACGGTCCGCCCCAGGACTTCGAGATCCACCGTCATGGCGAGGTTGCGGACCATGGTCTCGGTCGATCCCGTCTGGAGGAATCCGCCGGTGGTCGTCCCCGCCGCTTCGCGCGACGCCTTCTCCAGCATCTCCAGCGTCACGCCGTGCAACTGCATCCGCACGGGATCCGGCTGGATCTGCACCTGACGGATGCCTCCGCCCATGTTGAGCACCTCGGCGATTCCCGGGATTCCCTGCAATCGCGGCCGCACCACCCAGTCGGCCATCGTGCGTACGTCCGGCGGCGTCACCGCCGCATTGGTGCTGCGCAATCCGATCAGCAGGATCTCTCCCATCAAACTCGCCTCCGGGGTCAGGAAGGGTTGCACGCCCTCGGGAAGGTTGCCCTGCACCGCCTGCACCTGTTCGCGCACGGACTGCCGGGCGCGACGGAGATCCGCGCCCCAACCGAATTCCGCATAGACCAGAGAAAGGCCGACATCCGAATTCGAGCGCAACCGCGTCACCCCTGCGACGCCCATCAAGCTGCGCTCGATGGGAACGGTCACACCGGCTTCCACTTCTTCAGGCGCCAGGCCCGGGGCCTCCGTCAGCACGATCACGGTCGGCTTCGTGAGATCGGGCAACACCTCCACCGGCAGGTCCCGTCCCACGAAGTACGCGGCCAGCATCGCCAGCACGGAGAGCCCGACCACCCCGGCGCGATTGGCGAGTGCTGCGCGGATGAGGCTATTCAGCACGGACGTCTCCTTTCCCAGCCACGTCGATCCCACGCCGACGCGACGCCAGCCCGAGCAACACCAACAGGACCCCATTTCCGATGAGCGAGAACCAGGTCAGCGGGGTCAACCGTCCCACGAACCCAGCCCCCGTCGCGCCCGGCGCCGCCACACCATGGGAATGCCCGTGGTCCGCCTCGGACGCCGCCGGCGCGCCGGCCACCTTCTCGCTGCCGTCCTCGTTGTGCTCGTGTCCATGCGCCGCATCCAACGCCTCCTTCAACGACACGCTCCCCTTGCCCGCATGCGCCAACGAATAGGAACCGGTCGTCACGACCTTGTCCCCCGGGAACAAGCCTTCGGAGATTTCGACGAAACGGTCGTTCATGCCTCCAACCACCACGGGCACCTTCACGAAGGCGTGCGGCACCGCGTCATCGGCGACGTATACAAACCGGTTCGCACCCTCGCCCTGTACCGCCGCCTTGGGTACCGACATCAAGCCCGGACGCGTCCGTGTGACGACATCGAACTCCACGCGCATCCCGGGCCGCAGCCACAGGCCTTCGTTGTCGACATAGCAGGCGACCTCCAACGTGCCGGTGGCCGGGTCCGCGACGGCGCCCACGTGCGCCACCTCGGTCTCCCAGACTTCACCCGGCCATCCCGGCGACGTCATCCGCACCTTCAATCCGCGACGCAACCGACTGGCGTGGTGCTCGGGCACATGGGCCACCGCATGCACCCGCGACAGGTCCAGGATGCCGACAAGGGCCTTGTCCGGACTCACCGGATCCCCGGGAGCCACGGCCAGATCCACGACGAACCCGGAGATCGGCGCCACGAGGGTCACCTGCGGCGGCGGCTCGCCGGGTTGCCGGCTTTCGACCACCACCAGCGGATCCCCCGCCTTCACCTCGTGATCCGGAAGCGCCAGCACCCGGACCGCGCGCCCCGCGATGCGGCTGCTGACCGACTGCCGCTTGCCGGGGAAGGCCTCGATCTTCCCCAGCGCATGCAGCGTTTCCTCGAACGTCTGTTCCTCGGCCTCCGCGGTTTCCAACCGGAGGTTCTTCACGCCTTTTTCATCAAGGAACACCGTGTTCGCCAACCGCGCCGCCTTCTCCGCATCCATCGCCCGTGCTGGCCCGTCACCCGTCGCGAGCACCCACGCGCAAACGCCGATGCCCAGCGTCCGTACCGTCGTTGTCATCCGGAAGTTCATGGTTGGTTCAAGGAAAGGATTGCCCCCGTTGTTGTCATCCATTGGACCCGCGCCCGTCGTGCGTCACGCTCGGCGGAAAGGCGGGCCGCCTCCGCCAGCAAGCGTCGCTCACGCGCCCGGAGCACGTCGGTGAGCGTCGCCTTCCCCATCCCGCGAAGTCGTTCCAACGACTCTTCCACCCGCGTCGCCGCCGGCAAGAGTTGGGTGGTCACCCGGCTGAGCATGGCCTCGGCAACCCGCACCTGCGCCTGCGCCGCGGCCACCTCGGATCGGATCCGCAGCTCCACGGCCTCGATCTCACGATCCGACCGGCCCAGTGTCGCCTTCGCCTCCTCGATCCGACCCTCGTTGCGATTCCACAACGGCAGCGGCACCGAGATCTGCAACCCCACGAAGCTCTCGTCGCGCAACCCGACCGGCCGATCGAGGATTCGCTGTCCCTGTCCGACCACGCCCACGCCGATGTCCTGCCAGCGTTGGGCGCGGGCGAGGGCCACCGACAATTCCGCCGACCGCCGCCGCTCCAACGCCACCCGTTGGTCCGAACGTGCGACGGCGGCCGGTGTAGCGCCCGGCGGTGGCGCTGGTTCCAAAGGCTCCAGTTCAATCCGGAGGGGCTCCGAAGCTGGAAGCCCCAGCAACGGTCGGAGCCGTCCCTCCACCGCGGCGCGTTCCGCGTCCAATTGCAGGCGCTGGATCTCCAACTGTTCGGCCTCCACCGCGAACTGGTCGGCCTCGATCGCCGATCCCTCCGCCGCTGCCGCCACGCGCGTGGCGGCGTCCTGCAATTCACGGCTGTTGGCCACCTGCCGTTCACGCAGGGCCTGCTCGTGTTCCAGCATGCCCGATTCCACGGCCGAAATTGCTGCGCTGCCCGCCAGCGTCCGTTCCAGTTCCGCCACTTCCGCCTCGGCCACTCGGATCTGGGTTTCCGAGAGCGTCTTCTCCAGTCGAAGCCGCCCGGTCAGCGGCAACCGCTGGTTGAGTTCAAAGGTCAGGAAGCCTTCCCGACCCGCCACGTTTGGATACACCGCCGTCTCCAACTCCGGATTGGCGAGACGACCCGCCTGCCGACGTCGGCCCCGGGCCTCGGCAATGGCCATCCGCGCGGCCACGAGGTCCGGATTGCGTTGGCGCACGTGCGCGACCGTTCCCTCCACCGTGAAGGTCGCCGCTCCCAACCGCGATCCGCTGCCGCCCAACCCAACCGCGACACAAAGCCAAAGCCGAACCCAATGCCTGCGCATGATAGGAACCCTTCGAAGACCTGAAACCCACCCGTACCCGACGGTTCCGTGGAAGCGCGCCAAAACCAGCTCACGCGGGAAAGCAACCCGTGTCGCCGCTGGTCATGTCCGACCGCGGCACGGAACCGAAACCGCAACGACCGCTTCAGGCGCGGATGGCAGGCGCACGCGGGGACGCCGCAACCCGCTCACGACACCACCAGGGCGGTCGCCAATCAGCTTCGGGACCACGCTTCAGTTCCTCGCCCATTGCAGGCGAGAGGCTCCATTCATGGGCATCCCAGATCACGAACAGGGGGAGCCCAACCGCCGGCTTCACCAGCAGGACTTCAGGCAGCCGATACAAGGCTCCGTCCTCAACGCTCAAGCATACCGGACACGCGTCCGATCCGTCGGACTCTGGCGCGTGGCTTGCGCAACACGACGCCCCGTGCTCTGCGGAGCAGCAGTCCGACCCGACCCACCCGGCGGCCTCCAGTGGACAATGCATGGTGGCGGGCAGCCACAAGGCCACCACCACCAGCCAAAGACAGCGCGTCCACCAAGCCATGGACCACAACTAGAGACCCCCTGCTACCTTGGCAAGCCCACGCATCCCCTCGAACCACAGCGGGGCGCATCTTGACAGTGCCCCAGCGTGCAACGGGGTGGCGACGTCCTCGTCGCCGTTCCAAAGCCATTCCCAAGGCGATGAGGACATCGCCGCCCCGAATCCTCTCCAAAATGGGCAGTGTCAAGATGCGCCCACCACAGCGGCCGAGGTCACGAGGCAGGCCCGGGGGAAGTTCTCCTTGGTTTTCATCCCGAAGAAATGGGATAGCGGTTGTCTGCCACATGCTCCCGCGCGGAGCATCCGTGCAACTCGGGATCGGAATCGTTCCCAGACGCACCCCTTCCTCTCGACGCCCCACGGAATCTTTCGCCCCTCCGCGGCTGGTTCTTCAACACACGCTTCAACCCACGGCTGACGCCGTGGGCTATCGTCTGCCGGTGCTCCGCACCTCGTGCCCGGCCGCTTCAGGCCCGGAGGGCCGAAAGACATTAGCCCACGGCGTCAGCCGTGGGTGGCCGTGGATTGTGGCTTGGGAGCCCCAGCGGGGCGACAGAACCTGTGTTCCGGTTCCCTGTTCTCCACGCCCTCCTCGCTGCCTGCGTGCTCCGACTTTGAACGCGGCGACCACCCCAACGGACCAAAGGGGTGGGCGCGGGTGGCCTCAGTCGGCCACCACCCGGAATCACTCCACACATGTCAACCCGCCTGAAATGCGTCCAACTGCTGGCCTGCCTCGGAAGCCTGTCCGTCGTCCTGCTGTGCCGCGGCATCGAGTCGGCCATCGGAAGGGTTCCCTACGACACCAAGGACAGCATGGGGCGAACGATGGGCTTCAACGACCCGTTCTCACGGGAACACTGGGGGATCCTCCTTCGCGCCATCGATTGGCAGGATTACCGATTGGAGGTCCAGGCACTGGATTCCGGGTACTTCTGGCTCGTCGTGGTCATGCATCTCGTCGCGGCCGGGTGGATCCTGCGCGGGGACCCGTTGCGCCTGCGCACACCCCTGGTCTTCCTCGGGGCGCAGATCCTTGCGTTCCCCGGCGGCTTGCTGGGTCTGGTGGTCCTTCCTCCCTACGTTGTTGAGATCATGAGTGGGAAACTCGACCGCGAAGGGATCGCCGACGTTCCATTCCTCGCCGTCACCGGCCACACCGTCTGGCTCCTGACCTGCCTCGCCTCAGTGCTGATGATCTTCATCCACCAGCGCCGCACGGCCTGGCGCCGCCTGAAGGAATCCTCGCGGGTATGATTTCCTGAAGGCCACGTGCCCTCACGTGGCGGATCACGGATGGCGCCGGGTGGGGGCACCCGGCCTTCAGTGGGAGTTGCCAGATGCCAGTTCCCAGATGCCAGAGGGTGCCGCTGCAATTGGAGGCCACGTGCCCTCACGTGGCGGATCACGGATGGCGCCGGGTGAGGGCA
>Ga0172372_10004436_pt1 | contig 19946 bp, 12 predicted proteins | sample LakKiv5m_2_FD_114544 | JGI IMG/M metagenome (GOLD analysis project Ga0172372, IMG submission 114544) | Freshwater microbial communities from Kabuno Bay, South-Kivu, Congo - kab_092012_9.5m | ecosystem: Environmental > Aquatic > Freshwater > Lake | place: Democratic Republic of the Congo...
AGTACAACATCAAGCATGGCGAAAAATTACTTTTAGCTAGACGCCTACTACAAGCTAATGTTCAATATATCAGCGTAGGCGTCAATGATGGATGGGACACCCATTTTAATCTATGGGATGAAACAAATTATCCTACTAAAGCCAAAGCCTTGGATATCGCTCTAGCTACCTTCATTGACGATTTATATGAACACGGTTTGAACAAAAACACCATCTTTACTGTTAATACTGACTTTGGTCGTAGCCCTGAAATCACTGAAGGTGGACGTAATCACCACAGAAGAGCTTTTTCCGCCATTATTGGTGGAGCTGGGGTTAAAAATGGCATCATTTACGGCAAAACAGATGATAAAGCCTTTAGTGTCGTTGAAAATCCTGTTTTCCCTCACGATTTTAACGCAACCTTGGCAAAGCTTGTCGGTATCGATCTAAACAAAGAAATCTATTCTCCTGATAACAGACCCTTCACTGTAGCCAGAGGGGGCAATGCTGTTCCAGGTTTGATCGCTTAATACTTAGTCCTATTTCCTATAAAACAGCCCAATCCGGCTAAAACTGGATTGGGCTGTTTTCATTTAAACGCTATTTTTTTACTTTAAAACACCTTCGTTTTTTTAGTGAAAAAATTGATAATTGAAGGTAAAATAAATAAAACCAAGAACGTTGAACTGAACAAGCCTCCTATCACAGCTATGGCCAAAGGAGCCTTCAAAGCGCTTGAAGCACTCGCGCCAATGAGAAGCGGTAATAATCCCGAAATTGTCGTTAAAGCGGTCATGAGAATAGGCCTTAAGCGTGAAATCGAAGCTGATAAAATGGCTTCTTTCACTTCTAAACCTTCTTGAATTTTTTGATTGACGGTACTGACTAAAACAATCGCATTATTGACCGCCACTCCAACTAAAATCACAATTCCTATTCCACTCATGATGTTTATCCCATTTGAAGAAACCCATAATAATCCCAAGGAACCCGCTAGAGCCATCGGAATTGAAAAAATAACTAAAAAGGGTTGAAGCACACTCTCAAATTGAACCGCCATAATCACTATGATAAGAAAAATAGACAAAGCGAACATTTCTATCAAAGACTTTACTCCTCCCGAAAGATTTGAAGTCCCAGCTTTTACCAGAACATCCATCCCTGAAAACCCATCCAGCTTACTCTCAAACCATGCTTTTATCTGATTTAAACTCAACTCTTTTGGTAAACGACTGGCTTTAACTCTAAAAACTCTTGAGCCATTCAAATGATAAATCACCTTACTTTCAACGGAATTTTTTAAAACAGCCACCTCTCCAAGAAAAACAGGCTTTGCCGAACTGCCAATGTTGATCTGTTCAAAATCACTCAACGAGCTACTCATCTCCTGACCTTCCAAAATAACTTTCAACATCATCGGGCTGTCTACACCCTCATACTCAGGAAAAAATCCTTCTATCTGACTCTCTAGTAGCGCTGCATTTAAACGTTGATTAAACTGAGACAAACTGATCTTTTTGCCCTTTAATTTTAAACTATCTGGAATGATTAATATTTCATTCTTTTGTGCCGTCATAGTTGAACTCACACCCATCGCGCCTTGCTTCTTTAGATACTCAATAAAGTCACGTTGCAATTCCTCTTGAAATAGATCTCCTGTTTCACTCATCACTACATCTAAATCCGCTTGATCACCTAATCCGATATCCATTGAAGCCACCTCCGTTAATCTGACCTCAACCGCTCCAGCACGATAAACATGCTTTTCAAAACTTTTCATCCATGCCTGTAATTTGAATTTATCAAAAAAAGGATTTTCAAAAATGAATAATAATAAAATCTCGTTCCTCTCTCTCTTTCCATAAATACGGGCGTATTGGATAGATTCACCATCGATGCCTAAGCATTTAAAGGCTGGACCATTCTTCTCGATAGAGTTTAAAAAATCTTTCACCCACTGTTGGCTTTCATATATATTCATTTCATCATTTAATTTAATTTCTACTTCAATACTCTGAACTGGCACGGGCGGCATTGTGCTCCAATTCAATTTATATGAAAATAGATAGATTAGAATAAATAGACAAAACATCATTAAAAATGCCAGTGCGGGTCGATCGATCAAATAATTCACACTATTTTTAAAGCAGTTCAAAAGAGTGCCTGATTTACTTTTATTCATTTTCGATTCTTTTGTATTCATCAAATCTGGCAATGCCATAAAAGTGGGCACTAACACAATTGCCACAACAAGCGAGATCAACAAACTTACTGATACCGTAAACGCCTGATCAAACAATAAATCGCCTAAATTCCCTTCGATAAAGGTTAATGGAAAAAAAACAGCCACAGTCGTCAATGTTGAGGCAATGACAGCTGGAATCACCTCTTTTGAGCCCATATAACTAGCGTCAAAAATAGACTTCCCCTCTTCCCGTTTTTTATTAATCGATTCTAATACAACAATTGCATTATCCACCAACATACCTATGCCAAGCGCCAATCCACTTAGACTCATTAAATTTAAACCCACATCCCACTTATTCATAAACAAAAAACTTATCACTGTAGACAGCGGCACTGAGATAAAAATAATCATAGATGCACGAAATGATTGCATGAATATAAATAACACCACCAGCGCCAAAATGGCACCATATAGCACCGCATAACTGACTTCGCTGATAGTTTCCTTTACTGGTTCAGAAGTGTCGCTCAGCAACTTCATTTTGGCACCAAATAAATCAAGAGAATCACCCGACACAAGGCCGTCGTCTACAATTTTCCCCAAAGCTTGTTTCACAGCATTCGATAATGGAACCATGCCTATGTCACGATGAGCCATGATTTCTAAAACCAAGGCTTCTTGTCCTACATCTGATAGGTCATCTTTATAATAAACCATCTCTTCAGGTGTATCCAAAACCAGAGCTACTTCCGCAATATCACTCATCACTATTCCCGATCGCACCGACAAGTCAGAGACATCAGCAACCTTGACTGCAGCGCCCTTGATTTGAAGAGTTCTTTCCCCCTCAATCGTATCAATACGACCTAAGCTAGTTTTAGAAACACCTTCTGTGATGATTCTTTTTAACTCGGAAGGTTCGATGGCATAGTTCAACAATTTCTGATAATCAGGTGTCACTTTCAAAACTAGTTTTTTTTGTCCCCTTAGTCTTACAGATGCAACCTCAGGCAAAGCTTCTAGCTTCGGCAATAATTTATCTCGATAAGCTTCACTCACCGTGACCAAGTCACCACCTTCTACAGTAGTGATTGTATATCGTAAGACAGGATCTAAGTCGGGGTCGTACCGCAGAACTTTAGGAGGCAAGCTGCCACTGCCAAAACGCTGAGTGGACATCTTCTCACGAAGCCTCTCTATGGTGGAATTGATATCGATGTCAGCTCTAAAATGTAAAAGCAACTCAGCTTTTTCAGGTCTTATAAAACTTTCGGAACTAATCAAACCCGAAATAGAGCTGAACTGATCTTCTAACTTGTCTACCAACTCAGCCTCTAATTCAGATTCAGTTGCTCCCGATTTTTCAATTTGCACAACAACCGTCGAAGGTTGAATTTCAGGCATTAAATTTTGCGGCAATTGCAAGAAAGAAAGTATCCCAAGCACAACAAAAGCCAGAGCAATAAAACTCGCCCCTATGGGTCGTTTAATCATTGTGTGTAGCATTTTTATTTAGCCTTGCCAATGATCCTAAAAAAACATTTCATGATTTCAATCCATTGCATTTGAAGAGATCGTGAGCTTCAATCCTTCTCTCATGCCTTTTAATCCATCTATGATAAGTCTATCTCCTGCAATTAAACCCTCAGTGATAACAACCCGGTCTTCGTCTTTCTCACCTAACTTAACCCATACCTGTTTAGCCACTAACTCACCATTTTTACTATCTACCGCCCAGACATAGGGTCTGTTTTGTTTATAAGCAACCAAACTCTTATTGATTGCAATATCGCCCTTGAGCAACTCCATCTGAAACTCAACGATCACAAAGGCGCCAGATAACCAATGTGATGGTCTATCTGTCAACTTTACAATCACTTTACCACTGCCCGTTTCGTGATTGATCGATGATGGAATCAAAGCAACCTCCCCTTCAGCTTGACTTTGATCGCTCAGTAAAGTCAATGAAACTTTCTGCCCCAATTTGAGTTCTTGCATTCTAGCTTCAGTTGTATCAACCAATATTCTAAGCTCAGACATATCGTGTAATTTTGCCAGAATTGTTCCATTGCTAATTTGTTGACCTATATCGCCTTGAACAGAATCCAATGCCCCATCAAATGGTGCCTTGATCACTCTATAACTATGCTCCTCTTTCTTCTTAGCTAAATCTAACTGCAATTCCTTCAACTGAAGCTCAGTTTGCTCTATCATCGTGTCCGCAATAGCAGCGGGAGCTTTCTCCTTTAAATTTTTTTCACGCTTGAGTTTTAACAGACTCTGTTCTATATTTAGCTCTAGCCTTTGCATTTCAATATCAAAACCGGGTGGAGTTGATAGTTCAACTAAAATATCTCCTGCTTTCACAACCAACCCCTCTTCCATGAATCTCGCTTCAATTCGACCCGCAACGAGTGAACTGATGTGTGCAATTCTTTTACTCTCCAATCTAGCCTGAGACTTTAAAACACGTCTTATCTCACCCGGACCAACCGTCTCAATCACAACAGGAAAAGATTTTTTTTCTTCAGAAATAACATTCGCACTAGTTTTTTCACTTACATTGTCTAGGTTGCTTTTACCACAACCGATTATAAGTAACAACATAAAAATAAGAAAAATTAGTTTCAAGGAATCAACTCCATTAAATTTTCATTGTGTGCTCTTAGTTGTAAATCAATCAAACGCTGTTGCTTGCGTTGAGATATGATCGTTAATTTTGCATTCAAGAGAGCTTTGTCCGCATTGAAAACTTCTTCTAATCTGACTAAACCTTCACTTAATTCTTCATTCAACAACGCTCGTTCTCTCTCTTGTATTTCTAACAACAAGTGACGCTCCTTCATATGATCAAGAGCATTGTGGTAATCTTCCTCTAATTGAATTCGTTTTCTATTCCAAGTGATCATCGCATTTTTGTAAAGCTCCAAATCTTGGTCAGATCTCATTTTCGCAGAATAAAAATTCAATCGATCCCTATTTTTACCAAAAGTATGTTTATAAATTAATCCAACTCTCCATTCTTTTGCATCCCCCTCTCTCAATAAATCCCAACTATCCGACTGATCCGGTGAGATGCCATTTTGATTATAACTCATCTGCAAATTCAACTCATCTTGCAAGCGTTGATTCATCACGCTAATCCTATCTTGATCGAGCTCCAATTTACTCATCCAATCTCTACCTGAACGCGTTGCAGAAAAATCTGGATTAACTTTTATTTCAAAGTCAAAATCAGTTTCTATTAATTCTGTCAATAACGACTCTGGCAGTTGTTGTAAATCCGGCCAATTGATTTTAAAATCAGACTCCAGACTTAAAAAACGTCTTTGCGTTGTAGCAAGACTAAGTTCAAGATCTAACACATTTCTTTGATGAGCCAAAAGTTTCCTCTCCGGCGACAACGCTTCTTCAACTCTTGCTTTTTCGGCTTGCATCTCTTTTTTTGCAATTCCAAGATGAGCCTTTCGCGTTTTTAAAGTTGCTTTAACTTCGGCAAGCTCTAAGCACATACGACCAAACTCAATCAGCTGATTCTCAATAGTCGTTTTTCTTTTATGCTCTTCATTTAATATCGAATTTTCTAATTCCGTGATTTCAAAACGATTCGATGTTCTACCTCTACCTTTCAATAAATTTTGTGTGACTGAAAAAGTTAATGATGAACTGACCGTTTCCCTCGCCAATCTGTCAGCGCTTGAACTATCAGAAGTATTTTGCAACAATTGCATGCTGACGATTGATCCTGTATCAAAATTTTTACTTAAATCGATCGTTGTTCTATCGTTATTATTTGTAACCGTTCCAGCGCCCTCCACTATTGAAAAAGATAATTTCTGACTTTCACTTAAATTGTGAGCAACATTGATTTCGGGGTTGTAGGAACTCTCTGCTTTGTCGATATTAAGTTCAATCTGTTGCAAACTGAGCTTGTGACCTCGAACTAAAGGATGTGCTTCAATACTGCTCATACCATGAATGAGCAACTCTGTCAACCAATGGCTTTTAGATCTAGAAACATGATCATTTGCCGTTCTTTGTCTAGGCTGCTTATTTTCAATTTTATCCTCTACCACATTTTCATGACCCAATTCCAACGAGATCACATTGGACTCTCCCGACTCGGCATGGTTTTGAATAATAAAAGACACGCTCACCAAGAATATACAAAAAGCTTTCATGTCGTCTTCAACAGTTTAAAAAGATAAGGCAGATAAGCTTGCTTCTCTTTGACAAACCATCTTAAAAAATTTGTCACTTGAGCTAGATACAAATAAATCAAGGGCACTACAAACAAAGTAAACATTGTTGAGCCGATCATGCCTATCGTCATGGTCATGCCTAATTCACTCACATCCATGCCCAGTATTTTAGACTGTCCGCTCACCATAGCCAAACCACCTGCTATGGTCGTCAAACTAGTCAAGATCACTGGCATAAAACGAAACGACGCTGCTTTAGATAAAACATCCCAACACTCCTTGTTTGATTTTATTTTATTCATTGGCATGTCTTTAGATAACCTATCTATCAAAACAATACCATTATTTACAACTATTCCCAAAAGAAATAATAAGCCTAAAATCACCATCACTGACAAAGGCACTTCAAAATAATCCAACCAACAAAATACCCCTAGCATTGTCAACGGAACTGTCATTAAAACTGCAATCGGTGAGAGAAATGATTCATATAGTATGCCCATAATGAAATATATCAACAATAAAGCCGATAGCAGAATCCATAGACTCGACTGCATATCCCGTTCTGATTGATGATGTTCCAGATTATACCCCATGTCCATTCCCCATTTTAAGTCTGCTCGTTTCGCAATCTCAGGCAGCTCCTTTTTAATCGCAGCAACTTTAGTCTTATCCACCACAAAACTAAACTCCATGTAATTCATGCTATTTTTCCTTTTTAGTTCCGTTTCAAATGGCGCACTACTACGATAAACAAGATCTTCCAAAGGAACTTGAACTCCTTGTGCATTTATTATTTTTATAGCCATCAAGGAGCTCAAGTCGATTAAATCATCCCGCCCTCGTCCAACACGAACGTCCCATTTATCCTCCAACCTTAGCAAGGTCTGGTTGTAACCATAAAATCTCAACTGTTCCACTAAACTGGTTTGAGATATGCCAAAATCGCGACTTTCCTTTTTGATTCTTAACACCACAGCTCCCTTTTCTAAATCATCATCGACAATCTGGTCGACTCCATCCAAATCCTCTAGCAGCGAAACCACTTTTTTCCAGTTATGGTATAACTCGGCATCACTTTGCCCCATAAACATTAGTTTAATGCTTTCTTTCTCGGTGGCCTCCTTGCGATTGTTTTTTTCTTTAGTCTTATGATTTATTCCAACTATCTTAGTGTTAGAGTTGCGCTGATAAGGCTTCTTATTGCTTCGCTCATCATCCTCTTTTCCTGAAACATCTTTATTAAAATGTTGTGACATCGCAATATTTTCTGTAGGGGAAAGAATCAATGCTATTTCCTTTTCAATATCTTCAGGCAATCGATTCTTATCATCAAACGTGTTCAAACTTATAATCGCAGTTGCACTCCATTGACTATAACTAAACGATACCGTCTTTATGCCCAATTCTTCTTTATGCTTTTCCAGCATACCACTCCAAACCTTTAGGTCATTTTCAACACCATCAGGGTCAAGCTTCTTTCTAACTTTTATATTAAAGATTAAAAGTCTCATGTCTGCTTTCATGCTAACGTTTTTTCTATCCTCATTCACCTTACGATACATGAGCAATGGACCCGTTATTAACAAACCTAGGCATATCAATACAGAAACTGATGTATGAGAAAACATGAAATACATTAATTTTTCATAACACCCCATTATCTTTAAATTCCAACTAACTGCGGATTGGTCCTCAATGCCTTTGGGGAAAATATATAAAAAAATCATCGGCAATATGAATAGCGCCAAAATCAAACTACCGATTAAACTCCATAAAATGGGCAAGCCTATGGAGGTCATCACCATCTTTAAATTGCTATCCATGTCGATGAAATACAGTGGAACAAAAATAGCCAAAGTGGTTAGGGTGCTGACTGTGATCGGCAGAGCCAAATCACTTAAAACAGAAAAAATCAATTCTGTCCTTCTATAAAAGTCTGACACACCAGCTCTTTTCACTAAGGCTTCGCCTATCACAATCGAGTTATCGACGACGATTCCTACAGCTAAAATATACCCTATCAAAGTCATCATCGAAATATCTTGCCCCATGAGGTTTTGTGCGATTATCGATGTGCCAAGAGAAACGGGCAAACTCAATGTCACTAAAAAAGCCAGTCTGATGTTTCTCAAAAAAATCAGCAGTATCATTAACGCACCGATGCCACCCACCACAGCACTATTTAACAGTTCATAGTAAGCTGCACCTAATAATTCATGAGTAGCGACGAGTATCTGATGCTCCAGCTGATACTCATCACATAACTCAACCACTCTTAAATAAACATTTTTAGAAACACTATATGCGTTTGCATCTGCAGTTGGTAGAATTTGAATAAATTCTCCCGGTTTACCAGAAACTAGATTCCGAAACTGACTCTTATAATCATACTTTGCTATTTTAGAAATTTCATCTAACTGATAAACATCTCCTGCTGCAATTGAACCGATATTGCCATCGTTCAAATCCTCTGATCGTACTTTAACGAGTTGGCTTCTACCTTGTTCTGGACTCTCTATATAAACACTTTGAGGAGCTGCTGATCGAATGTGCCCTGTTATTTTATTCATGTCAGCTTTTGCCGCCATGACGCTATCGGCATTCATGACTATGTTAACGGCTCCCCTATCTTCCATGTGATTTTCGATACGGCCAACACCTTCAATTTTTTGAAGCTCAGGCAATACGTGATCTTTTAATATTTTTTCAAATTGTGCTCGACTCAACTCACCTGCTGAGAAAAACATCCATAAGACTGGAGTATCCTCTGAAGAGCCAAAATAAACATTAGGCCGATCCATTTCTTCTGGAAAACGATCTCGATAGTCGTCCAGCTCTTGAGTGATCTGTCTGGAAATTTCATTGATATCCTGATCGGAAATCAATTCAAGACGAAACCTAACATTGGTATGGTTAATCCTAGCATGAACATCTTTTATCCCTTTTACTTTCCTGAAAATTTCTTCTGCCGGACGAACTATTTTGTCTAAAAACTCTCCGGATGAACCTTCCGACCAATTTATCGAAACAGATATAGACTCGGCTCTCATACCCTTAGGCACAAGTGAAACTTTTAAACTCCTAAAGCTCAAAACTCCCAATAAAAAAAATGCCGCCACCAAAGCACTTAGTCCAATTGGGCGATGTAAGATTGAATTAACTTTCTGGGCCAATTCTGTTTTTTACGTCAATACTAACTATTTTGCAGAATACAGATAAAACACTCATTTTATACAACTCTCTACCAGAGTTATAAATTGTAATCTATGTTTTTCAGAAACTGTTATCATTACACCCCATAACCGTAACTTTCGGCATACCATCTCACATAAGGATGTTTTTCACTCTTACAAAGTTGATCTAAACTTTCAATTAAAGTGGGAATTTGCGCGGCAGCCTCTATAATTTTATAGCGAAAATTAAAAGGATAATTGGCATAATTCGTCATCACAGTATTCATCCATCTTACGATTTCCACCTTGACCTCTCGCGAACTTTTAGAATAACCCTTCCCCATACAAGCCACCTGCCACATCGCAATTCGCATATCACTCGACATGGGTTGCGTTAAAATCTGTTCCAATCCCGCGGCATTTGGTTTTGCATAAAGTTGATTGAGCTGAAGAATTATTAGCTCTTTAGCTTTTGGATTTTGAACCTCCAAACTAGTCCAAAACTTACAATTCGAAGTAAGGCGTGGAAACCAAATAGGAGTGACCATCATAAAAATAACACTCGGCAACATGGGATTCAATTTCAACAAAAATAATAACAGATGATACAAGACGATCAACGCTCCACCCAATAGCACGAGCAACAATGCTCCCAAGGTAAAAGGTGAACTCAATATTTTTCCTAAAGCCTTTTTGTTGCGTTGCAAAACCTTTGTTTGTGCATAGTCGTAGCCTTCATCTTGAATTTCATCTTTCCTCAACAATAGCGGTGTTTTTTGATAGATATAACCCCATCGTTCATATTTAGTTCCAAAAAAATTCTTGGGCGTAATATCATGTTGATCGTCTATTTTCGCATTGGGATCAGGATCAAAAAATGCATAACTATGAACAGGGCATTTTGCAACACGAGCCAGACTGCTTGCCTTATGTTGATAGCCAATCGCGATAAAGTCCACATAGCCTTTATTAATATATTCACTAAAGTCTTCTTGCTCATTCACCTTAATAAATTTTATATACTGCATACGCTGCCCCTTATGTGTTGAAAAATAGGCCGACAATCTATTTTTCCAAACAGCCTCATCGATATCCAACAAAGCCACCACCATCGGCTGAAAGTTTGTAATACGTTCACGCTCCATTGCTATTGCCGTAAAATTATAATACCAACTATTCACCCAATTTTCTCCATTTTCATTGAGCAGAAGCCAATCCCTGACTAAAGTCATTGAATCAATCTCCTGATAAAGTTTAGGTTTAAATGCAATATGCAAAACAGGATGCGTCAAAAAAGGACTCAAGCACAACAACATCCCCACCATGACCAAACCCTTATTGAACCATTTGTGATGTTGACCTTTCAGTTGCAATTTTTCAAATAAATACGCGCAGCCCCTCGTGCTCATCACCATTAAAAAAATCATCAACACGCTCACCCAAACCGAAGCATATGAAAATATAGATTGTCCAAGTGGGGTCAGCACCCAGACAAGACCCATCAACCTAAAGCTCCAAGCGCAACCACGTGATTTAAAAGTTAAGGCGATAGCTTCAACTAACGCTTGAACCATCGCCAAGGGCAATGCAAAAAATAAAAAACCCAATAAGGAACCCACCCCCAATGCTTCCGTCCAACCTATCGCCTTGAAGAGCTCTATCGTGGGGCTTACTATATGACCTCTAGACGCCAAAAAATTTGCCCTATTGAGCATCGCTTCAGACATACCAAAGATGTAATAACCCCAAACTGGAGCTAACAGAATTAAAAACCACCACCAAAGGAAGAAGCTTAAGCTTCCAAAGCGAATTAAAAATTGATAGAAAAAACTCAAACCGACACGTTGACTAGAGTCGGTTTGAGTCATCAGTAACTTACGCTTTAGACAACTGATTGAGGCAAGAGATCAACGCTTTAAAACCCGCATAATCTATATTGGTTCCAAAACCTGCACCTAACACTAACCAGTCGCTTTGTTCTTGCTGCAAAGTGATGTAGGCTAAAGCAGAAGCATTCACTCCCTCGCCCTGATCTAGTGAAATCTCCTGAAATTTTTTCAACTTAAAGTTAAAATTGAGCACGGTTCTAATGGCATTGGCGAAGGCTGAAATCGGCCCATTGCCTGAACCCTTCACCACGACTTTCTTGCCATAAATGCTCAAATGGACTTCAGCATGGATTTGTTCAGGGTTGTTGTCATCGGGTCTTGGAAAACACCTCTCCAACTTGTAAGGACCTTCTGTCACGCAATAAGTCACATCAAAAAGGTCTTTCAATTCTTGTGGCTTAAGTTCTCGCTCCGCATCATCAGCTAATTTTTGAACCCGTGGCGCAAAATCCAACAAAAGATCCTTCGGCAATGAAATGCCAAAGGCCTCTTCCATGACATATTTAATACCGCCTTTGCCCGATTGTGAATTGATTCGCACAAATTTTTCAAAACTGCGCCCCAAAGTTCTTGGATCAATATGCAAATAGGGGATTTTCCATTCACAATTAAAATCTAAGGCCACTTCTTTTTGTTTCTCCAAACATTTTCCAATCGCATCTTGATGAGATCCACTAAAAGCAGTAAACACCAATTCACCCGCATAAGGGTGACGATAATGAGGACGCATATCCGTGATTCGAGCTACCGTTTCAGTGATTTTTGGCAAATCGCTAAAATCTAATCCCGTATCAATGTTGCGAGATTGAAAATTCAATGCCATTGTGACTAGATCTACATTACCAGTTCGTTCGCCATGTCCAAACAAAGTGCCCTCGACACGGTGAGCTCCAGCCATCAAAGCCAATTCGGTAGCGGCAACAGCACAACCTTGATCATTATGGGCATGCAAACTGAGAACTGCACTACTGATATTTTTAAGTTTAGAACTAAAAAGCTCTATCATATCAGCATAGTGGGTCGGTGGACGTCGCTCAACGGTGGCGGGCAAATTTAAGATGACCTTTTCTCCCACACGTGGTCGCCAAGTATCAATCACCAAATCACATAACTCCAATGACAAATCAAGCTCAGTGTCCGTGAATTCTTCCGGAGAAAACTCTAAGCCTAAAAACCCAGGTTTGAATTCATCACGACGAACTCTAATTTGTTCCACCGTTGACTTTGCTGTTTCAATCAAATCGGAACGATTCAAATTAAACACGTGCTTATAGTGCAATTCAGATGATGCAATATAAAAGTGAATCACGGCTGATTTCGCACCCAACAAGGAGTCGATGGTTTTCTCCACCAAGTGAGGTCGCGCTTGAGTCAATACAGAGATCGTCACATCGTCGGGGATCAAATTTTCTTCGATCAATTTTCTCGTAAAGTCCCATTCATCTTTAGACGCTGATGGAAAGCCGACTTCAATTTCTTTGAAACCCATGGCTAATAGTAACTGAAAATATTCCATTTTTTGATCTGGAGTCATCGGATTTGGCAAAGCCTGATTGCCATCCCTAAGATCCACAGCACACCATCTAGGGGCTTTGACGATAGCATTCAAGGGCCAACGCTTTGGCCCCATCGCTATCGGTTGGATGATGGGATAAGTTGTGGTCATGATGGGTTTAACGTTTCTTTGCCTTTAAAAATTCCAAACGAGACATCCACTTTCGTGTGAATACCGCCTCGAATCATAAAATCTCCCTCTACGTGTAAATAACGTGGTTTTAACTGTGCTAAAAGATGATCGGCAATCTCATTGACCACATTCTCATGAAAAATGCCCTTATCGCGAAATCCCCAAAGATAGAACTTGAGCGATTTTAACTCAACACAGGTTTGATCTGGAACATAGCTAATCTTAATCGTCGCAAAATCTGGTTGGCCTGTCATTGGACAAACACAAGTGAACTCTGGACATGTGAATTGAATTAAATAATCCCTATCCGAATTCCTATTTGGAAAAGTGTCTATTGAATTTTGTGCTTGACTAGGCATTTATTTATGATGGCTTGAAACGAGATGTGGTGCCTTATACTGCGCCACCCGATTCTTCATCACCTTTAGACAAAATCAACACATATGGGAAGCGTAGTAAAAAAACGTCGCAAAAAAATTAACAAGCATAAGCGTAGTAAAAGAAAAAAATAGTTAACCAGCATCCATGCTTGGGTGAGAGAGCTCTTTTTCTTTTCATCCAAGTCAGATGATACCTAACTCACTCTTTAAGGATCATCCTATTGCCGAGTTTTGACTACGTCGCCTTTAAAACAGGGCAAAGTGAGCAGATCAAAGGACGAATCGATGCTGATACAGAAAGAGACGCTCGCCGCAAGATAAGACAAAAAGGCGAGACCGCCGTCTCGATCAAAGAGGTTAAAGTTGGCCAAGCTAGCAACGCTATAGAAAGTCTCATCAAGCCCAATCACAGTAAAAATGTATTGGTTTTTACTACACAATTGCAATACCTCATACGCTCTGGAATCACACTTACAGATGCCCTAAAAGTTCTTGCCGACCAATCAGATAGCAAGGATTTTTCCAACATTATAAAAATCATTTGTAGCTCTGTTGTTGAAAAAGGTTCTAGCTTCGCGGAGGCTTTAAAAGAATTTCCCTATTGCTTCTCGCACCTCTACATAGCGATGGTCAATGCTGGAGAAACTACCGGCACACTGCCCGAGGTGCTCATGCGATTGGCCAAATACGCCAAAAAGAAAGAGGAGGTTGAAGGTAAAGTTCGCTCAGCACTAACCTATCCGGTCATTATGTTGGTGGTTGGTCTTGGGGTCGTTATTTTCTTGCTTAGCTACCTCGTGCCAAAAATCACCCCTATACTGACAAAACGCAACGAAGCATTGCCTAAAGCGACAGAAATACTGCTCATCGTCTCGAACACCGTACAAAGCTATTGGTGGGCCTTTATTCTAGGCTTTATCGCCCTTGTCGTAACGTTCAAACTCATCACCGCTACAAAAAAGGGACTGCGCTTTTTCGACAATCTTTACCTCAACATTCCCATTTTTGGCGACCTCAATAGAAAAGCTGCCGTGAGTCGATTTTGCGTTACACTTTCAAGTTTGTTAAAAAGTGGCGTTAAAATTGAACATGCCATGAAAATTGTCGAAGAGGTCGTAGGCAATACTATCGTCGCCGAAACCGTACAAGTGATTTCAGAACGAATTCGAGAAGGCGAGTCTATATCTGGCCCACTTGAACGCAGCAAACTCTTTCCAAAAGTGGTCACCTACATGATTGCCGTCGGTGAAAAGGCGGGTTCAGAGGAACTGCAAGAAATGCTCGATAGCATCGCCGATTCTTACGATCTAGAAATAGAACAAAGCGCCTCACGCCTCACCGACATGCTGACCCCTATTTTACTTTTATTCATGGCCGGATTGGTTGTCTTTATTTTATTGGCCGTGCTTTTGCCGATCATGAATTTAAGCAGCGTAAAATGAGCCCAGCGGGGTTCCATCCCGCCGTGGAACTCCTCACCAGTTCAATGGGAGGATCCATTCACGTTGTGCGTTTTTTGGACCTCACTTTTTTTGAATGTTTCGCCCAAAAGCATCTGATGCGAAACCCTCATAAATCCAGAACATCAAACTTAGAGTTTTGCCATCTAATAAGTGCCGATACTAGAGAAGAGATTCTCTTGGTTCAAATAGATCGTCCTGAGTTGCATTTTCACGGTGGCGAAGCAAATTTAATTCACTTCAAACAACTATTAGAGCAATTACCTTACCACGATACTAAAACACCCCACTCTATTGCTCAGGCTTGGCAAAAAGTCTATCGCAACACACGATCACATAAGGGCTTAGACTATCTGCTTTCTCTACGCCAAAGAGCTTTGTCTAACGATCCAACCCTCCTTGACAAAAACTCAAATGACGAAATCGAAGGTTACGACTATTTAAAACCTTTCACCCTCATGTTGATGGGGCCTCCCAATGCAGGTAAATCCACTTTTTTCAATCACCTTTTGGGTGAACAAAGGGCTTTAATCTCAGACATTGAAGGCACAACTCGAGATGCCTTAAAAGCCAACTTGCAACTAGGCGGCCATGAGGTCGTTTTAATCGACACGGCCGGACTGCGTGAAACAGTATTAGAACAGGGCTCTTCTATCCAAGACGATAGTATCCAAGGTAAAAGCGAAGAGCTCGTGCTCAGTCTCACACAAAATGCCGATCTTTATTGCCTTTTCAACACCCCTCAAAGCCCCAGTTGGTTGCCACTTGAAAAGCAACTGCATTTCCAATCCAAAGCAGATCTAAACCCACCTGCCCATCCTAATGCACAACCATTCTCAATCCATTTAAATCAGGGCTGCAAGGAAGTGATCGCGCTCTTGATAAATCGCATAGCCGTTGCAAAAGCGGGGCGAATTTCAACTCGATTCATTCACCCAAGTAATGTCACCACATAAAATCATTTTGTTTGATGGCGATTGCAACCTATGCAATCACTCCGTACAATTGGTGATTAGAAAAGATCCGAGTCAAAAATTCTTATTTGCAGCTATTCAATCCGAAGTCGGCAAAAAAATACTCTCACAGCATGGTGTAGATCAGCCTAAGTTGACAACTTTCTATTACCTAGATCAGACTAACTTAATGAGCGAAAGCGAAGCCGCATTGCAAGTTGCAAAACAACTGAATTTTCCTTATTATTGTTTTTCAATTTTTCTGCTTTTACCCAAACCACTGCGTGACTCGTGCTATCATTTCATCGCTAAATATCGTTATATTTTTTTTGGTAAAGCAAAATCCTGCTGGTTGCCTAGTGAAGAATTATCAAAGCGATTCTTGTCCTAAAAAACTGATCACTTATTTCTCCCAATATTTTTAGTGATCTAAACATCTATTTCAGGTTTTATTGAGACAACACCAATATCTTTTGTCTCTTTAGTCTACACCCTCGCTATAATACAACTCTATCGCTTGGAAAGGATGATGAATACTAAAATTTATTTTGGATTTGTTTATCACGACTGATGATGCCACAAGACAATCTTATTGAAGTTCAAATGGACACTTTGGTTGGCATGACCCATCATTTTGGTGGCCATGCCAAAGGAAACTTTGCCAGTATGCATCATAAAGGGCAAAACTCAAATCCGAAACAAGCTGCGTTACAGGGTTTAGAAAAAATGAAATGGGTGCTAGATCAGGGAGTTCCACAATTGGTATTGCCTCCTCAAAGCAGACCTCATTTACCATCACTGCGAACATTGGGTTTGAATGGATCTATTCAAACCCAATTACAAAAGTTGTTCGAAATCAATCCAAATACCTTCGCAAAGTTATGTTCTTCTGCCTTTATTTGGACAGCCAATGCCGCTACGGTGATTCCCTCTTGCGATACTTTAGACCACAAGGTTCATCTCTATATTGCCAATCTAAATTCTCACTTGCATCGCGAGATTGAATCGCAGCATCGTTTAAAACTATTTAGAGAAATTTTTCCACACCCGAGTGTATTCAGCATACATCCGCCCTTGCCCAGCTCAGAGCTGCGCGATGAAGGTGCGGCCAACCACACTCGTTTCGAAGGTGGCTATCACCTCTTCGTCTACGGCGACCCCACTGGAAGCACTCCGGGATTTGAAAACATACCTCGCCGTCAAAGTTTAGCTGCACAAAAAATCATTGCTCACAGTGCCGGTTTACACCATGACAAGGTGCTCTATCTGCAACAAAGCGATCAAGCCCTTAAAGCAGGAGTGTTCCACAATGATGTGGCCGCCGTAGGCTTCGAACACACCTATTTATGTCATGAGCAAGCTTATCATGGTGGATTAAACGATTTAGAAAAACTTCAAACTTGGTACAATATCAACCATGATCATAGTCTAAACCTAGAAATGGTCTCAAAACAGGATTTAAGCCTTGATGATACTGTCGCCTCATATCTATTCAATACCCAATGGTTGTCGTTAAAAAACCACACGGTCAAAGTCTTGACTCCGACTCAATGTCAACAAAACGCTCACGCTTCCAATGCCATCGACCAATGGATGCACACACATCAAAATTGGACTTTTGAGTATATTAATTTAAATGAAAGCATGAACAATGGTGGTGGCCCCGCTTGCCTAAGACTAAGATTACCGCTCACTCAAAATGAGTTGGAACACGTCCATCCGGGGGTCTTTCTCACTCAAAAAAAATACGAGGTTATTAGACAATGGATCGAAACCTATTACCCCAGTCATTTTAGTTTGTCCGACGTTTTAGATCCTGAATTCAGGCAAAGACAAAAAAATGCCCTTCAAGCCTTGTATTATCATCTCGACTTGCCTTTAGATTTAATAGAGAAAGACCATGACTCTCTATGATCTGCCACTACACCACTTTGTCGGCAATGCTCAAAACATGGGTTTGGCACAAGGTGAAACATTCAAGTCAAAGTTAAAAGAACTCATACAACTGCGCTTGGAACACCTTTGTAACTACAAAAATGTAGCTCAGCAAGATTTGAAAACGCATTACACCCACTCCGTTCAAAACATGTGGTCTTTGTTAAAAAAAAATGACCCTCACGCTTATCAGCAATGCCGCTCTATTCTAACGGCTTCGGATGTAGACAGCATTTATTATCTATTATGTGCCAATATAACCGACTTCAGAGACCAATCCCTCGATCCAGAAGGCTGCACCTCAGCTGTATTCAAAGATAACTATGGCCACATGATAGGAGCTCAAACATGGGATTTGGGATCAAACAACTTGCCTTATGTTGTCATGGTGCACGAACAACCCGAACATGGCATTGAACGATGGACTCTTAACTGCTATGGGTTCCCCGCCTTGATGGGTATGAATGCACATGGGGTTAGCATTGGCACCACTAACATTAAAACTCGTGATATCGGCCCAGGTTTAGGCTACGTCCATCTCATCGACAAAGCTTTAAAAAACTCTAGTGCTCGCCTCGCTTGCGAACAATTTAGAAGTTTGCCTCGCTATGCCTCACATACTTACTGGGTCATTGATGAGCAAGACGGGTATCAGATCGATACGGGGCACGAATTTTTTCAAAGCACCTGTTTGATAAACGAGCCTCTCATTCGCACCAACCATCCTATCCCAAAAGAATTGCAACTTCAACAACTTGAAAAAGCTTCAAACTCTTCTCTTTTGCGCCTAGAGAAAGCTCAATTCCTTTTTGAATGTCCCATTAAAAATGTCTCCACAATTCAAAATATACTTTCCGATCGAAGCCATGGCAAAAACTCAATCAGTCGCCTTGAAGAAGACGGAGAAGGCGTTGCCACTAATGCTTGCTTTATCGCAAATCCGAAACAGCGCACCATCTGGGCTTGTCGCGGGCCGGCTCAAAAAGGACAATGGCACCGACTTGGATTCAATGCCATTTACGACAAACAGGAATCTGCATGAATACCCACTTTGAACAACTCAAAAACGATCCGCGCGTTCTAAAAGCTGAACAGCTTATTTTGGAGGCCATCCATGAGCGTCAAAATAAGCTTCATGCCGTTCAAGCTCCAAAACCTGAACTTATATCAGATTACACTTTGCAACTCAAACAACTCGAAGCCTTCCGTGGTGCAGCTCTTTATTATCCCTATTTAGCAACAGGCTTTGGCAATGGTCCTTTTGTTGAGTTGGCTGATGGCAGCGTAAAAATAGATATGATCTCGGGTATTGGTGTACACTATTTTGGTCACATGAGCGATCACTATGTCCAAGCTCACTTAGATTCAGTCTTGTCCTCTACCATCATGCAAGGACATTTACAACAACAATGCAATAGTCTTAAACTTTTAGAATTAATCCTAGAAGCATCCAATTGCAAAGGAGCACAATTAAAACACGGAATCCTAAGCAGCTCTGGAGCTATGGCCAATGAAAATGCTCTGAAGTTAGCCTTCTCTGCTCAACCCAATCGCCCACGCATTCTGGCTTTTGAAAAGTGTTTCCACGGCAGAACCCTTGCTATGGCTCAAGTCACAGATAAAGCGGCATACCGAATCGGATTACCCCAAAATTTAGCTGTGGATTATATTCCATTTTACGATGCCCATCATCCCGAGGAATCTAGTAGCATAGCGCTCGAACGGCTAAAAACGCTATTAAAGCGCTACCCTGACTCTCACGCTACAATGGTAATGGAATTAATACAAGGTGAAGGCGGATTCAACACAGCCCCAAGAGATTTTTTTCTACCAATACTAGAATTGCTTAGAGCTCATGGCATCACAATATGGTTCGACGAAATACAAACACTTGGACGGACACTTGAAATATTTGCCTTTCAAGAGTACAATTTCAATCAATACGCAGATATTGTTACCTTTGGAAAAATGTCGCAAGTGTGTGGTAGTCTATACATCGAGTCTCTCACTCCAAAACCAGGTTTGATCTCCCAAACTTTCACCTCAAGCACTGCTGCAATTGAGGCTGCCCATAAAACATTTAGCGTGTTATTG
>Ga0172372_10004437_pt1 | contig 19946 bp, 10 predicted proteins | sample LakKiv5m_2_FD_114544 | JGI IMG/M metagenome (GOLD analysis project Ga0172372, IMG submission 114544) | Freshwater microbial communities from Kabuno Bay, South-Kivu, Congo - kab_092012_9.5m | ecosystem: Environmental > Aquatic > Freshwater > Lake | place: Democratic Republic of the Congo...
ATCATGGATACGGTTGCCCGTATTGCCGACGAAATGGAGGGGCGCCTGTCTGGACTGGACGATTTTTGAAACGATGGGCTTTTACTGCCGAAAGCTAATGAACCTTGGCCAACAAAGACTCAAATACACCGTGGTGAGTGGCGAAACTTTTGGGAACTTCGAAGCGGCACTTTCTAATAAGTGATCTAATCACATGGATGCTCTATCGCTTCATTCCAAAATTCTAGAAGGTTACAAGGATTACATTTGGAGCTTCATCGACATTCATGACGATGACATCAGGCAAGTAGTCGAAAAGTCGCTCAACTCTGGAAAGCTCTGGCCGGATCCGCTCATTCAATTCAATCCCTCCTTTGAAAAGACGGGCTCGGTGGACGGCCTCATCGCAGATGGCACGCTGGACGCTGCCTTGGGCAATGTTTTCAAGGGTGTCTCGCTCTACACCCACCAGATCGAGGCCATGCGACTTGGCTCGAAACTGGAAAGCTTTGTCGTCACCTCCGGAACAGGCTCGGGCAAATCGCTTACTTATCTCGGAACGGTATTCAATCACTTGTTCCGGAATGGCTGTGGAAAGGGCATCCAAGCCATCTTGGTTTACCCGATGAATGCCCTCATCAACTCGCAGATGGAGGAGCTGAAAAAACTGGCTGGCCGTTTTGAGGAGTCAGCGGGATCACCGTTTCCTATCCGCTTTGCTTCCTACACCGGCCAGACCCGGTTTGAGTTGCGCAAGCAAATCTTGAGCGAGCCACCAGACATTCTGCTCACGAATTACATGATGCTTGAGCTTTTGCTCACGCGTCACGGGGAGCAGCAAATCAGGGACTCCATTTACAGTTCCCTTCGGTTTTTGGTGTTTGACGAACTCCATACCTACCGGGGCAGACAGGGAGCAGATGTTGGCATGCTCATCCGCCGAATCCGGGGATGTTGCCGCTCCAAGCTGACTTTGATTGGAACCTCCGCCACGATGGCCTCGTCCGGAACTTTTGAAAAACAAAGGGAGACCGTCGCCGAGGTGACATCAAAAATTTTCGGCGAAGAAATTACATCGCGACAGATCGTGGGAGAAACTTTGGCCCGTTCTCTCCAGAAGTCGTCCACCCTCCAATCCCGGGAAGCCCTAGCCGCGTCGATCAATCAAGCGATCGACAATTCAAAAGGCGAAAGCGAACTCGGCAATCATCTTGTGGCGTTGTGGCTGGAAAACGAGGTGGCATTGCAGACCGAAAAAACCGGCCGATTGAAACGCGGAACACCACTTTCTCTGACGGAGATTGCCACCAAGCTCTCGGAAGCCAGCGGCGAGACTCTGGAGGCTTGCAAGAAGCGTCTCCGGGATTTGCTTCTCTGGATTAGCGAGATCAATCGCAAGCTGGTCGATGAGGGGCAACGCTACACTCTTCTACCGTTTCGCCTGCATCAGTTCCTTGCCCAGACCGGTGCAGTCTATGCCGTGCTGGGGAAACCGGGCTCGCGATTCATCACTCTGGAGCCGGGTGTTCACCACAAGGAGGACGGTCAAGAGCAGCATATTTTTCCCCATGTTTTTAGTCGCGCATCGGGGAAAACCTTCGTTTGCGTTTTCTATGATACCAAGTCTTCGCGGCTTCTTCCCCGGGACTTCAACAATCAAACCACGGCGGATGAGAGCTTGATTCCGGGGTATGTGATTCCCGGCGATGAGGAGATTTGGAATGAGGACGAGGACTTGGAAAGCCTCCCGCCTTCCTGGATTCAGAACGAGCAAACCGGCAAGCTGAAGAAGGAGTATGTGGAGAGAATGCCTCTGCGAATGGGCTACGACTCCCAAGGAAATGTGGAAGCAGGCCAAGACTCCACTTTGCCTCTCGCCGGTTGGTTCATGCGATCCGCACCCAAGGGCCTTCTGTTTGATCCGACAGCGGGTCTCTTTTTTGACGGACAAACCAACGAGAGCACAAAACTCACCACCCTCGGGAACGAGGGCAGAAGCACCTCCACGACGATCAATTCCTTTTTGGTGCTGCGCGAAATGGCCGCAGGCGGTTTTCATTTGCGTGATCAAAAAATCCTGAGCTTCACGGACAATCGCCAAGATGCCGCTCTACAAGCCGGTCACTTCAACGATTTCATTCGAGTCATTCGCATCCGTGCGGCGATTGCCCGGGCACTCATCAACGCACTGGGTCGAGTTCTGAACTACCGGCAAATTGGCGAAGCCGTTTTCAAGGAACTCAAACTCGATTTCGCCAGCTACTCCACATCCTCTGATCCGAATCCGTTTCCGACCGTTCGGGCCCAGTATGAAGAGGCATTCTGCAAATATCTCACCTACCAAGCCATCTATGATCTCCGTCGCGGTTGGAGGGTGATTCTCCCGAACTTGGAGAAATGCGCCCTTCTGGCTGTGGACTACGAAAAACTTTCCGAGAACTGCGCATTCGAGGCGGGATGGGCTGCGGTGCCCTACCTCTCTGGCATGAAGCCCGGAGTGCGGGAGGAATTTTTGCGGAATGTCCTCGACTACTTCCGCCTCGAATACGCGATTCACAGCTCCACGCTTCTTGAGCCGAATATCCTTACCGAAGTGGAGAAGGAATTTTCCGACAAACTCCGCAAACCTTGGAATTTCGAGGATGGCGATTTCCGGCCTGCTGTTCTCAGGACTTGCAAACTCCACCGCCGCGAAAACCGCAGTGCGTCGCTCGGCATGAGCAGCGCACTTGGGAAATATGTGAAGCATTTTTTGAATGCCCAGGGCTTGGATGGCGCGATCAGCCGCGATGATTACAACCGCTTTCTTGATGCGCTTCTCTCCACGCTTCTCAAAGCCGACTACCTCGCCACACGCAGGGCCCGATCCGCAACGAACGAGGATGTGTTGGTTTACCAGTTGAAGTTGGATCGCATCCTCTGGAAGGCAGGGGATCAGCAAACGGTGAGACGCGACGAGGTCAAACTCCGCAGCTACAAGGAAACTGCGCCCAAGCCCAACCACTTCTTCCAGTCCCTCTATCTGACCGACTTCAGTGGGCTGAAAAACCTCATCGGCCAGGATCATACCGGGCAGTTGAAGAACGAGCCGCGCATAGAGCGGGAGGAGCGCTTCCGCGCGGAGTGGAAGCTGCCGGATGGTTCGCCGGATATTGAAAAAATCCGCACCGATTCGATCAGCGCGCTTTTCTGCTCCCCCACGATGGAGCTCGGCATCGACATTTCCAGCTTGAGCGTGGTGCACATGCGAAATGCTCCGCCCAATCCAGCGAACTATGCGCAGAGGAGTGGTCGCGCAGGTCGTAGCGGGCAGGCCGCTCTTGTGTTCACCTATTGCTCGGCCTACTCGCCCCATGATCGCCATTACTTCCAACAACGGGCAAAAATGGTTTCCGGATCGGTCGAGGCTCCAAGGCTCGATCTCGCCAACAGAGAGCTTGTGGAGGCGCATCTGAATGCATTCGTGCTCTCCGAGATTGGCCTTCCGCAGCTCCACGATTCCGTTCTCGATCTGTTGGAGCAGGACCACCCGGATCTTCGGATGAAGCCTGATGTCTATCTCCGGCTTCAGTTCGATGAAGCCACCTGCAAGCGCCTTGAGGAGGGATTCCTCAAAGTTCTCGGACCCTTGCGCGTCACATTGCAGAGCCAGCGCTGGTTCACGCCCGAGTGGCTCGGCAAGCACCTGCGCTCCTTGCCCTCGACATTTGATCTCAGCCTGAATCGCTGGCGGTCCCTTTTCAAAGAAGCGCGGGCGACGCTCACCCGGGCATCGAAACAAATTGAAAGCGGTCTCTTGAAATTTGGCAGCGACGAGTATCGCCAGCAGAAACGGCTCCAAGACCAGGCCTCCATGCAACTCGCCCTGCTCCGCAACAAAAAGGAAGGCGACTCCGGCACGGAGATGACGGAATTTTATGTTTACCGCTACCTTGCGTCCGAAGGGTTCCTGCCGGGATACAACTTTACTCGCTTGCCCGTTCGCGTGTTTGTCGCCGAGGGAGATGGCGGAGATTACATTTCGCGCCCACGCCTTGTTGCGCTTCGCGAGTTCGGACCTGGAAACATCATCTACCACAACGGCTCGAAATTCCGCGTCACTCAAATGATCAAACCGGAGATCGCAAGTCAGATTCGCTCTGTGCGTGTTTGCAAGACATCGGGCTACTGGCTTTCCGAGGCCGAAAGCACCCGGAACACCTGCCCATTCACAAACGCCGACTTGTCGGAGTCAAAAAATCGCGAGGACTTCGCGGATGTGGTCGAGCTTTCCGAGTGCAAAGCCGAGCTTCGGGAATACATCACCTGCGAAGAGGAGGAGAGACGCCGGCTCGGTTTTGAAATCGACACCTACTTCTCAGCGCCAAATGGAGACATGTCGAGGGTTCGCAAGGCGGTCGTCCGCTCCGGCGAGGATGCTCTCTTGGCACTTTCCTTTGTCCCGGCCGCGCGCCTTGTGCAGATCAACCGCCGAGACAAAGGGCGCAAGGATGAGGGCTTTCCTCTGGGTCTGAGCACTGGTTTTTGGAAAGCCAACAATCGTGATCCCGATGCGGAACCCTCGAAGGAGGAAATCCGGGCTGTCCGCATTTTCACTCATACGACAGCCGATGCGCTCTACATCGAGCCGATCACCAGCCTCGGCCTTGGACGCGCCGGCGTTCTTTCGCTCATGTATGCCTTGAAGCGCGCCATCGAAAATATTTTCCAGATCGAGCCCTCCGAGCTGGGCGTCGAGCCGATGGGTGGCAACGAATGCCCAAACATTTTTCTCTATGAAGCCAGCGAGGGAAGCCTCGGCATTCTTTCGGAACTTGCGACGGACAAGGATGCGTTTCAACGCATCGTCGCAGAGGCCACGCGGATTTGCCGTTTCGACGACCCGGACTACCTCGAACGCTCGTCCTACGACGACCTCTTGAGCTACTACAACCAGCCCCACCACCTCACGCTGGATCGTTTTTCGATTCAAGAGGCACTCAAAAAGATGGCCGTCTGTTCCATCGAAATTCGTGGCGGCTTTGATGACGAGAGTTACGAGGAGCGTTTCGAGAGGCTCATGAAAGAAAAGGACGCCTCCTCTTCGACCGAGGAGACATTTCTCCGGTTCCTTTACAAAGAGGGACTTCGCCTGCCTGATGCCGCCCAGAAATCCGTCCCCGACCTTTATGTCTGTCCGGATTTTTTCTATACACCCGACACTTGGGTGTTCTGCGATGGGTCGCCGCATGACGAGGCTGATGTCGCCGCTGATGATCTGGCCAAGCGACAGGCGATCAAAGACAGGGGAGATGAGGTCGTTGTTTACCACTACAAAGACGACCTTCCGGCCTTCGTTGCCCGTTACCCCGACATCTTCAAAAAAGTTCGCTGACCATCATGTCCAACCGACTCGCCCACCAACCCGGAACCCTCGTCAAAATCCGCGAACGCGATTGGGTTGTCCTGCCCTCCGACGATGCCGACCTGCTGCGAATCAAGCCCCTTGGCGGCTCGGATGACGAGGCGACAGGAATCTACCTCCCGTTGGCAGAGGGGCGTGACAAGCCCCGGAGTGCAGAATTTCCCTCTCCGGACTCTGACGATCTCGGGGACTTTGCCAGGGCGCGTTTTTTGCATGATGCCGCACGATTGGCCTTCCGGAGTGGAGCAGGCCCTTTCCGCTCACTGGCCAGGATTTCATTCCGCCCGCGCAGCTACCAGATGGTGCCTCTGGTTATGGCTCTGCGACAGGACAAGATTCGCCTGTTGATTGCCGATGATGTGGGTGTGGGCAAAACCGTGGAGGCACTCCTTATCGTCCGCGAGTTGCTGGACCGTCGAAAAATCCGTCGCTTCGCTGTGGTCTGCCTGCCGCACCTTTGCGACCAATGGCAGAAGGAAATCCAAGACAAAATCGGCGTCGAAGCCGTGGTCATCCGTTCCAATACCCAGGCCCGTCTTGACCGCGAAATTCAGGGCGACACCTCGGTGTATCAGTTCTACCCCTTTCAGGTTCTTTCAATCGACTACATCAAGCAGGACTCGCGGCGAGCGACCTTTATCAACGAATGTCCCGAGTTGGTCATCGTGGATGAAGTCCACACCTGCGCCCGTCCACAGGGAGCATCCACATCCCAGCAGCAACGGCACGCACTCGTCAGCGAGATCGCTGCCATGCCCGACCAACAGCTCATCCTTCTTTCGGCCACTCCCCACAGTGGAAAGCCCGATGAGTTCAGTTCTCTGCTTGGTCTCCTCCATCCAGACTTTGAGACATTGAATGTGGCCACAGCCTCCCAGCCTGAACGCCAGCATCTCGCCCGCCATTTCATTCAACGCCGCCGCCAGGATGTGGAGCATTGGATGAACGAGGATACTCCATTCCCCAAACGCGATTCCGGCGAGTTCGATTACGATCTTTCCCAGCCTTATCGCGCCTTCTTCGACAAGATTCTGGATTTTGCACGCAACCTGGTGAGTGGCGATTCTGCTCCCGATCGTCAAAAACGCGTCCACTACTGGACCGCTCTGGGACTACTTCGCGGTGTCATGTCCAGTCCGGCCGCCGGAGTTGCGATGCTTCGTGCGAGACGCGCCAAGCTGAACGAGGGGTCGATTCAAGATGAAGACACCGCCGAGCCGGTTCATGACCATCCCGAGGGCCACGAATCCGACCTCGCTCCGGTTGAAGTTGTAGAGGGCACTGGCTGGTCGGACTCCCAGCAACGCCGCATGCGCGACTTTGAAAAGGAACTCGCTGCACTCACTGGACCTAAGCTCGACCACAAACTCGAAGCCGCCCGCATGATCACGGAGGAATGGCTTCAAGAAGGCTACAACCCCGTTATCTTCTGCCGCTACATCCAGACAGCCATCTATCTTGGCGAACAGCTCGCACCCCTGCTTGCCAAGAAATTTCCAAAAATCGAAATCCAAGTCGTCACCTCGGAGTCGCCCGATGAGGACCGCAGGGATCGCATCGAAAAAATGGGAGCCCACCGCCAGCGCGTCCTCATAGCTACAGACTGCCTTTCCGAGGGCATCAACCTCCACGAACATTTCACCGCAGTGCTCCATTACGATCTGCCTTGGAATCCCAACCGGCTGGAACAACGCGAGGGTCGTGTGGACCGCTTCGGCCAGCGGGCCAAGGAAGTCAAAGCCTACCTCCTGTTTTCCAAGGACAGCGCCGTCGATGGTGTCGTCCTTGATGTCATTCTTCGCAAGGTGCGCGAGATCAAGCGCGCCACCGGCATCAATGTGCCTTTCCCTGAGGACAGTAAGAGCATCATTGATACGATCACTCAATCGTTGCTCCTCAATCCCGATCGCAAAATCAGCACGCGGCGTCGAAAAAACGACAACCAAGTCGAATTTGATTTCGAGGAGTTCAACGAAGCTCGCAAGATCGAGATCGAGGTCACGGACAAATACAAAAAAGCTGCCGACCTTGCGACCCGCAGCCGTTCCATCTTTGCCCAGCACGCCATCAAGGCTGATGAAATCGAAAAAGACCTCCGCGAGAATGACGAGGCGATTGGCGCTCCCGAGGCTGTGGAGCGGTTCGTTGTTGAAGGCCTTCGCACCATCTTTGGCGTCCAGATCGACCGCGAAAAATCCGGCTACCTGCTCTACACATTCAATCTCCCATCCTCGGCAAAGTCCCTGCTGCCTGCGGAGCAGACTCTCAAGGTTTCCTTCGAATCGCCCACGCCCGAAAACCACCTCTACATCGGTCGCAACCATCCCCTCGTCGAGCAACTCTGCCAGATCGTCCTCGCCCACAGCATTTCGAGGGACAAATTCAAGGCCGCCCGCGCATCCGTGCTTCGCACAGCCGCCGTCAAAACCACCACCACGCTGCTCATGTTCCGTTGCCGGAATGTCATTGAGGAGTTGAAGCCCTCCGGCCATCAACTCGTCGCCGAGGAAATGCTCCTCTGGGGCTATCGAGGTGCACCGGAGGAGGAAAATTATCTGCCATCCAGCGAAGCCAAAGAGCTACTCGCTATTGCCAAGGCCAGCGGCGACATTGCGCCCGAACGGAGCGCTCGTTTGGTGACCGATGCCATTTCCTCGCTCCCACAACTCCGACCCGCCTTCGACAAACTCGCCGAAGAACGCTGTAAGCACCTTGTTGAGGCCCACGAACGCTTCTCATCCTTGGTTGAGAAAAAACGCTTCGGCGTCGTCTATCCAGTGCTCCCGATGGATGTCCTTGGTGTTTATATTTTACTCCCGGCGACTTGATGTCGTTAAATGACACAGAAAACTTGCTAATTTGAGTCGATAAAAATCTAACGAAAATTAATTATAAATATAAAATACTAATATGAATAATAATAGGACAAAAACAGCAATTCAATCAAGGGCCAGTGTCCTCGGTGGAGGAAATAAAAAATGAGCGCCGAAAATTATACTGACTTTGCCGAGCAGTGCCGACGCAAAATCGAGGAGTTTGAGAAAACGACGGTTAGGTGTGGAATAATCGGTGTCACTGGAAGCGGAAAGTCAACTTTGCTAAATGCTATTGCTGGAGAGCGCATTGCTGAACCTGGTGTTGTTGAACAAACTAATGAGCCTCATGATTATCAGCATGGTGGAATTATTTTTACAGATTTGCCTGGATGCGGCACTCAAAAATGGCCTCGCGATACTTATGTTGAAAGGCTGGGTTTACTTGGATATGACTGCTTTTTAATTGTTACTTTTAATCGTTTTGTTGATCACGACATATCATTATTTAAAGAGCTGACCGCCCATGGGAAAAAGTGTTTCATAATAAGAAATAAGTTTGATGCGGATGTTGAAAATGGAAAGCATGATAAAAAGCTTAGTGAGTTAGATGTTAGGGAAATAATCCTTCATAATATCCGAGAAAATCTCGGTGATTCCTGTCCTGAAAAAATCTATCTTACCTCTGGGCGCCACCCGACAAAATATGACCTTCCTGACTTGCTAATAGATATCTCAGATTCACTAAAAGGCCTTAAACAACAAAGATTCACGGCCGATATGGCCACCTTGAGCAGGGAAACCCTCCAAAAAAAGTCTGATTTTTTAAGGGATAGGATTCCGTATTACGCCGGACTATCTGCTGTGAATGGCCTCAATCCAATCCCTGTATTGGATGTTACTGCAGATATCGGAATCCTAATTCAATTTGGCAATGAGGTTTTACACACCTATGGACTCTCTGGAGAGCAGTTTGAATTTATCAAGAGGTATCTTGATGCTGACAAGATTCCTGCGCTTGTCGCAAAAATCGCTCAGTTTGCGGCGAAGTATCTTGCAAAGGAAGGTATTACTCAAATTATCAAGTCAATCGCGGGTAGAACAGTTGCAAAATCTGCCAGCAAATGGATTCCGTTTGTTGGCCCTCTGATTTCAGCAGGAATCGGATGGCAATCCACTTTCATGCTGGCCGAGGATCTTGTGCAAGAAGGAGAAAGCCTCGCCAGAGAAATCCTCGAAGAAATCATCAGGAACTCGGCTGTAGAGTAATCTTCTCCATTTCCATGCCTCGACGCCCGCCATCCACCAGCGCCAAAGCCACGCTTTCCCAAATTCTCGGGAAAGCTTCGGTGAAGCACCGCTGATAAATGTCCACATCCCTGCACAAGCAACTTTACAAATTTTCGAGCTTCGAGAATGCCAAATTGATTTTGGAAAGTTGTGCTTTGTGGAGCAAAAGCCCGTTAAAGTCACCCCACAAGAATGACTATAACAAAAATACACAACTTTAAAACTCTACACTTGACAAGTGTAGAGTCCAATAATAGTGTATTGTCTATGACTGACCATCCTCTGTGGCATTATTTAGAAATGTTAACCGGCGAACAAATTGAACCGGTCAAAGTGGAGGCTGCGGGCTTGCCGCTTTATCTGCGGGAGAGATATGTGATGTGGAAGGGGTCGGTTTTTGGCAGGGAGTTTGTTTTTGCCATCGACCAAGGCGGCGAGGTGGCTCCGACGGCTACGGAATTTGCCAACCACGCCACGCTTTTGTCGAAAACATTAGGGGCTGCTGTCGTCTTGGTGCTGCCTGGCATCTTGCCCGCTTTGCGGCAAAGGTTGGTGGCGGCGGGTGTTCCGTTCGTGGTTCCGGGAAGCCAAGCGTTCCTGCCGCTGGCCTTGATCGATTTGCGGGAGCGCCAACCCAGGCCGATCCGCGAGAGAGGGCATCGCCTGACACCGGCCGCGCAGACGGTGCTGCTTTACCACCTCCAGAAGGAACCCTTGGAGGACTGTCCCCTCAACCGCATCGCCGAGGCGGTGGGTTACTCGCCGATCATGCTCACGCAGGTGAAGACGCAACTGGCTGCGCGAGGTCTCTGCGCGGGTAAAATCGAGGGCCGAACGACGAGACTGCATTTTCTCCAACAGGGCAGAAATCTCTGGGATGCGGCCCTGCCCTTTCTCTCAAACCCTGATCGGCATTTCCACTGGGTGCGCTGGCAAAACCCTGAAGAGTCCGCCGTGCTGGCCGGCCTGAGCGCCCTCAGCGAAGCCACCCTGCTCGCCGCGCCACGCATCCCGACCTATGCCATCCGCAACAAGGAATATCAGGAGCTCTTGAAGCACGGGGAGATTCGCAAAACTTCGCAGCGGGACGAGGCGAACGCCTGCATCGAGGCATGGAGCTACGATCCTCGACTGCTCGCGGAAGAGGGCAGAGTGGATGCCTTGTCGCTCTACCTCACCCTGCGCGACTCGCCCGACGAGCGCGTGCAGCAACAACTCGAAACCCTTCTGGAGGCTGTGCCATGGTCCAAGGAATAGACACCTTCCGCGCGGCCTTCCGAGGCTTTGAGGACTGTTTCGTTCTGATCGGTGGTGCGGCCTGTGACGAATGGTTTGCAGGCCAGAGCCGGGAGTTTCGCCCAACGAAAGACCTCGATCTCGTCTTGATCATCGAGGTGTTGGATGCCCGCTTCGTTGCGGCCATGCGTCGCTTCCTCGGCGAGGGTGGCTATCGGGTTCGCGAGAAATCCACCGGTCGTCCCGAACTCTATCGGTTTGCCGAGCCGATGGACTCCAGATTCCCCGCGCAAATCGAACTCTTCAGCCGAAGCCCGGAGGCTCTGGAGTTTTCTCCGGGAGAAGTCGTGCCGGTCCTGGTGGATTCCGACCACCACAGCCTGTCGGCCATTTTGCTGCAGGAGGATTACTACAACCTTATCCGAACCCATCAGGCCGACCGCGAAGGGCTTCGCGTCGCCAATGCCGCCGCGCTCATTCCGCTGAAGGCTTATGCCTGGCTGGACCTCAACCGCCGCAAAGCGGAAGGCGAAAGGATTGATTCCAAAAACATCTCCAAGCACCGCTCGGATGTCTTCCGTCTGGCCGCGACGCTGCCCGGCGAGCCTGGCCCGGAATTGCCCGCGCCCATCCTGAGCGATCTCCGGCGTTTTCTCGAAGCCTTCCCGTTGGATTCCGACCAATGGCCCGCCATACAACAAGCGGTGAAAGCCACGCTTGGCACAGATATCCGGCCCGTCGTGCTTCTCGAAGCGTTGAAAACTTACTTCCGAATCGCCTGACCGCCCATGCCCACCACTCCCCAAACCACTTTTTCCCAAATTCACGAAAAGGCTTTGGCGAAGCATCGCAATGTCTCGTTGGCTTTGATGCGTGCGTGCGTTCGTGCCGTAAAACCTACTATCTCGGAAAAATGAAGAAATTCCGAGAAAATAGGCTTTCCGTAATGCAATCATTTACTGTTGTGCAGATTGCATTTTTTTCGAACTACTATCTCCGAAAACCACAAAAATTCTCACTTAGTAGGTTCCCTGTTTTTCAAAAACATTTCAGAGAGCATATTGCGCGTTTATCCACCAACTATCAGAGAAATTCCCAGAAATTCTCTGTAAATAGGTTGTTTTCTATTGAGGAAATCTCAACCGACTTCAAACAAACCAATCTGGCAGCTTTCGCCTACTGGATCAAAGCCCAGGAACTGGAATCCGCAGCCATTTCATAATTTCCCATGCACCCTTCCATCCGACTCGAAGGCTCCGTCCTTTCCGCTGACATCCTCGATGCCATTGAGCGCGGCGAGAAGTCGCACCAGTCTGCCAAGGATTTCGGCCTCGATCCCACCGCCAAGGTCAAGGACGAGATCGCGGATGCCTGGGCCGCCGCCCGCGCTTATTGGACAGCCTACCAGACCCGGATCAGCCGCCTGCGCGAGGGAGCGACCGGCACCACCGAGACCCGCAACCAATGGCTCGTCCCATTCCTCGGCCTCCTCGGCTACCAGCTCACGCTTGCCGACTCCGAGACCATTCAGGGGAAAACCTATCGCATCTCCCATCGCGACACAGCTCGCGACGGCCTTCCCATCCACCTCATAGGCTGCTTCGAGTCCCTCGACCGCCGCAGCACCGTGCCGAATGCCCCTCGCATGTCCCCGCACGGTCTGGTGCAGGAATACCTGAATCTCACCGAGCACCTCTACGGCATCGTCTCCAACGGCCGCCAGATTCGCCTCCTCCGCGATTCCTCCCGCCTCGTCAAACTCACCTTTATCGAGTTCGACCTCGACCGCATTTTCTCCGAGGAACTCTTCGCCGACTTTGCGTTGCTCTACCGCCTGCTCCACGCCTCCCGCCTTCCGGTCAAACAAGACTCCGTCGCCGAGGCTCCCATCGAGATTTACCACCAGGACTCCCTCGACTCCGGCTCCCGCATTCGCGACGGCCTAAGCCGTGCCGTGCAGGAAGTCATCGAAAAAGTTGCCAACGGCCTCCTGAGCCACCCTGAAAACCAATCCCTGCGCGACCGTGCTGCCGCCGACACCGGCGAACGATTCGCGATGGATTTCTACGCCTGCCTGCTCCGCCTCATCTACCGTCTCCTCTTCCTCATGGTCGTTGAAGAGCGTGGCCTCGCGCTCATGCCCGGCACCGACAAACGCCTGCGCGACATCTACGATCTCGGCTACTCCCTTGGTCGCCTGCGCCGCCTCGCCGAGAAATCCCGCTTCGCCGATTCCCGTCACCAGGATGCCTGGCTCGCCCTCATCGCCCTCTTCCGCCTCGTCGATGAATCCGGGCGCGGCCTCAAGCTCGGCATCGCCCCTCTCGGCGGCGATCTCTTCGGCTCCGGCTCCCTCGGGCCTCTGGAGGAATGCGCCCTCGACAACGCCACCTTCCTCAGCGCCCTCCGCCAGCTCACGCTGTTCACCAATCCCGTCACCGGCCAGCTCATGCGGGTCAATTACGGCGCGCTCAATGTCGAGGAATTTGGCTCCGTCTATCAGGGCCTGCTGGAGTTTGAGCCCCAAGTCACCCTCATCGAGGGCAAATGGCACTTCGCCTTTGCCCAAGGCGACGCCCGCTCCGCCACCGGCTCCCACTACACCCCCGACGAACTCGTCCAGCCCCTCATCAAGCACTCGCTCGAGCATTTGATCGAACAGCGCCTGCAAGAAGCCCGTTCAAAAATCGAAGCCACCCCCAAGCACCTTCATACTTCATCCTTCATCATTCAAACTTCAGAAGCTGCTCTGCTTTCCCTACGCGTCGCCGACATCTCCTGCGGCTCCGGCCATATCCTCCTCGCCGCAGCCCGCCGCATCGCCACGGAGCTTGCTATTATCCGCACCGGCGATGATCAACCCAGCCCCGCCGCCTTCCGTGAGGCCATTCGCGATGTCATCCGCCACTGCATCTACGGCGTCGATCTCAACCCGCTCGCCGTCGAGCTTTGCAAGGTCGCCCTGTGGCTGGAAGCCCACACGCCCGGCGAACCCCTCAATTTCCTCGACCACCACATCAAATGCGGCAACGCCATCGTTGGCTTCGTGACCCGCGACGAACTCGAAAAAGGCATCCCTGACGAAGCCTTCAAAACCCTCCCAGGTGACGACAAGGACATCGCCGCCGCCTTCCGCAAAACCAATAAAACCGAGCGCGCCTACCACCAGGCCGGCCAGCAAAGCCTCTCGCCCGACCTCCGCTCAAAGTGCCAAACCCTCGCCACCGACCTCGCAGGTATCACCAACCTCCCCGAGACCACGCCTGCCGAGATTGCCCAGAAAAAATCCCGCTACGAGAAACTCCAGCGCGCCGACGCCCTCCTCCTGCGCCAACTCGCCGCCATCCCCATCGCCCAGTTCTACCTCCCCAAAACCGCCGGAAACAAAGACCGCCTCATCACCGACGCCGCATTCCGCCACTACCTCGCCGGTCGCCACCTCCAAGGCCAGGCCACCGCCGCCGCATGGGCCATGGCCGAACGCAAACGCGCCTTCCATTGGTTCCTCGAATTTCCCGAGATCATAGCCAATGGCGGCTTCGACTGTATTCTCGGAAACCCGCCGTATCTCGGAGGGCAAGCCCTGAGCGGCACCTACGGGCACGCCTTCTGCGAATATGTGCGCTGGCAATTCGCTCCCACCGGCCTCAGCGAGTTGGTCGTTTTCTTCCTGCGCCGCATTTATAGCCTCCTGCGCCCGACCGGCTTCACCGCCTTCATCACCACCAACTCCATCAAAGACGGCGATGTGCGAAAGGACGGTCTCGAACAAGTCATCACAGCAGGCGGCACGATCAACATGGCCGTGCGAGGCATCAAATGGCCGGGAGTGGCAAACCTCGTGGTTTCCCTCGTCTCGATCCACAAGGGAGCGTGGAAACAAACCTGCTGGCTCGACAATAAATCCGTGCCACTCGTCAGTGCCTTCTTCGAGGATTCTGCCGATGGTGGCGAACCTATCGACCTGCCCGAAAATTCCGCCAAAGTATTTCAGGGTTCTATTTTCCTCGGCGATGGCTTTCTGCTCACCCATGACGAGGCGGAATCCCTCAAGCGCACTGATTCCAAAAACCAAGAAGTCATCTTCCCCCTCATCAATGGCCAGGAACTCAATAACAATCCTGACCAGTTGCCCGGACGCAGCATCATCAACTTCCGCGACTGGCCACAGGAGAAGGCACGAAAATTTGAGGTTCCTTTTTCAATCGTTGAGCAAAAAGTTAAGCCCTTTCGTGCTACACAGAACCGTGAGAGAAATCGGGATTACTGGTGGATCTATGCTGAACATCGCCCCGGCCTGACGCGCAACATCTCCACCATCCCCCGCTGCTTTGCCGCTGCGCGCACAACAAAGCATCTCAACTTTTCAGCCTGCCCGACGAACCTTGTTTTTTCGGACGCCCTGTATGTCTTCACCACCGACCGCTGGGATCACTACGCCGTCGTCCAATCCACCATCCACGAAGTCTGGGCGCGCAAATACAGCGGCGCGTTGAAACAAGACCTCCGCTACTCCCCGTCGAAGTGCTTCGACACCTTCGCCTTCCCCGCCGGGCAGTGGCAGACCCCGAACCCCGACCTCGCCACCATCGGCGAACGCTACCACGAACACCGCCGCAACCTCATGCTCCGCCTCTGGCTCGGGTTGACGGACATCTACAACCTCTTCCACGCCCGCGACCTCGAATCCCGCCTCGCCACCCTCCAAGCCAAGCGCGCCAAGTCCGGCGATTGGCGCAACGAAATCCCCGCCGAGCACCGCCCTCGCGCCGGAAGCCTCACCCCAGAAGAAGCCCGCACCGGCATCGAGACCCTCCGCGCCCTCCATGTGGCCCTCGACCAAGCCGTCCTCACCGCCTACGGCTGGCAAGACCTCCCCCTGGGCCACGATTTCCACGAAGTCGAAACCCTCCCCGAAAACGACCGCCTCCGCTACACCATCTCCCCCACCGCCCGCAAAACCCTCCTCACCCGCCTCCTCACCCTCAACCACCAACGCGCCGCCGAAGAAAAATCCACCTCCCCGGCAAAGGTAAAAAACACCCGGCGCATAGATAATGAAAGTGAGCTGCTGGATGGTCTTCTAATGAAAAATGATGAAAGCAAAAATTGACTCCACTACTGCCATTTGGGGCATCCACGCGGGTAAGACTGGTGATGCGGCATCCCTCTTTCTCACCAAAAATTGTGTGGCTCTCGGCTGGCAAGCCGTAGGCGACTTGTCCAAGCTCGGTAAGACTCGCGAGGCATTCAAGGCGGCGGTTGAACAAGCATACCCCTACATAAAGCCTGGCGCCATTCCCAACAATGCGGGACAACTGTTTCGATTCGTTCATGAAATGAAAGACGGCGATTTGGTCGTATTCCCTCACAAGCATGAACGAAAAATCCACATAGGGATTGTTTCCAGCTCGTATGAGTATCGGCAGGAGCCCCTTGCGAACTATCCAAACCAGCGTCGTGTGAAATGGCTAAAATCCTTTGATCGAAAGTTTTTTACCCAAGGTGCACTCTACGAAGTTGGTAGTGCGCTCAGTTTTTTCCAGATAAAAACCTATGCCGATGAATATCGCGCCGCGCTGGAAGGCAAAGCCGCCCCCACGCCGGTTTCTGAAGACTTTTCCATTCCCAATGTAGCGGATGATATTGAAGAGACTACCCGCGATTTTGTCCTCAAAAGGCTGTCTCAGGAACTCAAAGGTTTGCCGTTGGAGAGTTTCATCAAGCATCTCCTCGAATGCATGGGCTACCAAGCCCGACTCGCTCGGAAAAACGAACCGAGCGTGGATGTGATAGCCCACAAAGACCAACTCGGCATCGAACCACCAATCATCAAAGTCCAAGTCAAAAGCGGAGATGGCACCGTGACCGACAAGGATGTCTCCGCGCTATTCGGAAAACTTTCCCCTGGCGAATACGGTCTATTTTTTACTCTCGGAAACTACTCTCCTCAATGCCGGAGCTTCGAGCAAGGCAAGCCGAACCTTCGCCTCATCGACGGCGACGAACTTGTCGATCTGATCTTTCGCCACTACGAGCAGTTCGACTCCCGCTTCAAAGGCGTCCTTCCGCTCCGAAGAATTTATGTTCCCGAAATGGTGGATGCCTCTGTGGAGCAATAAAATCAGCGCCTTTTCAAGCATGAACAAAAATCCTGAAAATCTTAGCGAAGAGGATTTGGATGAATTGTATGAAAATACAACTGGCGAAGCTTTTCCATTAGTCAGCAAGTCCGACCTTCCCGATACTTTCGATTTCCGCGAGAACTGTGGATACATGGAAATCGAAGATCAGATTAGCGCAGAACGCTATGCGGAGCTTGAGGGCGGAGCTGATCCAACTCCTGAAGAATTGGCCGCCTATCAGGCCAGTTGGCTAGAAGGGCTCAGCGACATGGATTACGACATGGACAAGATAGCAACATGCGGTATTGCACCAATCGAGGCTCCTGACGGCCAAAAGCTATTCGCTCTGGTCTGCCGCAAAGGCTACTCGTTCAGCAGTATTGATACATGGCTGGAAGGTTTGTTTCCTTCAAAAGAAAAAGCCGAAGGTTTCATTCAAGACTACCGCCATAAATAAAGCGATTATTTTAAAGAAATAAAACACTAATTAAATTTCCCTATTATGAGTCAGCAAAAGACAGAAATTTCCAAAAGACTTATCGAGGAGCTAGATCATTTCAGCCGAAACTTTAAGCCAACCGGCGGGCCAATGATTAGAGAAACGCAATACGCCTTGGAGTCTGAACCCTTTGTCGGATATGTAAAAATCAAAAATAATCAGGGGAAAGTGGAGGAGTTCTTGATTTGTCGAAATTATACACCGCATTGCTTTCAGCCGGTAGGTAAGAATGCATTATTTGGGAGTTATCTTAGTGACAATGTTGGTGCACTCATGGTCCGAAATCCCGGAGCCCCTTACGAATATGATCCAGATTACAAAATGTTTCAAAAGTGCAATTTTGAACCAGAAAAAGATATTGATAAATGGGATGCAACGAAATGCAAAATGTTTTGGATTGAAGGTTTGGCGACTGTTGAATCAGCAAGATTTTATCTCGATCAACTCCAATCATCCACATCCAAATCAGATCAGGCTACGGCAATTCCTGTATCGAAAGTTGCCTCCACACCAATCGTATCACTGGACCCACCTGCAAAACTATTCACAAGCCAACGCATCCAGTTACCGGCAAGGGCCACTTTAGATCAAACACAAGACGAAATCTTTAGACTTCCATTCAATAAAAAGATTCGCATTTCAGGCGCGCCTGGGACCGGTAAAACAACGGTTTTGCTTAAAAGACTTTCGCAAAAGACAAAATGGGAATTTTTGAAATCTGGTGAGCGTAAATTAATTGGGAACATTCCTTGGGAACAAGATAACGATAATTGGGTTTTGTTCACTCCGAGCGATCTTCTTAAGGGGTATCTGAAAGATGCTCTCGCAAAAGAAATGCTACCAGCCACGGATAAGCATGTTCAAGTTTACGATACCTTTCGCCTTGAGATTCTGCGAGAGGCTGGGTTTATTCGAATCGGGCAGAGAGGGATTTTTTCCGTCCTTGACGATAAAGAAACTCTGTTGAAGGAAGCGGGGTATAAGAGCGTATTAGAATTAAGCAAAGAGTTCGAATCGTTCCTTGATGATTTGTTTAAGACCTATTTGCAAAAAAAAATCAACCGATTCAACCAACAAGTTGGAGTTCTGAAGCCTATTTTGGATGCTGAACAAGAGAGTATATTGAGCAAGTCAAAAGAACCGCAAGCTGCCAGCGAATCTCCAGACGCATATCAGATAAGAGAAAAAGCTCGCCGCCTCCGGGAGTTGCATTTGGAAATTAGCAGATTTTCACAAGCTTATCAAAATCTGATTGAGCCGTTAAAAAGTTTTCAAAGCTTCGATTTAAGATTTGCTTACCAAGTAGGAGGTCGAATCCAAGATGGGGCTGCGCAATTAGCCTCAAATCCTGTAAGCACAGTATTGTTTCCACAAATATCGCCTATTTTAACAAAACTCATTAAGGAACTTAGGGATTTTTCAGAGTCGCTATCATTAAAAAACCTCTATGAATTGATAGGTAAGGGATATCAAGACTTCAGGGAAAATCCGGAAAATTTTGAAAAATATTTCCAATTCAATAAGAAAAATGAGGTTGACTCCGCTAAAATATCAGCGCAAGAACAAAGTGTATTACTCTTTCATGCTCTTGAGTTTGTTAGAAGATTCATGGATTTGCTGCCAGCAGATGGAAATGGGGTTCCGGATGCGATTCGGCAAATCCGAGCGCGAATGAAGCCAATCATTACAATAGATGAAGCCGCTGATTTTTCACCGCTTGAAATTGCCTGCATGGAAAGATTTGCTTTGCCAAGAATTGGCGGCGTTTCTATCTGCGGCGATTTAATGCAGCGTGTTACGAAAGACGGTTTGCAGGCATGGGAAGACTTGGCAGAAATGAGCGGGACTTACGAATCTTATGAGCTGAATTTGAGTTATAGACAAACGGCTACTTTATTTGAAATAGCAAACAAATTGCATAGGCAGATGACCAAAAAAGAGTCCAATTACCGTTCTGCAAATCTTCCTTCAAGTGACGACCCTCAACCTCTCTCAAAAAAGTGTCCGAACCTATCAGATGCTGCTGAATGGATAACGGGATTAATAGAGGAAATTTTGAGTTCCAATGGGGGGCGACTTCCCGGCATGGCTGTCTTAGTTCCAGATAAGGAAACCGTTGAAGTTTTTAAGGTTGAAATATCAAAACGACTCATTAGGATGGCTGTAAAAGTCGAGGGTTCGCAAGAGGGGAATAGCCTTGGCAGTGAATCAAAAGTGAGAATATTTCCGGTTGAAAACATAAAAGGCCTTGAATTTGAAGTGGTTTTTTATGTTGGAATTGATCGTATGGCCGCCTTACATGGCGACCTGATAGATAAATTTCTTTATGTTGGCTTGAGTCGTGCGCGCAGATTTTTTGCTCTGGCGCATGAAACGGAATTTCCCCAACAACTGTCATGCATCGAGCATCTGTTCAGATCTGGTAATTCATTTTTTTGAGTTAATTAAAGCGCGATTTCTTGAAAAGCCACCACCCCACCAAAGACTGCGAAGTCTGCGGCAATCCGATTCCGGCGCAGGCATTCACTTGCCTGTTCTGTAATTCGGCACAGTCTGTGGAAAATTTCCCCAAGACTCGGGAGCGCGTCATTTCAAGCAAC
>Ga0172372_10004438_pt1 | contig 19942 bp, 22 predicted proteins | sample LakKiv5m_2_FD_114544 | JGI IMG/M metagenome (GOLD analysis project Ga0172372, IMG submission 114544) | Freshwater microbial communities from Kabuno Bay, South-Kivu, Congo - kab_092012_9.5m | ecosystem: Environmental > Aquatic > Freshwater > Lake | place: Democratic Republic of the Congo...
AATTCTTGACTCATTCATCTTTTTAAGATTAAGTGCCAAATTAACTTGCTTAGATGTTTTTAAATCTGACTTTGACAATTTCTTATCACCTTCAGATTTTTTCTTTAATTCTTTTGATTTCGCCTTTAACTCGTCAGATGGTATTTTTTCATCTTTCCCAACTCCCATTTTCTTTTTCAAAGCTCCTGGTTTGTTGATTGCGTCTTGAATCCACTTATTATTTTTTTTCTTTTTATCTGACTTACCTTCCCTAACTTCATAAGTTTTACCGTTAAGTTCAAATGAGGTATGTCCATTATCTCTAGCATTTTTAAGAGCCATTCCAAACGCATTTCCTTCCGACACTTGTCCTTTCTTTTTATTTCTCAATGCTTCGAAATCGTTAGCACCAATTTTGTTTTTAGGTTTAGCTTGTTTTGCAATATATTTTTGTTTATTACTCAACTTAGCCTCACCAAGTTCACCATCCATTTTATTAATTAATTTATCAACATCAACAAAACCTTTTTTACCTTCACTATAATCACCTTTATTTTTTGGATTAAGGTCTTCAACGTCATATAAACCTTCTTTAACAGGATATTTTTTACCGTTAACAACAAATGATTTTTTACCAGCCTTTCTTGCCTTTTCTAACGCTCCTGAAAATTCATTACCTTCATCCACATCCTCTTCAGAGATATCATCAGGCATTGGACTCAAAGTAACTTGTTGGTCCCATTCATCCATTTGTTTCATTTTTTTTGATTCTTTCATAATACGACGAAACAACTCATTTTCAACTTGATTGATTCTATTTGAATTAGCTTTTTTCATTTTTTACTTTCTATATAAATATATTGAATTTTACTTATTTCTTATTTCATTTTGAATTATAAATTTCACATACCCTTCGCTTAGATTGTGTTTTTCCGCTAGTCTTTTAATTACATTTTTAACAACATCACTTTCAAAAATTTTCAAAGCTTTAATATCCCCCTGATTACAATATGGGAATTTTTTACATTTCTTCTTAACCGTAACAAATTTACCTCCAGGTATAACTGTTTTGTCATATCCTCTGTAATCTTTTTTAGACATAGATTTAGCCCATATTGATGGTTGTGAATATTGTCCTGTCGATGATGAACTTGTCGCTTCTTTTGTCTCAACTTTTTTAGGAGTTTCTTTAAAAGAGTTTCTTACAAACTGACTATCTTTAAATGCAAATGGTGCTTCAAACGCCCCTGTTGAACCTCCAGTTGCTGACGCTTCATTGTTCTCTCTTTTTTTCTTTCCTTGACAATGAGCCCTTTGACTAAATCCTTTTGGGTCATTACAATTAATACTGTCTTTATATTTTTTAGACCATTTCTCATCCAATTGTTCTTCTTTTCCAACTCTTTGGTATTTTCTTTTTTGGATGAATGGGTCGTTATTTGAAACATTTGGTGTTCCGTAGGTGTCACCAGATGTCGGTCCGTATTTTGCTCTTTTTTTAAATTCTATAAAATCAGGGTCTTTTTTCAAATCTTTTTTGAATTGTTCTTTACCTTTATTATTCTCACCAATTTCACTTGATATTGAAGCGGCGTCTGAATAAGCTTGCGCTTGGTATGATGCGGAGTCCGGGTCTTTAGTTCCGTATAAAGAAATATTTTTAAACATTTGATTCCTTAAATCTTCTTTAAATGATTTTACCATAACATTAAAATTAATCGTTTGGATTAGTTTTCTTTCTTGACGCTAATACTTTAGCCCATTTTGATTTAAACTTCTCATAATAAACTTGAATTTTAGATACAAGTTCTGTAAAGTTTTCGTCAATCTTAATCATTTCACCATTAAGATATACTCCATTGTTTTCGCCAATACTGAAATAAAAATTCAAGTCAAAATCAATAATTTTACCTGACCAATCAACATTTGATTCATAAACATTCAATCTGTCAAAATCAACCAAATCCGATACCTCTTCAACAAACTCATCCATAGTTTCTTGGAATGCAACTTTTTCATCAGTAGTTAAATCTAAATCGGTTTTGTCTTTACCGTGAAGGGTAAGTATTCCACCAGATATTCTAAATGATTGTTGTTTATCCTCCTTTGGGGTTTCCTCGTTGTCTATTTCAGTTTCAACGCTTTGGGCAACATTAATTTTCTTTGTCGGATTTTCGTCTTCAATTTCAAGCAAAAGTCCGTGTCTTGATTTAATGTTTTGTCTTTCTTCTTTAAGAAACTTTTGGTCAGCAAATAGAATTGATGACTTTTTCAAAAGGTTTTTTATTTCATCGTATTGATTCATTTTCTAAAAATTTTTCAAATAATTCAAAATCAAATGCCGGACTTAAATCTGTAAAATCTTCGTGGATATTACTTTTGGAAAGTATTCCTGAAAAGTTTTCAATCCCTTCAATTTTAGTGTTGTGTCCAATACATTTGTTGGCAACTTTATTTTTATCTATCAGAAGTTTGCAAAGTTCTGCGGTTTGTTTTATTTGTATTTCAGGATATTTATCCCAAAAAAAATAATCTCTCCACTTTCTCTCATAAACTTCTTCCTTATAAATATCGCCAATCCAATTAAGATAATGATTTGTTAATGGTATTTTTTCTAACCATCCCAAATTTTCCAAAACAACCACTATCCCATTTCTATTTGTTGATAAATTTTCAAAAAAATATGAATACTTTTTATCTCCCAAAAAATTAAACACTTTACCTTCTTTGGTAATTAAATAATGTGGGATTTTAGGGTTCTTACCGTTGCATCGGTATTTTAACCCATTAATGTAATCAGAATAATTACGAAAACTATTACAAAGAATTATTTGTTTCTTATTTTTAGAAACATTTTTTACCTCAAATTTATTTATTGAAATTTTTTCAAACATTATGTTTGTTTGGTGTACCTAACCCTCTTTATTTCATTGGAGTCCTCGTCATTGTTCATTTCTGATATGTTAACTTCAACTGGTTGTGTTTTTTCTAACACCTCTTGAATTTTTGCCAATTCTTCCTCCGTTGGTTTAATTGGTTCAGTTGGATTTATATCTTCAATCGGTCCTGAATATGAATCTAAAGCGTCTTTGATTTTTTTAATTTCCTCTTCCGTTGGTGTGTATTTTTCACTATTTAAGTTATCGTATTCTTCTTTTCCGATTTTTTTACTTAACTCAATTATTTCCTCTTCGGTCAATTCTTTTTGGATTACTTTCACATTATTCTCATTTGATGCTTCAGTAAACTTGACTAACATATGCGCAAATGTTAAAGATATGATTGGTAATAATCCTCCAGATAAAAAAGAAACTATTGTTTTATGGGTATTAAGGTCAGTTTTTTCAACTCCCATATTTTCAAATAACCCTCCAACCATTGCAACCCAATCTTGAAATGTTTGTCCTGTTTCGTCAATATAACTAAACGAAAAAAATATGTTACCCACCATCTGAATTAATGTCACAACAAAAAATGGTAGATACACAAATCTACCCATTTTGACTGAAACCGCGGCAAGTGCTGACAATGCCGCGATTTCAATCCCTACTGATAAATAAACCGCCCATGTAATTGGGTTTGATAATTCATAAAAAGTTGTTACGTGTGATATAGATACGAATGCGACTAGTAATATTGGAATTACAAAGGCGGTTACAATAATATTTTTAAGATTTCTATTAAACCAATTTTTCATTATTTTGATTCACTTCTATAATGATTTATCGGCGTATGTTCCTTGTCTGAAAGTTCTTCTATAACAAGAGTTTGCCACATTGTTGTAGTTTGTAGAAGATTAATCATTTCTTCTTGAGTCACCACAATTTTACTCAAAGAATCCACTTTAACAGTTAATGCCTCAACTTTCTTTTCAGTTGATTTTACCTGTGTGCCAGTTCCACATCCTTTAAGAAAAATAAATAATATCAATACAAATGTTGCAATTGGTAGGTATTTTTGAATTTTTTCCATAGTATTTTTTTTTATAATATAATATCAATAAATATTAATTAAAGATAATCAAACAAAATTCCTGATTCATTTCTTAACTTTCGTAGAGCCTTTTCTTTAATTTGTCTTACTCTTTCTTTGGTTAAGTTGAAATCCTCACCGATATCTTCCAAAGTTCTTGGCGTTCCTGCGAGACCGAAATAATCCTCAATAATAATTCTTTCTCTTTCATCCAATATTGTCAAAATACCCCCCAATTTTTCTTTCATTGCGTCGTTATTGTTGAACGAGTGGTCAGGCATTAATGAATCTTGATTTACAATAATGTCAATAAGAGTATCTCCTTCATCATTTATTGTGTTGTCCAAACGGATTGTTGATGGTAAATTGACAAATTTTCCCGATAACTCACTTAATCCCGCATCAGCTTTACGTTTTTCTTTTTGTAATTCTTGAACAACATTGACAGGTAACCGAATGGTTCTTGCGTTTTCATTCAAAGATTGTAAGATTGATTGTCTAACCCACCATACTGCATATGATATAAAACGTAGGTTTTTAGACCAATCAAAGTTCTTAATAGCTTTAAGTAATCCAATGTTACCTTCAGCAATCAAATCAGGTAAATCTAAACCTTGATTTTGGTATTGTTTAGCGACAGTAATTACAAATCGTAGATTACCCTCAACAAGTTCTTGTTCAATTTTTTTCTTTTCAAAATCCGTAATGTCAGGACTTAACATTTGTTTTGATAATTCCCGTTCTCTGTCGGGTGTCATTACATCTATCTTTCTTAAATCACGTAGATAGTTGTAGATTTCTTCTTGGTTAAACGGAATGGACTGGTTTTTTTCTTTCATATTTTGTCAGTATAATTTTTTAAAAAATTTATTTCTTTGTCAGTTAACGATTCTACGCCGTTTTCAGATATTTTATCTAAAATATCATCTAAATCATAAATACCATAATTAATATTTTTAACATTTTCAATTGAGATTAGTTCATTAAAAAAATATTCAACCCATATTTTACTTTTATTTTTTTCAAAGTTTTCCAATTGTTTTATTGAATTTTCCAACATTTCCTCACAATGTTTTGTATAATTGGATTTGTAATTAAATAAAAAGTGTAATATTTTTTCAAAAATTGGTTTATTATCAATTTCTTCCTTACACACTTTTATTATAGATTTATCCCATGTTTCTCTAACTTTGGACTTTACATCCGCAGCCAAATAAGCCATTCCTAAATTATCCGTGTTTTTCATTTGACAAATATACAAATAAAAACAATATCTCCAAAAGTTTATTGAGAAACTTTGGAGATATTTTCTGTTTTTGTAATTTTGATTACGTTGTCAGCCCAATTTGAAATCATCGGGTTGTGGGTAATAACCAAAATGTTTTCAAAGTATTCTTTAATCTTAATAAAGAACTCATATACCATTTCTAAGTTATCATTTGATATTTTACCAAATACCTCATCAAACACTGTAATATTTGGTTTTGGTAATGAACATACTTTGGCGAGGACCGCTCTTAACGCAAGTGACGCAATTGTCTTTTCATATCCTGAACCTGTGGTCATAAGTTTTTCAACTTGGGTATTGTTGTCAATCATCCAAAACTCAACCTCATTCTTTTCACTGATACGAATTTCCAATCTAAAGTAACAAGAGTCCTGTAATAATCGTTGTAACTCAGAGTTAATCAAAGGCATCATACTCTTCATAATACGTTTAGCAATACCATTCTTACCAAACAATTCCAAGTACAATTTATATTTTATTTCTTTTTCTTGTTCTTCAGCAATTTTAACAATTGTCTTTAGATTGTTATCAATCTTTTCTTCATTCTGTTTGATTTGGAATTCTGAATTACTAATACTCCTTTGAGTTTGTTCGAGTTCTCGTTTTAATTCTTCCAATCTTAGATTAGCCTTTATGATTTGACTCTCGACTTGCTCATTAGATTTAATAACATCTTGCATCTCTCCGTATCTGTTGAGTTTTGATTCAAGAGACTCTCGTTTAGTTTGGAGATTTTCAATGGTTGCTTGGAACTTTTCATATACCAATTTATTCTTTTCATATTCATCAAAATCTTTTTTAAGTTTAACAAAAGCTTGTTCTTTGTCGGATAAATCCTGCATTAACCCCTGAATTTCAGTTTTATGTAGGATAAGTCCATCAAGTTCAGCAATTCTGGATTGTGTGATTGCTGCGTTCATTAGTTCAATACCACAGTGTTCACATTTAATACCTCCACTCACAGAACTCTTTAACTTTTCAATAGAATAAATATTTGTTTCTACCTCAACCTTACTCTTATATGCTTTTTGGTATTCCTCTTTAATTTTATCGTGATTTTCCTCATTATAAAATTCTGACGGTTCAACAATCTTAATTGCATCTCGTAAACCAATATTATTATCAATTTGTTGTTTGAAGTCATCAATCTCCCTTTGTGTTTGTTCAGGGTTCATTAATGTTAATTCCTTTTCAACCGCAACTTTTGATTTTAATAAGTTGTCACGATATTCTTGTCCCTTTTCAATTCTTACATTAACATCAACAATCTTTAATTGGTCTTCTTTAATTGCATTTTTAATTGAATCATTTGCAATAGTTAATTCTTCATTTTGAGTTTTCAACGATTCCGTGTTGTAGATGTTGGAAATCATTGATTTGGAAAAGACCGAATAGATTTCTTTACCAGTTTCTTCTTTTCTTTTAAGAAAATCCAATCCCAAAAATCTTGATAGGACTTGTCCACGAGCAGTTGGTTTTGCTTCCAACAAGTCCTCAAGATTGGTTCCTGTGGTCAAAATGGTCATCAAGAAATCATCATAACTTCCAATAGATGTTTTGATAAAGTTCTCTGTTTCACGTCGTTGTTCACCTGTGAATTTAACCAATGAACCATCAGGATACTTCTTAAAGAAATCTAATTCAGTTTTGACATTCCATTCACCAGCCTTTGATTTCTTACGTTCAAGTTCTCTTACAATAATGTAATCCTCACCATCAATAACAATCTCACCACGAACAGATACTTTATCTTTACCTGAATATCGGTTAAACACCTCTTCAGCCTTGTTTGTCTTGGTGGTTGTATTGAAGAATAGGAATAACAATAAGTCAACTGACAATACCGTCTTACCCCCAAAGTTTGGTGGGTCAGATTCAATCACGGTAATACCTCCCAACTTTTCAAAGTTGAGAGTTTGGTTATCACCGTAAGATAGGAAATTTGAGAACTCAATCTTTTTAATAAACCACTTTTTGAACGTGCCCACTTCTTCTTGTTCAGCAATCATTTTATTATTAACTGCAGAATCAATCTTTAGAATGTCTTCGTAAAGGTTTACTTGACCTTTAGATTCAAGAATGGATTTCATAAGTTCGTGTTGGAAGTTTTCATCCATAATATTGAACGAAACATCCACGTTGTCCTGAACCTCCTCACTCTTTTTAAGTTTGGTAATAACATTAACACTGGTTGTGTTATACTTCTTTTGGAAGTAATGTTTTACATTTTTTAACTTTTCTTGTGTGAAGTTTTCAGGAGCGTCCTCCCATACGACTTGTACGTATGGGTTCTCCAACTTATCAAAATCCAAATCCTTAATCATCTTTACTCTTTCTAAATTTAGTGGTTTGTCAAATAAGTCCATTAAAATGGAGAATTGGTTCCAGGTTTGTAGTCAATTGTGATGTTTGGCATTTCATTTGTTTCTTCAAATGTTCCAACCTCATCAGTAACTTGTTCCGCTTCAACAACTTCAGATGTTCTTTCCATCACCTCTTGTTCTTGAGCCTTGTCGTACTCTTCCTTCAATTTTTCAATTTGTTCCATCATTTTAGCACGATACTCTTTTTCAAATTTAGCTTGTTCAGATTTAACTCTTTTCAATCTAGCTTGTGCTTTTTGTTTGTGATTTTTTCTTTGTCTTGACTTTGGCATATATATTTGTTTTTAAAGATTTAACTTATTTGGACGATTTTCTTCAAACCATTCAACCATTCCGTTGAATGCCCATACAAATCCAGATGATAGTAATCCATCAAAAAACCAAGAAACGTATGGTGTTAGGTTGAATAACTCGTGAGTTGGCGAATATACGAATATTCCTGTAAAAAACCCTACCCAGGTAGAACAACACATCATACAAGTGATAATTCCCGCAATGAAATCGAATAAGTTTGAGATTACAGGGATTTCCATACTTCCCCATTTAATAATGGTATTTCTTAAATTTTCAAAAATACTTCCATAAACCATAATGTTCGTAAACCCGTACGCCATTATGAACCAAGCTAATAATACTGTCATAATAAATCTTTTAAGTTTGAATTTTTCATATAGAAAGCATAAGAACTTTTTGTTAGATTTTCAAGTTCCGACACTTTTTTGTTTAGTTTTTCTATTATTTCGTTTTTATCCCCAATTTGTCTGTTAAGTTCCATAAGTGTCATTTGTAATTTTTCACACTCAGCTTCTTTCTGATTTTCCAACTTACCTTTTAGAATATAAATTTCATTTTGAAGTTCTTCAACTTTTGAAGTGTCTTCCACTTTAACTTCTTTTTCAAATTCCCTATCAATTACTTCAGGTAATGTTCCTTGATTTAACAAGCCATATTTTTCAATATAATAGCCTTTACGGAAACATAGTTTAGCAAAATCATCCACTAACTCAATACCATTTAATTTACAAAATGATTTGAAATCCTGACTATCTTGGTTACTTAAATCAATAGTTAACGAGTTTTTCTCTTCCATTTTCAATATCTTCGTATGAGTTTATTCTAAATGCAACAAATGGTTTTGGGTTATGTAAATCTACGGTAGTGTATTCATCTTTTTCAACATCATAGATTCCATATCCGTGTTTAGTGATTGTTTCACCATAGTTTTGACAAATTGTTGACCCAATCATATAAGCCTTCTTACCACCTGGAATATCAAAGATTTGTCTCTTATGGATATCCCCACAGAATACCAAATCACATCAATCAAATTTTGATGCTTCAAATCCATCCTCAAATTTGAATCCGAGATTAGTTGTAAGTCCTTGTACAGGTCCGTGAAATAATCCAATCTTAACTCTGTCAGATTTCTCAATATCGGGTGGGATATTATGGTCCATAAGTGAATAAACACACCAATCAATGTTTTGGTCAGTATACACACCTCTGTTCTTATAATAAACAACCATCTCATTTTTAAGTGAATCAACCACAGGAGTTAAAGCATCCAATCGTTCCATATTGTTTTCAAGGAAATCATGGTTACCTGGTATTAAGATTGTTTTAGCAATCTTGGAACACTCGTTTAAGACCCAAGCAATGAACTCCACAAGTTCAGGTGTCATTTGATTTTTTGAGTGAACAAGGTCTCCTGTGAATACAATTCTATCTGGAGCAATTTCCTTCCATTGTTTGAAGGCATCTTCCATAATAGATTTATAAAGTGAGTGGTCTTTAAATAATCTGACGTGTAAATCAGAAAAGTGGATTATTTTATTTATCATAGTTCTAACTTTTTTGGTTCTTCATAGAATGGATTCAAATCGTCATTTACATGCCCACACTTAATACAAGAGTAAGTTGGGAATGGGACAACAGTATCTTCTGATGAACCTGTTAGAAGTTTTGGTACTCTTTTCAAGTAGGTAACCTCTTTGAATTGGTCAAACCCACAGGACTCACATACCACAAAGTCCATTTCTTTTAAATTGATTCTTGGTTTTTCTAGTTCCATATTATTTGTTTGCTAAAATTATTCCTATTCCTGTACCTGTCAAAGCAATACCTGTTGCCATCATAAATGGTCTTGTTGATTGAGCAATGAATGGTCTATAAACCCATCCGTTACTTGTTGGTCTTTTCCAAGCTTCTTTACCTTCATAGATGTCTAATCCAATCATAACTAACCCTCCAACAACCATTGTTAATCCAACTCTTCTGTTTTCATAAGCATCATCCACCCAAATATCCTTTAACGTCTGTATTGATGACGGTTCTGTGTATAGTTCAGGTTCTTTAATGTCACTTGACATTTGTGCAAAACTTTGTAATGAAAATAACAAAGTTAAAATTAAAATTACTTTACGCATTCTTTTGGGGTTTGACATTTATCGTAAGCCGCACATTTTGGATGTTTAGATACACATCCTGTTAATACTACAAGGGTTACCCCTAAAATAATCCCACCTAATAGGGATATTAATAATTTTGTTTCATTGTTTTTCATAGTTTTATAATTATAATCATAAATATCCTTGTGGTCAAATCAAATATTTTTTAATGTCCATTTCCATAATTGTGTTTAATACTTCTTGAGGAACCTTATACTCGGTGAACTCAGAATTATCTTGTAATAATACGACAACACATCCATATAATTTCAAATTTTCGTATTTTGTTCCTTCCAACATTTTCAACAATAGTTTACCATATAAAGGTAACTGAACATAATAGTGACCAAGAGCATTGTTTGGTTGGGTTTGAAATGGTTCATACATTGATTTTGTAAACTTATTAGTTAAAAAGTTTTTTGGTTTATTTGTTTTCCAGTCAGTAATAACCAATCCAAAACTATCTTTTGTTCTATTAACAATCAACCATACTTTATCGGGTTGCCCTGTATAACCTAAAACAGGATGTCCCAAAACCATTTCCGTATCAAGTAGGATTGCACCTCTATCATTCATTAATTTTAAGAATTTAGAACCAGCAGTAATCATACTATCCCCTTTCAATATCTGTTCAATATCACATTCAAATATTGGTTGTCGGACTTCTTTATACCCACCATTTTGTTCAATAACTTTTTTTTCAAGCATATAGTGAACACGACTACCCATATTTGTTGAATAGTCACCTGCCGCAGCCCATTCTTTCTTTAATTGTTCTTGTAAGTCCGGGTCACCACCACTTTTCTTATACGAAGCTTCCTCAACTGGAAAATCCTCATAGAACTTTTTAATAACTTTTGATACTGATGGGAAATTGTTTTTAACCTCACCGTCAACATCTTTCATAAAATAGGTATGTGTATCCTCAATGAAGGTTAGGTTTAACTCTTCTTGTTTTTGCTTAATGATATCTCGTATCTCTAATGCAACTTCATTTAAATTCATATTAATAATTCATTTGATAAAAGTAATCATTGATGTTACCTCTCAAGTCAGCAACATCTTTTCCTTTTGGTGGTTTTATTACCTTAACTCTCCCTCTTAATTTACCACCATTGAGGACGTTATATAATTTTTTAGTATTTTCCCAAGCGTCTTCATCCAAACATATTATTATATCAGATTCGGCCTTAGTATATATTGATTCAAATAATAAATCATACATTATTTTACCCAAGAGTATTACAGGGTTTGGGACAAACATTCCATCAAAAACTCCTTCACAGATATAAATTGGTTTTGACCAATCAATCAATCTCTCATTGAAGATTATTTTTTGTTTCTCAGCTTCGGGATTTTTATACTTTGTTTTGGTGTTGAACCACGCTCTTGATACAAAATAATTTAATTCATCTTCAAGATTATAAGACGGAACAATAATTCTACCAGCATATTCCCCATCAGATGCAAACCCAATATTATATTTCTCAATAATATCATCAGTTATCCCTCTTGAACGAACATAGTTTAAAGCTTGTTTGTGTGGGGGATAGTTTGGGTTGATGTCCTTGAATAAAGTGAATTCTTTTGGTAAACGTATCTTACTATATTCCCTTTCCCGTTGTTTGTGTTCTTCGGGTCGGAACATCTCATAAGTTTTCTTTTGGTCTTTTGTCCCAAAGTTATCAATAAGTTTTCCGAGGACCCCGTGAGTTCCGTTAGTTTCAGAACAAGACCAACATTTGTATACGTGGTCATAAATATTTATCTCAAGATTACCTTTGTTCTTACCATCATCACAATAAGGACAATTAACAGATATTTGTCCTTTAGATTGATAATAATGTTTTTCTTTACCAAAGATATCCCTGATAATATCAACTATTACTTCCGATTCAATATTTTCATTCACCTAGCAATTATAAGACAAAAATCTTAAATTACCAAATATTGTCTTGTTTCATTTTTCCCAAAACACAAGTGTAAGCATCTGTTTGGTCAAAATTTTCTTTTTTCAAGGTGTTATTACGAGTATATTGCCAGTTGATTTGTGGTTCTTTTTTGGCAACTAATTTCCAAATTATTTCTTTCTTGTCACAATCTTTAGGATGCCCCCCAAATAAGACATGCTTACCTTTATCGTTTGGTTTAACCAATTCAGGAAATGCATATTTTCGTGAATTATAAGTAGAAATAAAATCAGGAACAATTCCGAAGCAATCATAGATTTCTTTTGTTATAAGAGTGTTATACCTCATTAGGGTGCCCACAGTATTGATGTTATTAGAATTTAGAAGAGGCTCTTCAATAATTACTTTTGTAATCCCCAAATCCTTGTACCTTTCCAATTTAGCCCTGAAGATTAATGCCTTTTCAATTAGCTCTTCAATTTTATTTTCCTTCTTTGGTTTTGGAACAGGGGATACGTGGGTCAATTCCAACAATTCTTTGGTTTGCATGTCAAACAATGCCCATCCGATAGTTTTTGTACTAACGTCCAATCCTAATACTTTAGGTCGGTTTTCAAGTTTTCTTCTCGCCATATTAAAAATCTAATTGAACCACAAATTGTTGTACCCCTTGTCTTACTTGGGGTGATTGTAGTTTAGATATAATAATAAGGTCTTTATCTTCATCGTAAATACCAATTTCACTAATATATGGAGTATATGTGTCATTCCATGTTGGATTTTTAGTATTTGTGAAGGAATTTGTTGGTAAATTACAGATAGCCTTAAATTCATATATTGTCGCCATTATATCTGTCTCTACATTACCATAAAAGAAAAACTCGTCTCCAAAATTTAATTCATCTGGTTCTGTGATTGTTGGTAAGTCAATGTAATCTGCCAAATTATAATATGGAGCATCGTTATACAAATCATACGTAACAACAAAGGTTTGCCCTGTCATTCCACTAGCGGTAATATTTCCATTAAAATCCATAGACGAAGTTAATTGACTTGTAAAATCAATTACTTTCCAATGCATTGGGTTTGGTTTAGTATCACCTGTAACTTTTTGAGCTAACACTTTAAACTCTTTTAACTGAACCCCATGTAAACAACAAGATTTTAAGAATGAAAATTCATTACCAAATTGAACTATGACATTTTGTGATGAAGATGGTGTACATATTGTTGGTCCTTGTATTTTTGTATAATAATTACAATGTAACGCATTTGTCATTGTTAGATTATCAAAACGATACGTAATATACATATATTCGGTAGCAGCACTCAATATACCATTACTATTACCATCATTATTACAAGTGTTTGGTGTTAGAAGATTTAATCTTGGGGATGGTAATGTCCAGTTACGATTTGATTTATATGACATTGATGCAACAATTTCTTCATCATCAAAAACAATCTGTTTTAAATCAGGGAAAACTTTACCAACTCTACTTGGTAGTCCGTTTGGATTAGCATATGTGTCATATAAATGGAAATATCTTAATCCCGGATTATTCATTTCTGAACTAACCGATGATTGCATGTATTTTACAGATAACAATTCATAACCTTCAGGGTCTACATAAAATGTTTCACCCATTTGTCCATTTGGGTTTTTGTGCCACATAATCCAAGGAATAGTTACCTTGAAGTTTCTGGCGGCTCCTGTGTTATCTAATGAATTTACATTAAATGGTTCCATTGAAAATTTTTCACCATAAATGTTTTCTAAAACATTGTTAGTGTAGTGAACTATTGAAATACATTTTTGGTCTTTTGGTTCAACATAAACTTTATCACCAAATGAATTATAAAAATATGTGTCAGTTATTTCATTCATATTGTTAGAATCAACATTAAATGTTTGACCTGAATTTGTTTGGTATCCAAAATATTCTTTTGACCCTATATAAGTTTGTGAACCAAAATATTCATATGATTCACTAATTGTTGATATTAAACCTGCAGGATTTTCCGACCAAGGAATATTCATATTCCAAATAGGAGGTGTTATAACACCTGGGACGTAATAATTTCCAAATCCAACATTTTGAGGTGTTAGATATTGTAATGGAGTTATTGAGTCATAATAAGGTGTCATTCCTGAAGGATATATTAAAACTCTAGCGTACGTACAACAATCACCATATTGAGTTGTTGTTGTGGTTGTAACTATTTCACCTGTGGTAGTTGTTGTGGTTAAAGGAATACAAGTTGACCCTGCAAAATATGGTGTTGGTCTATCTAATTGTATTTTCAACCCATCAATTCCTTGAACTTTGTAGGTTAATATTGGGAATTGCTGTGTTATTGAACCACATGAGTCGGTTTGGTCAAAATAAATCATTAATATATCCCCAACTTCAATATTACAAGTAAGTCCGCTATTTTGACAAAGTGTGGTACAACCTATATCAGTAGTAGTCGTTGTAGTAATTATTGGACTTGTAGTAGTTGTAGTAACTGTATTACAAGGCATATAAACTAAATCAATAAAATTATTACCACATAACAAACAAGTATCAACAACATAATCACTTGTCTTTACATAATAATCAGGACATTTAGGTGGTGTAGGAGGGGTATAATCACAAGGAGAATCTGTTTTAGCGTACCAAAATCCTGAAGAACCATTAAAAAATCCTCTTGGTTCAGTTGGGTTATATGCCGGGTAAATTGCTGGGTCTAAAATTGGTAAGCCAAAGGTATTTCCCTTATTACCCAAAACATAAAAAGGATATTTAACATTTTGTCTGTTTGATTGTGGAGCACCTGTATCATTTTGTGAATTAAATGAAGGTTCTAATACATTATTATTTGTATTATCCCAATTTGTAATCGCACTATAACTTACTTCAGAATCTCCTATCTGAAAATATTGAACGTTAAATCTTCCTTGAGCCAATTTTCTACGCCCTACGTCTGTTAATTTTGTATTTAATAATCCTGCGGAATTCTTATTTATGTATGCCATATCTATAAATATATTTTAACATCTTTTATTTGAACAATTAATAGTTATTACCCCACTATCATATGTCCTACTTGTATACTGAACACAAGCCGCACTATTTGCATTCCCAATATTATCCAAATAAGCCCTAACTCTAATTCTAGCAATTGTTTGACAATTAAATTTATTATCAATCTGACAATTTGACATATCTAAAAATAAATTTACACCAAAAGTTATCTGTCCATTATTAGGTATATATGGTATTGTAGTTGAGAATCCGGTCATTCCGCTATATGTCCTGTATGAAGGATTAGCGCAGGCAATAGTTCCAGCATTTAATGGTGTTGAAACATATTGAGATAAGTTATAAACACTATTACCATTTGATGCGGTAATACTAAAAGGTCCGATTACTGCCTGTCCTGGTTGGTCATATGAAAAATCAATATCAACTTTCATATTTGAGTTTAATGAGGTAATATTTGCCGGTATTGTTGGGTTAAAAAATAAAGACCCTCCAACATTGTACAATGCTAAATCCCCATCACAAGATATAAAGTTTAATCCCTGTTGTGGATTCATATTTTGAAAAATAGCAGTATATGTTGATTGTTGATTTTGGGAGATTAGTCCAACAAAATTAACATATGTTCCGTTAGCATCTTGAGCATAAACATTATAAGACCCTTCACTTAAATTAAAAAATGTGTGTGAGGCTCCGTCATTTACAAAACTAACATTGTTAAGTGAATATGAATATGGGGCTGTTCCTCCAATTAATGACAAAGTTATTTGTCCATTACTTAATGATGAGCATGTTGGTGGGAATGGTGTTATTCGTAATTCCGCCCTATTAGTTATAACACATTCACCAACATTACTACTTATCGTGTAAAAAGAACTTAAAGGTCCGGTGATAACCCATCCATTGTTTGGGTTATCAGTAGCATTTGTTGATGTTATAGTTATAGGTTCATTAAATCCATCAAAAACCCAATTAACTTCATTCCAATATATTGTATAATTTTGGTCACTATCAGTATATACAGGTTTACCATTTTCAGTATTTCCATCATATGAAAACAAAATCTGTGTTACGGTAGAGTCCATACCTTGTGTAAATGGACTTCCAACAATTGTAATACAAAAATCGTTATATGTTACTTCTTCAGGTGATATTTGTAATTCAACAAACTCTTGACAGTTACTATTATCGTAAACAAATACTTTTGTTGCGTCTGTCGGTATTGAGATAATAACCCCCTCAAGTAATTGGATTGTTGATAAATTTTGAGCCAAATCTGTTGATTCATAAATAGACGCAACTGTACCTCCATTTATAGCATTATAATAAATGGTATAAGGACCTTCAGAATTAAAACTATCTAATGTTACTATAAAATATCTCATTGTTTTTTAAGTATTTGGGTATGTTCCACTACAAGCACCATTACAAGGTCCGATAAATGTTCCTTGACCCACAGTTGTTACTCCAGTTCCACAGAATTTACCATACGAATTTGGTGGGATTGCTAAGTTTATTACCACTCCACTACAATCATAATACTTAATTGCAAGTGTATTGTAACTATTAGTATTTGTTATTGTATAACAACCACAATTACTTGATGAACTACTTGGAGTAATTGTAGGTGTTTTAGTAACAGTAGGTGTAGGTGTTTTAGTTATTGTTGGTGTAACAGAAATTGTTGGGGTTATTGTTGGTGTGGTTGTAATTGTAGGTGTTAGTGATGGTTGAGGCGACGGTGTCACTGTTACAGTTGGTGTAGGTGTAGGTGTTGATGTCGGTAAAATGAATTCAGTAATACTTGGTACAAACCCACATACAAATGGTTCTTCCAAAGTACAAACAGTGGTAGCCGTAAAATCTTTCCACAAATCAGTTACTGTGACAGTATAAACACCGGGTCCTTGGTAGTATATTGTTTTCCCAATTCCTCCAGGTGACCAAACAACTGTATATGGTGGAGTCCCTCCACTGATTGTCACATCCAAAATACCTGTAAATAAATTATTTGGTTCTGGTTGAACAAGATTACACTTAATTCCTAATGGTTGAATTGTTGAAAAGAAACAAGGGTCAGTTTTACCAGGTGGGACATAAGGTATACTCCCTGTTGGTGGTGGTGGACAAAATTGACATTTTGAGCTACTACAATTTGATACGTATTCCCATTGATAGTCGTTTATTGTCGGTACTTGTGATGGTAACGACGTATCCGCAATTACTGAATAACAGTAATTGTAAGGTGCGATTAATATTACTTTACCAATTTCTCTTCTTATATCCCCCAAAGATTTATATATTGTATCATCACAACAACTTTTCAAATATAATGACGTTGGTTGTGCTGATGGGGTCGGTGATGGTGTCGGTGTTGGGGTCGGAGTTACTAAACAAGGAAAATCAGTAATACATCTTTCACAAGACCCGTATTGAAAATTAGTAAATGTTGCAACAGGATTTTGATTACTTAAAACACTACTATATTGATAACAAAATCCGTCATAACTCACAGATAATGGAAATCCAGTGTTAGTATCAATAAAATTAATATTATTTACTAAAAATGTTTTACTCTCCACACCACTACAACACCCATTAAAAACCATCGGTAATTGGCAACTTTCAGCTTTCAAAAGTTTATTTAATGTCGCGTCAAAAAATCTCACAACAACCCCATCAGAATAATATCCTTGAGATGCGTAAGTTGAGCAATTTGAGTTTGAATATAAAGTTGTTGATTGGGAAAAATTTAAAAAATCACTATACAACGTTGTAGGCGTGTTGTAGAATGATTTACAGGCGTTTGTTTTACTACTTGAATATCCTAAAATTACGGTAATACAGCTCATAATGTTAATACTTGGTCTATTGTACAGTTATTATTATCAATAATTCTTAAACCAAAAGAATTATTTAAATCATATGGTGGTGGGATAATAAAAACAAAAGGAACATATGTTGACTCACTTATATAAATACAGTTATTAAATCCTGTATCACATAGATAAACGTTAAACGGATAAACTCCACTAAAATTTGTCACTGTTACTTGTTTCATTTCTTAATAATAATCATTTATATCTATAAGTATATTCCTTTTTAATTACATATGAATGTATTGTTCACCACAGTGAATGAAGCCTCACCATTTAAAGTTATTTTAGTTACAGGAATGGTTGGTGTAACTGACGGTGTAGGAGTTACATCAGGAACAATAGTTATTATTGAATAAGCACTAACCCCAATACAAGCAACTCCGGTTGGAGATGGTGTTACAGTCATTGTTGGTGTAACAGTTGGTGCAATTGTTGGTGTTAATGATGCGGTAGGTGTAATAGATGTAGTAACCGATGGTGTTATACTTGGAGTCGGCGTCGGCGTCGGTGTCGGACATACTCCAACACTGAATACAGTATTTGAGAATGAAGGACAAGGTAATGTAGCCGGAATCGGACCTAACAAGATACAAGTTCCACCTATAGTATCTGATAGACACCAAGTTGTTCCGTTGTAATAAATTACACTATTGGTTGATGGGTTGTTATAGTAGGAATACCCATTGTATACTCCGTTCCTTGTATAAGTTCCGTCATAATCAGGATTACCCAAACTTATACAATAGTCAATTACTCCGCAAGAACCGATTGTTGGGGTTATTGTCGGAGTTGACGTAATTGTTGGTGATGGTGTTATTGACATACTTGATAATGTTACTGTTGGTGTTGGAGTTACATTCTCACAATATAAATAGATGGATGCATCCAAATAAGGCGGTAATGAACTCGTTGGTGTTATTGTTGGAGTCAAATAAGGTGTGATTGTAACCGTTGGGGTTGGGGTTGGTGTTAAATCAACACAGATATATGAAAACTCAATTGTTATACAATTAGGCGTCAACGTTGGCGTCGCTGTGAAATTAGGTGTCAACGTTGGTGTTGGGGTTAAGAATGAAGTTAAAGTTATTGTAGGAGTGACTGTTGGTGTTACTGTAAAGAATGGTGTCAATGTCGGAGTTGGGGTTATGTTTTCACAATCAAAATAGATACTAGCACCCAAATAAACAGGAATTGTAGTTTGTGTTGGACTTGGAGTTAGGAATGGTGTAACTGATATTGTTGGAGTTGGGGTCGGAGTTAAATCAATACAGATGAATCTGAAATCAATAACAATACAATCTGAAGTTGGTGTGACTGTTGGTGTTGGTGTTTGTGTTGGTAATGGAACACAAGGATTTTCAGTGATACAATCTTCACAACTTTCAAAATTAACAAGTGTTGAATTTCCGTAAATTCCTCCTGAACCACTACTCAATACTGTTGAACATCCTGAAAAGACATTATTAATTTCAACATAATAAACTTCTCCAACAGTAACTGGAACTGGTAAATTAAATAATCCAAAAGTGATATTATTGTCAATACAACATCCGCTAAACCAATAAACGTCAGGTAATGTTTGTGTTACAGTTGGTGTTGGAGTTGGAGTTACATTCTCACAATACAAATAAACGCTAGCCCCGAGATAGACAGCAATCGTTGTTTGCGTAGGTGTCGGGGTTAAGAACGGTGTTATAGTATTAGTTGGTGTTGGTGTCGGGGTTAAATCAACACATATGAATCTAAAATCTATAACTATACAATCAGAAGTCGGGGTCGGGGTAGCGTTTATTGTTTGTGTTGGTGTTGGGGTTAAGAATGGAGTTAATGTCGGAGTTGGGGTAACATTTAAACAATATAAGTAAATGCTAGCATTCAAATATGGTTGGACAGGCTGTGTTTGTGTTGGAGTTGGGGTTAAGAATGGAGTTACTGATATTGTTGGAGTTGGTGTTGGGGTTAAGTCAATACAGATGAATCTGAAATCAATAACAATACAATCGGGTGTAGGAGTTGGTGTTGCGTTTAATGTGGATGTTGGAGTCGGAGTTAAT
>Ga0172372_10004442_pt1 | contig 19937 bp, 15 predicted proteins | sample LakKiv5m_2_FD_114544 | JGI IMG/M metagenome (GOLD analysis project Ga0172372, IMG submission 114544) | Freshwater microbial communities from Kabuno Bay, South-Kivu, Congo - kab_092012_9.5m | ecosystem: Environmental > Aquatic > Freshwater > Lake | place: Democratic Republic of the Congo...
ATATCACCGAGCAGCAGTGGTCCGGCGGTCGCGAGCCGAGCCTCACTCTCTCCCTCCGGATGGAGCAAACCTTCACGGCGGTGCCCGATCGGCTGCAGGATTTTGAAAACTACTCGGCTTTGGGGCGGATGCACCTCGTGGTTCTGGAAGTTCCCGAATCCGGAGCGGGAGTCAGCCAAGTATTCACCGCGCGGCGAACCGAGCCACGACTATTTTTCCCGGATGGAGACGGACTTGAGGCCCGCTGCACCCGCGACTCGGAACTCAACCTCGTGCCTTGGCTCTTCACGGGACTCCAGTTCCGCATCGAGGATCCAAGTTACTTTGGTGGCCGCTACATCCGTAAACTCCGGGCCGCAGCGCTCCCGACCGAATTCACCGAACGATTCTCCAATGCAGGCGAAATCGCCCGCAAAACCCCTTGGAGTCTCACTAAAACCTTGCGCTCGGCTCCTTCCCTGAGCTGGGCCACGCCCTCCGGAACGAGTCCACTTGGGTGCCTGGAGACTCCGGCCGGCCCCTGATCCCAGGGGTGGTCATGCTACTCGCACACGTGAGGCAGGCAGGGCGCCCTCTTGAGTCCGGGAGTCTCCCGTGAGACTTCCGCCTCCATGCTGCGACTCGCCTTGCATCGGCTCCCTTTTTTCTCGATCGCCCTCGCGACCTTGCTCGCCCTGCCCGGAGCCCAAGCCGCACCCGCAATCGAGTCCCACGAAAAACTCCTCACGCTGCTCGCCACCAATGATATCCATGGTGGCATCGAGGCCAGAACCGCCCGGGACGGCAAGTTCCAAGGCGGACTCGACACCTGGGCGGGTGCGGTCCGTGCCATCCGGGAGGGTATATCAAATCAATATGCAGCGGATCGCGCAGGGGTGCTGGTGCTCGATGCGGGAGACCAATTCCAAGGGACGCTTCTCTCCAATTTCAACGAAGGGCGCCTCGCCCTGCAGGCACTCGACCGCGCCACTCTGGATGCGGCAGTCCCGGGCAATCACGACTATGATTTTGGTCCCCTGGGATGGCTCGAGGATCAACCCCGGGCGGGGCAACCTTGGGGGCCTGAAAACGATCCCCGCGGCGCTCTCAAACAGGCCATCGCCGGTGTCCGGTTCCCGCTCCTGTCTGCCAACACTTACTACAAATCCTCGCTCCGGGACTGGGACGGCAATCCCGTCGAGGTCGACGCGGAAGGATGCGCTCCGCGCGCGGCTGGCGCAGCGATCAATTTCCTCGACGCCGAACGCCCCGACTTCCTCAAGCCTTATATCATCACCGAAAAAGCGGGCCTGCGCGTCGCGCTGATCGGACTCGACCATCAGGCCACCGCCTCCATGACCACGCAGGCCAACGTTTCGGACCTCTGCTTCCGTGGCGCGGCCGATACCTATATCGAATTGCGGCAGCAGCTCGAAGGCCGGGCCGATATTTTTGTCCTCGTCATCCATGGCGGCAACGCGGCCGCCAACTCCGAGCTCTCGCACCTCGTGGAATCCATTCTCGCAGGACTGCCCGACAAATCCGACGCACTCCATGCGGTCGTCGCCGGGCACACGCACATGGTGCATCGCGATTGGGTGCAGGGCATCCCCCTGATCCAATCAGGGTCGGGCGGCGAACTCTTCGGCCGTGTGGACCTCATCTGGAACACGGAGACCCGCCGGATCGATATCACTCGCACCCGGGCCATGGCCGGAATCCGGCTGCTTCACCACGGCTGCTCCCCGCAGACGGACTTCCAGTGCCGGGAAGAACCTGAGACCGGCAGTCCGGTACTTGAGGGCGTACGCCTCGAAAAAGATGCAGTGCTCTCGGACCTGATCGAGATAGCGCGAGCGGAACTGGCCCCCACCGGGGATCGCATCCTTGCGCGGGCCCTCAAGCCCCTTGGGCGCGATCGCATCAACGAAAGCGTGCTTGCAAACACGCTCAACGATGCCCTGCTTGCGGCGAGCGGCGCCGAGATATCACTCCTCAACACGGGCGGAATCCGCGACTCCCTGCCCGCAGGAAATATCACTTACGAAGAATTTTTCCGGGTCCTGCCGTTCAACAACCGCGCAGTCATCCTCGGGCGATTCCCCGTCAGGCGCCTGATCCAACTCCTGGAGAAATCGATCCGCACCTGCGGGGATTACGGAGCGCTCCTCCCGGGAGGGCTCCGCGTGGAGTTTGAGCGCACTTGCAGTGCACCGGGCCCCGGCACCCCGGCCGCCGGCATCGACGAAAAAGCGCGCCTGCTCCGGGTCGTACTCGCGCCGTCCGGCGAGGTCCTCTTTGATGACGAAAAAGGCTTCCAACCCGCACCCGAGCGCACACTTACAGTCGCCACCCTTGATTTTCTGGCAGCCGGAGGCTCGGCCTATTCCGAGTTTGCAGGAGCCGAAATCAGCCGGGATCTCGGGATTTTTCGTGAATTGCTCGTCGATGAGTTGCTGCGAAACCACCCCGAACTCAAGGGCGATAGGGATGGGCGCTGGAAGAATCGGCACTGACAACCCCCATTCACCTCCTGTGGACAGAACCACTCGACCCTGATCGAGTTTGTTAACGGACTCAAGTCGCATCCCCGGGTATGACGATAATCCCGATTGAGACCCTTTGAACGAGTCTCGATGAAGGGGGCAGCTGTGTCGGGAAATACACATGCCGGTCGGGTTTCCCGCGGCGTGCTCCTCTGGATCTGCACGGGGGCTACTCTATTTTCTTTGTCCAGCAGCACTGCCCTCAGGGCCGCGTTGTCCCGCAGTTCCAAAAGCTTTTTGAGCAGTTTGCCGGCCGGGGCCGCGTCCAGCGATATCACGGTCTCGGCATCGGGTGCGACCGTCGCCAACACGAGCGCCGTAGAGGCCGGTCACAATTACCGCGAAGGATATATAGACCTCACCTATACCAATTCGGATCTTGCCGGAAAACTGCTCACGCTCGATACCACCCGGGTTAATTCCATCGCCAATGGGGATTTTTCCACGGCGATCACCGCGAGCGACTCGGATTCCTACGGCGGGTGGCAATATCCTTCGAGTTCAACCGGGAGCATTTCTCAGAGCGCTTCGAGTGTAGGTTCGGGCAATGCTCTCTGGATGACGGAGGGCACAAGCTCGGGAAACTTCTACTTTCAACAGGCATTTGATATCGAGCCCGGTGAACTTTACCGCGTCTCCTACAAAAGCAATCCCGGAAGCCTGTCACCTGCCTTTGTCCGGGATGGTTCCTACAGCGATGGGCGCCTGGAGGTCCGCATCAAAACCACGACGAGTGCCGGCGGCAGCGCCCTCTCCGTCAATCTGCCCGGCTCCGGCTCCTCCTCCCCGCCGACCAGCACCGCGCTTGCGACCACCTCGCAGAACTACGAAAAGCTGGTCACTCTCACCTCATCTTCCGACAGCTCGCAGTCGCACCGCTTTGTCACCCTCGACTGCGATGTTCACACAATATACACCTTCGGCGGGACGGCCGGCCCCGGTCAGAACCACACGAGCGACCTGACGTTTCAGCGCTACAGTGCGGGATCGAGCACATGCAACTCGCTCGTAAAATACGGACAACTCGTTTTCGTCTTCGCCTCCACTGCATCCAACGGCTCACGCATGGAGCTTGACGACGTGCAGGTCGACTGGGAGCGCCAGCTTGAGACCGAGATTCGGGATACGGCCGGCAACGTCCTGCAACGGAGCACCCTCGAGTCCTTCCGCGTCGATGCGCTGGACCCGGGAACTTACCCGTCCCTTGTGGTCAGGATCTACCTGCGATCGCTCAATGCTTCCAACTCTCCCACGCTCAAGGGTCTCCATGTGGAAACAGGCAACGCACTCGCTATCACCGTCAATCCCACTCCGACGGTCGAATTCACCTCGCCGCGCCTCGGGATTGACCTCCACATCCCTCCGAAATCCGAGTTCAACTCATCCTCGGTAATGCCGTCCCTGCAAAGCACCTGTTTTGAGCCCGGATCCACGACTCGCAGCTCCGAGTGCTTTGATATCCTCAGCAAATACAACCTCACTCGCGGTCGGGTCGACCTGCCCGCGAGCAGCTTCAGCTTCTCGGCATCCGGCACGGATTACGCCGCCGGCCTGACCAGCGCGGGCACCAGCTATCTCTCCCGCATCAAGGAAGCCAACGACGCGGGACTCGACCCCTTGATCCTGCTGCCCGTGCACTCGAGCATGGAGAATATCTGCTCGAGCTCGGGACTTGCAGTCTCCTCGCGACCGACCAGTGGCGTGTGGAGCTCGGCATCGGACTCCGATATCGCAAAACACCTCTTCGAGCTTTATGCAAAGCAGGCAGTCACCTACCTCGATGGCAGCACGGGTGTCGGTGCGCGTGCGACCCGGTTCGAGCTTTTCAACGAACCCAATCTGGCGGAGTTTGAATCCGCCTGTCCGAGCCTGATTCCCACTTCCGATATCCCCTCGATGGCCAACACCCTTGCCAGCACACTCGCTGCCACGCGCTCCGGCATTGCGATATCCACTCCGGGGCTTGCCCCCGACTCCAATGTTTTTGATACCGACTATCTGGGCGGGACTCTTCTTCCGGCGCTGACGGCGGCAAACTTCCAGAACACCAATTTCCATCCCTACACCGACAGCTACCGTCCGGAAAAAATCTCGGAACGGTGGAACGAAACGAAAGCAACACTCTCGGCGGCCGGCTGGGATCCGCTCACGCAGACCGCGCATCTGGGAGAATTCGGCTACTCGGGCGTCCCGTTTGATCCCGCATGCCCGAACTCGAGCGGTACCTATTCGTTTTTCAGGGGCTGGGGTGCTCAGGCTCAGGCCAATCGCTATGCGATCGGGGCCATCGAAGGCCTTGCGACCGAGTCCGAGTCCGTTGTGGCCTGGGGAAGAATGAACAACGAGAGTGAAAGCTCGGATCCCGACTGTTGGAAGAGCGGCGGCGGGTACAAGACGCTCTTCGACCGCGTCGAAGGAACGGGCTACCTTTCGACCGGCAGCCATTCAGATATCACACAATACGCCCCGAACCCGGCGGGCGAATCTTTTCTCATGATCGGCAAGCACCTCTCAAACTCCAGCCCGACCACAAGCCCGAGCGTGACGACGCCGAGTCTGGCGGGAAGTGCCAACCACGCGAGAGATCATTATCACGCCAAGTTCTTCAAGACGGACTTCGGTTACGCCGCAGCCGTCTGGTTTTATCAAGACTACGAATTCGGGCTCGTCGAGTGGGATCTGGAGGAGCAATCCGATATTTATTATCAGAATTATCTTTATGGGGCGCGCTCCCATGGCACCACTGCCACCTCCTACGGCGACCCCGTACAAGACCATGGTTTCGAGGGAAAGCGGATCCACGATATCACTCTGACTTCCTCGAGCGGAACCTTCCCGGGCCTGCCCTTTTCAGGCACCACCCGCGGAACGGCCACGCAGGGCGCGGTCATCGTGGATCTGGAGACCCTTTCAGAAACCCTCGTGACCGCCACCTTCTCGCCCGGAAGCATTCAGCTCACGGATATCACCATCGGGGAACGCCCGATTCTGATCCTGATCCGCAGCCTGGGATCGACCAGCTACCCTTGGGAGAATCTCAGCCCCTGGTACGATCCGGATCCCACCCGCTACAACGACTGGTTCATCGTCAACCGCGACAAAACCACGACTCCGCCCTCCACCAGCGGCACCTACACGTTCGTCCAAGGTCATAAAAGCACGCAGCTTTACGGGGGCGTGCACCGAACCGGAAACTCCAATCCTTATTTTGGCTACCGGGGAAGCACGAGTCGCAGCAAGATACCCGTATATAACTCCTGCCCCGGCAATCCGAGCGCCGACTACGGAATCTGCATCAAGAACTAGCGCGGGCGCTTGGACTCTTGCTCGAACCACGCCCGCAGATCGGCCGGATAATCCGAGATGATCCCATCCACGCCGAGCGCAAGGGCCCTCTCCCAGCCCGCGGCGTCATTGACGGTCCAGACGATCACCTTGAGTCCGGACTGATGAGCACGATCAACCTCGGATTGGGTCAGGAGTTCCAAATCCGGCGAAAGAATCCCGGCCCCCGCCTCCTTGGCTCTCATGATGCGATCCTCGGTTGGATTCTCCGTGAGGTACGACAGCGGCTGCGTGGGCGCGAGGCCATGAAGGATTCGCAGCGTTTCAAAATCAAAGGACTGCAGCACAACTCGCACCTCCGTCCCAGCTCGCTTGATCTCGTCCAGCACGGCTTTGGCAAAGACCTCCCGCTTCACCGTCCACTCAGGATGCTCGGGGTCCACTTTGAGCTCGATATTGAATCGGACGTGGGTCGCACCGGGATGGGAGGATTTCTTCACGAGCTCAAAAACCTCGGACAAAAGCGGCATCCTCGTCCCCGGCTGCAGAATCTGATTCGGGAAGCGAGTGCTTTTCAAACTCCCGCAATCATACTTGCGCAGGTCGCTCCAGCGCGTTTTTGAAATTTGTACGGGCCGCCCCTTGAGGCTCAGTCCCCGCGGTCCCACGCAGATATCAGGGTTGAGGATCGGATCATGACTCACGATCACTTGGAGATCCCGGGTGACCCCCAGATCGAGTTCCAGAACATCGACTCTGGCTTTGAGCGCAAACTCAAAGGCCGGCAAGGTGTTCTCGGGATAATTGCCCCGCGCTCCACGATGGCCGTGAATCTCGGGGCGGGGGCGCTCGCGCGCGACCACGGAGTCGGACACTGGCGGAGTGGCGCAGCTCGCGAGAGCCAGGATTACCGGGAGAGTAAACGGGAACTTTTGAATCATGAGAAAGAGGCTAAAGGCGCACTTCGTGCGATTCAATTCAAGAATGAGGGGGTTCAATCCCTGTCTATCTCGACTCTGTTCTCTGGCGCCTCATCTTTGAGGCGCGTAGAAAAACGAAAGGGCCCGACCCTGACGGGTGGACCCTTTTCGTTTTTTGAAGAATGGTGCGAGCGACAGGGATAGGCCCCTCGCGCTTTTCGCTTCACGCTCAAAGCTCCGGGGCCGGGAAGCTCCCTCTTTCGCGCCTCCTGCGCGACATCCCGCGCCAGATATGCCACTGGCATATCCGCCGCGGACGTGAGCTTCGTTCAATCCCTGTCTATCTCGACTCTTCAAAAAAACGAAAGGGCCCGACCCTGACGGGTGGACCCTTTTCGTTTTTTGAAGAATGGTGCGAGCGACAGGGATTGAACCTGTGACCCCCGCCGTGTGAAGGCGATGCTCTGCCGCTGAGCTACGCTCGCATCCGACCTTTCTTCACGAGTACCGAGGAGTTACTCCGGGCCCCATGACCTGTCAACGGCCAAATCCCGGCCAACCCCACCCCCTCTGAACACTCGCCCGAAAAATAGCGAAACTTGAGAACGATTGCGTTCACACTTCCTCGAGGGCTAACCACCGGGTCATGGCAAAAATTTATTCCCCGTGGAAGTACCTCCTGCCGGTGTTGGCAGCCTCGATGCTCCCGCACCCTTATGCCCGGGCCGAGGGCGGGTTTGCGGCGAGCCTCAACGTGGGCACAAGCGCCTACTTCGAAATCGGCACCCCCGTGACTGCGGGAGGCGTACACGTCGGCGTGGAGGCCGCGGGCTGGAATGACCCCCGCTTCAGCAGCGGGACCCGGCACTTCGTGATCGGTGATATGCGCTTGATCACCGCGCTGGCTTTCGGCCGCGGCGAGGATGATACCGGCGAGGCAGTCAACCTCTTTGCACTGAGGATCGAAGGCAATGCGGCGTTTGGCCTGCAGGCCTACAAAGTCATCCCCCTCAATCTCTCCCTGGAGGATGGGACCTATATCAAAACGAATTTGCACACCCGGAGCACCGCGCTCCTGGGCACCACCGTATATCTCCCAATCGAGCTTGACCGGGAGGGCGGGAAGTCCAAACCCGCGCTTTTCCTGGCACTTACCGCCGGGGCCCGTTGGAACAGCGAGATCCGTGACAACGCGGTCTTTGGCCTCCAGCCCAAGGTGCGGTTCCTGTCTGACGATTTCTCTGCCGAGCTCCGCTACCTGATGGCGCTCGGCACCCCCGAGGCCGAAAGAAAATTGGCCTCCTACTTCGCAGTCAAAAGCATCTTCCGCCGTGGCGATGAAATCGGTGTTTCGTTCTCCACGACCTGGACCCAATTGCCTGAAAACGAGGCGTACCGCGGAACCGAAGTTTTCTTTTTTTACGGCATCAGTCGCTGAATTCCGCCCCCCAAAGGAACCGCTTCATGAAAAAATACACTCTGATATCAATCGTCCTCGCTTTTTCCAGTCTCACCTCGGCCGCGAACGTCCGGGCGGATTGGCACGGCGATTACAATGTGGGCGGCGCAGTCGATTCCGCTTTCGAGGTCGGCGGACCGGCGACGGCAGGCGTCGGAGTCTTTGCCAATGGTGAATTCATCACGCTCAAGAAAACGGGACAACTTGCGGTTCAAGTCAAGGATGTGGTCTTTTTCGACGGGCGCCTCACCTCCCTCATCGGCGCAGGCACCGCGCTTGAGCCAGGTGATATCCAAGGTGTCTTCCACCTCAAGCTCATGGGATCGCTCTCGGGTGGCCTCATGGCCTATCAAATCCTGCCGGTCAATATCGGCCTGGAAGACGCGACTCTCGAAGTCAGGGGCAAGGACGTGCTGGGCAGTGCACTCATCGGATCGACGGTGGTCCTCCCCGTGAGCCTTCTGGCCGGGATGGATCGCACGAGCATCTATATCGGGGTCACAGCTGGCATGCGTCTCCACTCCGAGCTGACTGCGCCCACGATCGGGATTCAGCCCAAAATCCGCTGGGTCACGGAACGCGTGAGCATCGAAGCCAAAGCTCTGTTCACTGTCGGCTCGGATGAGAGTGAGCGTAAAGCAAGCTTCCTGACCGGCATCAACTCGGTTTTCTCGCGCCGGGATCAGATCGGACTCATGGCCACTTGGGAAGAACTCACCCGTCTGGACCAAAGCGTACGCTCATCCGTGGGCATCCTGATCTATTACGGACAGAATCTCTGAGAGAGTCGTACTCCGGGGTCAGGCTTAAAACCGGACGCCCGTGAAAAACGAAAGTACGGGCGCCGCTCGCCCCGCGATGGGCTGCCCGATATTATCCATCCCGGCCACCGCCACCTGCGCTCCGGCATGGAGCCCGAGCATGAGCCCAAAATGACGGCTGAACTGATGGACCCAGGCGATATCCACACTCGGCGCCAGGAGCACCACCGTGCTGTCCGGCCCGAGATCGACCATGCCCGCGTCTTCGGGGCTGGAATCCCAGGCAAAGAGAAAGTTGATCCCCGGTCCGACGAGCAGGGCGTTTCTGCCGGTCGCGCTTTTGAGCACTTCGAGCCTGACTCGGACCCCGCCCCCGACTGCAGGCGTGATCCCGGCCACTCCCACGGTACCGCCGCCCACCGCCTCCAGCTGCAGACTTGCCCGACCCTCGGAAAACTCCGCGATATCCACGCCCAAGCGGGCCAAAGTTTCAAGCCCCAATATCAGATCAATCGAGACCCGGGTGGCGTCTTCCACCTCACCGCTGGACTCGGTCCGAGAGGCCGCAACGAGCGAGGGTGAGAGCACGAGTATCGGCTGTCCGGATCCCACTCCTACGGGGGCTCCGAGCTCAAAGGAGGAGCCTGCCCAGGCCGGAGCAGCAAGGATCAACAGGAGCAGCAGACCGAGACTCTTAAGCGCGCTTTTCATGAAAGGCGCCTACCGCTTCACACTTGCCCTGTCAGACTGGGGGCCTCGTACGCCAAGCGACGCCGCGATAATTTTTCTCAGTCCATCCCTCCAGAAACCAGTGATATCCCTCATGCCCATCGCTCCCCGGGGTGCCGGATGGTTCCGGCTAACCGAGGGGGCGCAACTGCGACTCCCCGATTTCGGTGGCGTCCATCCATGCCACGGGGATGAATCGAGGTGGCTCATGATCCTTTCAGGCTTGATGGTATTGGCTTTTTTGGGAAGCGGGCTTGCGGCCCGGGCGGATTCTCCTGCCGTTCCGCCGGCGCCGGAGTTCGAGGCGATGTTGGATTGCGTTGATCACGAGTTGGCCAAGTCCGGACGGGATCCTTCGGAGGGCTTCCGCGTGATCGTCTAGACCAATTTTGTGAATTCCCGCCTCGTGCTCGTCAAATAAAGAGAAAATCCTCGGAAAGTACGTCGTCTCCCAGAGCATTTACGAGAGCCTTTTCGACGTCCAGTTTGGCAAAAAACTCGAATACGCTTTCTCGATACGCGGAAATTACAGGATCCCCATGGGATTGGCGGAACTGACGACACCCCAAGGAAAGCTCGAACTCCTCTGCTCGCCCCTCTGAACTTGCCTCTGAGCGGACGTGGGCATTCGCCGCGATAGGACTTGCAATCTGCATCAACGACAAGTCGCTGCGAGCCACTCCAGGAATTTCCGATAGGGGAAAATTTGACAATCCCCTCGCCTTTGCATTTCCTCGCCCCGATAAACCACGATCGGAACAACCTTCTTCTTTGCAACCCCCTGAAAGGCGATCAAGCCATTCAGATCCTTTGACTCAACTCTCTTTGCGTACTTGATCTCGACAGCCAAAAGGTCGCTCTCCCGCTCGACGACCAGATCCACTTCTCTTTTTAAATCGTCACGGTAGAAAAATATCTTCCAGTTTTTCTGGTGGTACTTTCCGAAAGCGATGACCTGATTGATGATCCACTGCTCGAAAAGAGGGCCTAGCTCAGGTTCGGAGAAAACGTTTTCGTGTTGTCCCAACACGGCATTCCTCACGCCCATATCAAAAAACAGGACTTTTTCCTTCTGTATCGCCTTACGACTGCCTCGGATCGCCGCATAGCCCGAAATCCGGTGAATGAGGAGCGTATCCTCGAGAATATCCATATACCTTCGCAGAGTCTCCTTGGGGATTTCGGAGTCAGAAGAAAGCTGAGAGTAGTTGAGAATTTGTCCCGAGCTCTGGGCTGCCACATCAAGAAAACGAGCGAAGCTTTGAATACTACGCGTGAGAGCCTCAGCCTGAATCTCCTCGCGAAGGTAGCTGTCAACATAGTTGGCAAGGAGCTCGGGGCCGTAGTCGGCCAGATAGATTTCAGGAAGCGTCCCGCGGGTCAGAGCCTTCTGCAGGTCCCATTGGTCCGCCAACTCCCAGTAAGTCAGCGGAAAAAGATCATAACGAAACAATCTTCCGGGAAGCAGGTTCACCGGACCGCGCTTGAGCTTGCGGGCAGACGACCCCGTCAGGAGGAATCGATACTTGCCCGAATCTTCAATGAGGGACTGGACCGTGTTGAGCATCGAGGGAATCCGCTGGATTTCGTCAATCAGGATGACGGACTTTGGCGGCGTGGCATGGACTTGTGCCGCAAGCAGGGAGTCGTCCTTGAGATGGGCTCGATAGACGGATTCATTGCTCAGATTGATTTCAAGCCGAGGTTCGAGCTGCCGGAGCAGAGTACTCTTGCCGGTTTGACGGGGACCAATCAGTAGTACGCTTTTAGGCGTTTTCTTAAGCCGATCTTGCAGATGACTTTCGAGCGTTCGAGGGAGCGTGAACACAGAACGAGGATAGCGCACCCCGTCCTCGCTGTCTATGATTTTGACCCACAGAGTGGGCGAAAAGAGGCAGTTTTGACCCACTCCGTGGGCCGTAGTCCATGAGCAGCCCGATACCCCACTCCGAGGCCCATGCCCCAGCCCCACCGGAGTGTCGCGGCAGACCCTCCCGAAATCGCCAAAAACTGGCATTTACCCGCGGTCGGCCTATACTGATATCACCATGGACAAACCCCGGAACAATGTCATCGCGTTCGACAAGGACCAGTCCAAAAACCCTCCCCCCATCAATCGGTTTGAGCGCCTGCTCAGACGCTTTGCGCGCGCCACCTATGCGCTTTCCGTATTGGGTCTTTACGCGCTCGGAGCACTGGCCATCGGCGTGGCGCTGGCTCCAGCCATCGCCCTCACGCGACTGCTGCTGAATGTCTTCCCTCAATCCGACGGAATACCAGGGCTCGTGCTGCAGGGGTTTACCTACGGCCTTGCGTTCATAACGGCTGGTCTCGCTCTCATGGCGACCGTGGCCGCGCTCAATTTTGTGTTGCCCACGCGTTGCAAGCCATTCAAAGGGGGTTATTACACGATCCATGCGCTCCCTTGGTTCCTGCACAACGGACTTTTCTACCTTGTGAGATATACTTTCCTGCCCTTCGCCACCCTCACTCCTTTCGGGGTTCTATTTTTGAAAGCCATGGGCATGAAAATCGGCCGCCACGCTTTCATCAACACTGAGTATATCAGCGATCCGAGCCTGATCGAAATCGGAGATGATGTGGCGGTGGGCGGGAGCGTGCGCATGTTCGCGCACTACGGGGGCGGCGGCAACCTCGTGATTGCGCCCGTCAAGATCGGCAATCGCGTCACTCTGGGCGCTGGCGCCTGCGTGATGGGTGACGTGATCATCGAAGAAGGTGCCGTGATCCTGCCTCACTCGGTGCTCTTGCCCGGAAGCCGGGTGCCCGCGCATGCCACTTGGGGTGGAGTGCCCGCCCGTCCCATCCCGCGCGAGGAGATGGACGAAATCAAAGCCAAAATCCGCGGCGTCAGGTGACAGCGAGGAGCCGCTCCGCCACCCGGAGTCCCGCCATATAAGTCGTGATCTGCGGCGGCACTCCGAGCGAGGTCGGATAAAGCGATGTATCCGCCAGCCGGAGATTATGAGCCTGGTGAAAAACCCCGTCCGGACTCACGGGCCCGCGAGCCGGGTCCTCACTCATCCAGACCGAACTCATCGGGTGAACCGATACCAGCTCCAGCCGACCCTGCACGAGTGCGCGTGCAATACTCTCGCGCGCAGCCTCAAGCTCCCCGATCGAGCGCGCTCGCACCGGCGGATCGCTCGGGATCACGACCTCGCGGGCGCCAGCTGCAAAAAGCACGCGCCCAGCCTCGATCAACCCCATCACCATGACTCGCTGATCCTCGGGCCAAAGCTCATACTCGATCTTGACTCCCGTCTCACCGGCCGCACGCACGCGCCCGCGAGTAAGATCATGCAGCATGACGCTCACCGGGGCGAGGTGCGGCGCCTGCTTGAGTGCCTGCCGGTGCTCGGTGCCAAACCCAGGTAAGATGGAGGCCATGCCGGCCGGATGCGCCGATCCCCCCACGAGCCAAGCTCGCATATCCCCCCCCTGCTCGAAATCCAGGAACTCGGTGCACTCCCAGCTCTGCGGCACGCCTTTCCAGGCCTCGATTTTTTCCTCAAAAACTCCAGCCGCGACCGCGCCCGGATGCAAATGCAGGCGCGATCCGATCAGCCCGTGCGGATCCGGCAGCTCCGAGCGCTGCAGGAGTGCGGGCGTCTCGATCGCCCCGGCCGCGATGATATACTCTCGTGCCTGTACCCTCAGCCGTGCGATGGGCTCCGAGTCCAACGCTCCGCCATCGGCCCGCACAAAAGCTTCAAGCCCCGTGACACGGGCCTTGGCCGCATCGCGCGACCAGTTCAGCTTGCTCACCCGGACGTTGCAATAGACCTCGCCACCGTGAGCGAGAAACTCCGGCATGAGCACGCGGAGCGCATTCTTCTTGGCATTGAACGCGCACCCCAGTTCGCAGAAGCCACTCCCCACACAGCCCTCGCGGTTGTGGTGGAGGATCCCTCCTCGATATCCAAGCGCCTCCGTCCCGCTTCTGAACACTGCATTGAAGCGATTGATCTGCTGAGGGGCCACTTGCAAAACCCCCAATTTGGATTCGATCGTGGCGTAATGCGGAGCGAGCTCCCGGGCGCTCCATCCGGGAAGCCCCCACGCTTTGAACACGGGCTCGGGGGTCCGCTTGCAGAGGTTGATATTATGCAGGGTCGAGCCTCCGAGTCCCTTGCCATGGAGGATCCGGATGCGCCGATCCGCAGTCTTACGCCCGCCAGCCGCGTAAAAGAGCCTGGGCAGCATCTCGTCCTCGCGCTGGCTCATGACCTGCGGTGGCAGAAAATCCCCGGCCTCAAGAAGTACGACCTTACGACCGTATGCTGCAAGCTTCCACGCGGCCGTCGCGCCTCCGGCCCCGCTTCCGATCACGCAGACATCCGCTTGGATCGTGCGAGCCTCGCCTTTTTTGAAGTGATATCCCGTATGAATCATGACGACCGCTCTCCCGCCCAATGCTCACCGAGAAATCCTTCCTGTAACCTGCGGGTGCGCTCATCGCCATGGGGCGATTCTCCGACGAGAGGCCCCCCGTAGCCGATTTCATCCCAGCGAGACGGACCAGCGTAGAGGGCAAGGGATGCGAGTTCCTTCATTCCAATATAGATATCACGAACGACACCGCCCGATTCCCGCGCACGGGCGAGCGCCATCTGGCGATCAGTCACGGAAAGACCCGAGAACCTAAAAAGAAGTCCCCCCAGCGCTTGCTCGACCAGTACGAGCGCACCTGCGAGTTCCATCCGTTCAAAGCGACTGAAGTGCGAAATCAGCTCGTCGGCGCGGATCAGAGCATCTTTGAGTACGGAAGGATCTTGTTCGTCCATCAGGACCTCAAAGAGCGCGGCGAGAGTCGCGCACTCGGGGCGCGTGAGACTTTTGAGATTCTCCGGAATCATCTGCGACCAACGACTGGAAACAGATAGAAGTCGAAACCCGATCAGGCCGAGACCACCCGCGCCCGCGAGTGCTAAGCTCAGGAATTTTCGACGGGACATGGCACTGACAACAGACCCTCGACCCATGATGTCACCCATTCTCAATTGATATCCCAAGAGGTTGACGAAGGATTTCCAGCGAATCGCAGAAATCAAAGTCTGTCAAATCAGACACATTCCATCGAACTTGGACAACCTGTAAACTTCATGCACGGAGGCAACCTCACCGTGAATTCGCAAGGAGTCCCCCCTTCCACGATCAGTCTATTCCGGGCCTTGAGCCTCGGGGCGCTCTTTGCCACCATGCAGTCAGGTTGTTTTTACGGGGTTTTCAACAACACAAATGTCGCGGAATCCTCGCGCGACTTGACCACCACCGAGCAAGGCACCCAAGACTGCACTCCGACCGCAGACCAGCCCGATCCCTGCTTTGGAAACGATCCTGAGACTAAAGGGATCTATCGCCTGGGACTTGAGACTGACACGTTTCAGGCGATGCAAACGGATATGACTCTCGCCAACGGGCAGGCTCACACCATCCCTGTGACCACGACCGACTCGGAGGGCAATTTCTACGCGGTTTATCCGGTGCTCAATAATAACTTGAGCGCAGCACGTCTGGTGCAAATCAAGAAATATCAATCAGGGCAGGGCACCGAAAACTCCGGTTTTAGCTACCCTTTGATCACTAATACGGGAGGCCCGGGTGCATCCAATCACCTCACGGTTTCCGCCGTCAAAGTGGTGGATGGACCCTCCACTCAACTTCGGCACATCTACCTCGGCGGTACGTCATATAACCCAATAACGCTTCAACATTTCTTTGCGGTTTGCAGAATGGTGGAAGACTTCTCGACCACCCCGAGCACCGTCGGAATGGATGAAACTTTTTTTGCAGGCGGCTCCTGTGCAGTTTTAAGCAGTAGCTCGATGAACAATTACGGCATCGGAGCCGCGGACTATTCCCCAAGGCCCGCATACCTCTCTCCGGTCCATCTGGCTTTGCATACGGGATCGGATGGGCACCAGCGAGTGGTCATGCTGGGGACTGCCGTCAAGCAAAGCGACAGCCGACACTATGTCATCATTGCCCCCATTCGCACCGATGGAAGCGAAATCTCCGGAACGCCAGGAACGGGCCTAAACAGTATCTTCTCGGCACCCTTCGATACTTCGGGAAAATCATCCACTTTTAACCTCGTGGGATCGGCTCGAGCGATCCGCGTGAGTGCGGTCGAAACAGATTCGACCGATTCAGCAGCAAGTAATATCTACATGCTCCTTGCCGTCACCAACAACGAAGTGGGCTACACAGTGGGAGACAGCACCGCGCCGGTTGAACATTTAATTCTGCGATTAGGATCGAATCTGGGACCTGATTCCGCTTTTGCGGTGAACCTTAGCGGCGTGGGGGCCCTCTACATCCCCGCCACGCTCGATGGAAGCGCCCCCTTCAGTGCAAGTTCCTCACCGGGAGTCAGGGCGCTCAATACCCGCATGTGGTCCACAGCCCAGAACAGTGCTGACCTCAAAGTCCACGATTCCAAAATCTACGTCCTCGGGCTCCATCAGGACATCTCCCACGCCGAACCCCAAAGCCTGGGTTATCGCCTCCTTCGCTTCTCGACTGCGGCAAGCTCTCATATCCCCGATGCTGAAAGCTTCACCAGCATGAACACGCTCTGCGGCCCCCAAGCCTCGCCCCGACTGTCGGTCCAGCAGAATTCGGGAGATCTCCTGATCGCGTGTTCTCAAAAAGGCCCCAGCAACTCGATCCTGCGCGCCCACTCGGGGCAGACACTCACCGTGCAGCAACAAATGGGAGGGCTCGGAACCAACTACGCATCCATCACCGAAAACACCCATAATGACTTACAGGGCAAATTCACCACAGGGGTGATCTCCCATTGGGACGCAACCAACTCCATGCATGCCGTGTATCTGTATTACTTGGAAAAGATCGGAACGAGTTACTACCCGGTCATCCAAAAGCGCTGGTATCAGTGACGCGGGCGGCCTCACAGAAATTTCTGGAGTGCACGCCAAATCCGGGGTTTGATCAGTTCACAATGAGCGAGTTTCGTTCCCCTCTGAAACGGTGCCTCCCCCGGGCTCTGACCCTTACCCTGACAGTTGCCCTCTTTGGCGCCATCGCGCCCGCGCAACTAGCTGCAACCCCCCTCGAGGATCGCTTCCCGAGCCTCAAGGACACCCTTCCAAGATTCCCCATTCTCAAGGAGGCCACGCCACTGCATCCGCTGCCGGGACTCGCGCGGGAACTGAACATGAGCCTGCCGGAGAGCCTCCTGATCAAGCGGGATGATATCTCTGAATCCCTCCTCGGCGGAAACAAGGCCCGCAAGCTCGAATACCTCCTCGGCGAGGCCCGCGCACGGGGCGCCAAAAGCCTCATCACTTCCGGGATGTGGGGCTCCAATCACGCGCTCGCCACCGCGATTGCGGGTCATGAGTTCGGTTTTCGCGTGCATTTGCATCTGGGACCCCAGCCAGTGACCGACAATGTCCGTCAGAAGTTGCTCGCATTCCACGCATTGGGCGCCAACCTCCACCACCACTCGTCCACGCTCGGACTGGGGTTTGCGATCCTCAAGTCCATGATCAAGGATGCGCTCAGCGGAGGGACGATCCAAAACATTCCACCCGGCGGCTCCAATACGGTGGGCTCCCTTGGATATATCAATGGTTACCTCGAATTCGCGGAACAAATCCGATTGCAGCATAAGGCACTTCCCCAGCGGATCATCGTACCCGTGGGGACGATGGGCACAGCGGCGGGCCTCTTGGTGGGAAGCTGCCTCGCAGGACATTTTGAAAAAATCCGGATCGTGGGAGTCGGTGTCAGCGATCCATTGCTTTCCAATGAATCCTCCACCCGTACCGCTGCGCGAAAGCTTCATGACTCCTTGTTGGAGCGCTTGACGCCACAAGAACGCCTGCAGGTCCCTGAATGTGATTATCGGGGTTCAACCCGGGCCTACCTGCACTCGGGGGAGCAGTTCGCTCCGGGGTATGGCACTCCTTCGCCCGCCGCAACCGCGGCGATCGAACTCCTCAAGCGCACGGATGGCATATCACTGGAAGGCACGTACTCGGGCAAGGCCATGGCCTGGCTGATACACGATATCCAGACGCGAGCGCCCGGCGAACCCGCACCGAGCACCGTGTTCTGGCTCACCTACAATTCGCACAGTCTCGGGGAGTTGATTGCGCAGCATCCCTGGACCCATCCCGACAAGCCCTGGCTTGACTTGCCCGAGGATTTTCACGCGCTTTTTGAATGACCCTCTGAATATCAACCTCGCTGTTTTGTCTTCCATGGAAAGGAATTCAAGATGAGAACCCCACACTGGAATCTATTGGCGCTGGTCTTTGCGATGGCCGTCGCAGCTCCACCCGCGATCGCCACCCCCCGGGAAATCGCCGCCTCCCGCATGGAGCAAATCCAAGGCATCTGGGTGGTGGACCTCTACGGCACCCGAGAAGAAATGGCCAGGCGCCACGGGGAATTGGTCCGCGAGAGACTGGACCAGACGGCGGTTCCTTATTTTGCCGGCAAGATTCGCCACTCGATCGGCAACACCTATATTGTTCGTGATATTCCTTGGCTCGAGCCGATCTTTTCCTCCGCCATCGACCTGATCGCCCAAGAGCCCCTGCGCAACGCCATTCCTGTGGACGACGACTCCATGCTGCTGGCCTTCGCGCAGGGCGCAGGCCTCTCCGCCCGCGAGATCCGCGACGCCTGGACCCTGCCGGACGCAGGACAGTGGCTGACTGCGACCCTTTTCGGAAAAAACCAGCTCCCAAAAGGGTATTTTGGACCCTTGCCCTCCGTTGGCGCACTGGGCTGCTCAAGTCTGATCGTGAGCTCTCCGCTCTCCGCGGCAGGCCTCCTGCACGCCCGCAATCTGGATTACGAGGGCTACGGCATTTTTGATCGCGCCCCCGCCCTCATTCGATATCACCCGAGCGAACCGGGCGCCCAGCAGTATATCAGCCTGAGCTCGCTCGGCCTCCACCAGGCGGGGATCTCCGCCATGAATGAGAGCGGAGTCATCCTCACACTCCATCAGGCCATGGTGGCGCAAACATCCCTGCGTGGGAGTCCCATCCTTTCTGTCAACGAGCGCGTGATCCGCGAGGCCCGTTCGCTCGAGCAAGCTCTGCAAATCCTGGCTTCGGTCAAGCACTCGGGGTCCTGGCGCGTTCTGCTCTCCAGCGCCCGTGAGGACCGGGCCCTGCTCGTCGAGATCAGCGCCAAGGGGACTTATGTGGCCGAAGACAGCCGCTTCGATCGCCCGACCGCGCGCGCGGGACTCCTGCTTGCCACCAACCACGTGAATGCGGCAGAGCTGCAAATGGACGAATTCTCGGTGAATTACCGCTACGCCGAGGACACCCGACTCAGGCTGCGTGCCTTGCAACGTCTGGCCGGGCGCGAAATCTCGCGGAAAGGCCGGATCGACCTGCAGGCGGCGATTGATATGATATCCAGTGGCGAGGCCTTTGACGAGGAAGGTGTCGCGAGTCAACCGACTTCCCACGGCATCATCGCCAAACTCAACAACATCCAAAGCCTGGTTTTCGAACCGGCTCGGAACCGCATCTGGGTGGCCCGGGCCCCCGAGGGACTCGAAACCGCAAAGCCTCTGCAAGGGACCTATATCGGCCTGCCCCTTTTCAGGAATTCACTTGCCCCCCCGGCTCCGGAGAGCCGTGAGCCTTCCGAGAAGCCCACGCTTGCCCGCATCACGGCGCACGCGAGATACCGCGAGGCCGCGGCGCTTGCCACCGAGGAGAGTCGCTTCTCGGAGGCCGCTCGCCTATACGCTGAGGCGGCCGCACACGAACCTACCGAGGCCGTGCACGCGCTCATGGAAGGGCTGTCGTGGTTCCAGGCGGGCGAATTCGCGGCCGCTCAAGCCGCACTCCTGCACGCAGGGAGCCTCAACCCCGACCGCTACCACCGTTCGCTGCTCGCACTTTTCCTGGGACGCCTGAGTGATATTGATGGTGATCGCCTATCAGCCCTTGCGCGCTATGCCTCGGTCGAAACCGGACTCTCGCAAGGCCTGACCGCGCAAGCACTCAAGCACAAACGCAAGCCCTACAAGGCCAAGTGGGCGCGTAAGGTCGTGCTCGATGCGATTCAAGCGGATGTGCTGCGCTGGTGAGGGAGAGTGGTCGGGACAGCAGGATTTACGGCGGGCTCCTGCCCGCCGCCCTGCGGGCGCGTCAGATCGCTACCGCGATCTCCGCGTGACTCTCGACCTTCATGGTCTCGTGTTTCGGCGGGCTCCTGCCCGCCGCCCTGCGGG
>Ga0172372_10004443_pt1 | contig 19936 bp, 14 predicted proteins | sample LakKiv5m_2_FD_114544 | JGI IMG/M metagenome (GOLD analysis project Ga0172372, IMG submission 114544) | Freshwater microbial communities from Kabuno Bay, South-Kivu, Congo - kab_092012_9.5m | ecosystem: Environmental > Aquatic > Freshwater > Lake | place: Democratic Republic of the Congo...
AACTGGCCCTTCTTGACGTTGACCACGCGTCCGGTGGCTGCCGCCGCGACGAGCAGATCGGTCTGGCGGCAGAGGAACGCAGGAATCTGCAGGATGTCGGCAACGTCGGCCGCGCGCGCGGCCTGCGCGGGCTCGTGAATGTCGGTCACGATGGGCAGGCCGGTGCGCGCCTTGACCTCGGCGAGGATGCGGAGCCCCTCGTCGAGCCCGGGGCCGCGGTATGAACGGTTGGACGTCCGGTTGGCCTTGTCAAACGAGGCCTTGAAGATGACCGGGGCCTGCAGGCGCCCGGCGACCGTGGCGATTTCCAGTGCGAGAGTGACGGCGTGAGAGGCGCTCTCGATCACGCAGGGGCCCAGCATGAAGCCGAGCGGGTGTCCGGGGCCGACTGTGACGGCGCCTGCCGAGACGGGGGTGACCACGGGCTCAGGCATGGGCGCTCAGCTGCGCCTGGCCGAGCAGCCCGGCCTTCTGATCGAGCCCGGCCCTGACAAACGCTGCAAAGAGCGGATGCGGGGTCAGCGGCCGTGACTTGAACTCGGGGTGGAACTGCACGGCGACAAACCACGGATGGTCGGAGATTTCGGCGATCTCGACAAACTTGCCGTCAGGCGAGCGGCCCGAGATGCGCATGCCGTGGTCGGCCAGCGCCTGCTCGTAGAGCGTGTTGAACTCGAACCGGTGCCGATGCCGCTCGTGGACGAGCGGTGCGCCGTAGATGGCGCGGGCACGGGAGCCCTCGGCCAGTTCGCACGCATACTGACCGAGTCGCATCGTGCCACCGAGTTCGTCGACGCCGAGCAGGTCGCGCAGCTTGTAAATGACCTTGTGCGGAGCCGACTCGTCGACCTCGGTGGAATCGGCGCCATCGAGGGCGCAGACATGACGTGCGAACTCGACCGTCGCCCACTGAAAGCCGTAGCAGATGCCGAAGAACGGGATGCGGCGCGTGCGGGCGACTTCGGCCGCCCTCATCATGCCGCGCGTGCCGCGCGAGCCGAAGCCGCCGGGCACGAGGATGGCGTCTGCGCCGTCGAGCAGGTGTGCGCCGCCCTCGGACTCGAGCGCTTCGGACTCGACCCACTGAATCGTGATGCGGGTGCGGTGAGCGAAGCCCCCGTGATAGAGCGCCTCATTGAGCGACTTGTACGAATCTTCGTAGCCGGTGTACTTGCCGACCACATGCACGGTCAGTTCGTGATCGGGTTCCTTGATGCGGCCGAGCAGTTCCTCCCAGGGGCGCATGTCCGCGGTCGAGTCGGGCAGATGCAGCAGGCGCAGCAGCACACGGTCGAGGCCCTCGTCGCGCAGCGAGAGCGGCACTTCATAGATGGTGTCGACGTCGCGGGCCGTGATGACGGCTTCTTCGGCCACGTCGCAAAACAAGCCGATCTTCTGCTTGAGGTCACGCGGCAGGGGCCGGTCGGTGCGGCAGAGCAGCATGTCGGGTTGGATGCCGATCGAGCGGAGGTCGCGCACGCTGTGCTGGGTGGGTTTGGTCTTGAGCTCGCCGGCGGCCCCGATGTAGGGCACCAGGGTCAGGTGGATGTAGACCGTGTTTTCTCGGCCGACATCCTGGCGGAACTGCCTGATGGCTTCGAGGAAGGGCAGGCTCTCGATGTCGCCGACGGTACCGCCGATTTCCACCAGCACGACATCGACGTCGCGACCGGCGGCGCGGATGCAATCCTTGATCTCGTTGGTGATGTGGGGAATGACCTGGACGGTGCGGCCCAGATAGTCGCCGCGTCGCTCTTTGGTGAGCACCGACATGTAAATCTTGCCCGTGGTCCAGTTGCTGTTGCGCGAGGCGGTCATGCGCGTGAAGCGCTCGTAATGGCCCAGATCGAGGTCGGTCTCGGCGCCGTCGTCGGTGACGTAGACCTCGCCGTGCTGATAGGGGCTCATGGTGCCGGGGTCGACGTTGATGTACGGGTCGAACTTCTGAAGGGCAACGCGGTAGCCGTGGCCTTCGAGGATGGCTCCGATGGAGGCGGCGGCGAGTCCCTTGCCGAGCGACGACACCACGCCGCCGGTGACGAAAAGGTACTTGGTGGGACGGGCTGTCTGCATGGATCGTCTCTGGCCTCAGTGTGACATCAGCAACTGGCGGACACGCGCGAGATCGTCGGGCGTATCGACGCCGATGGAATGGTACTCGGTTTCGACGACCTGGATGCGGTCGCCGGCGGTCAGGGCGCGCAGCTGCTCGAGCGACTCGATGGCCTCCAGGGGCGACACCCGCGACGCGGCGAGGCGGCGCAGGACGTCGCGCTGATAGGCGTAGAGGCCGACATGAATGCGGGCCTCGGCCGGGACGCGGTCAGCCGCCTCGCGCGAGGCGGGAATGGGGGCCCGTGAAAAGTAGAGCGCGTCGCCCGCCGCATTCCTGACGACCTTGACCGCGTGGGCCGAGAGGAACTCGTCACGGTCGCGGACGGGCCGGCAGGCCGTCGCCATCGCCGGCGGATTCGGCCGGAGCATGGGGGCGATGACGGCATCGATGACGGCGGGTTCGATCAGTGGCTCGTCACCTTGCACATTCACCACCACCCGGCAGGGAAGAGTGGACACGACTTCCGCAAGCCGATCGGTGCCAGTGGCGTGGTCGGGCGAGGTCATTACGGCCTCGCCCCCGGCGGCCCGCACGGCGTCGGCGATGCGGTGGTCATCGGTGGCGACCAGCACCGCGTCAACGAGCGTCGCCAGACGGGCGCGGGCCACGACGTGAGCAATCACGGGTTGCCCGAGCAGGTCGGCGAGAGGTTTTCCTGGAAATCGGGACGACTGGTAGCGCGCCGGAATGATGGCGAGGACGGAGGAATCAGCCAGTGACGAGAGGGAGCTGACCGGCACGTCGTAGTGTAACACGGCGCGCAAAACCGGCCCGCGATGTCTTAAAGAGTCATAAAGAGTCGTAAGAGATGCAAAAATGTATGGCTACGGGCAAAATTGTGCTTCGCCTTTTGATCGCTTGTGGGTATGAGGGGTTATTAAGTTCGTCGTGATCTGTCCATTTACCCCGGCACGTCGATCAGATCGTCGGTGGTGGCGGTGCCTTCCTGCCCTGCTGCTGTGGATCGCGGTGTCGGCATCGCGGGCACCCGTGGCGCACGCCTAGGGGACGCCTCCGACGGTCACGACCCCGACGTCGTCGTCCCTGCGGGGCGCCAGCGCGGTCGTCGGTGCCACGGTCACCAGTGCCGGAGACTCGTCGATTACCGATCGCGGCGTTGTGCTGGCCGAGACCAGTCAGAACCCGACACCTGCCATTGACGGCGTCGACGTGATTCGACTGTCGGCCAGTGGAGGTGTGGGGGCCTTCACCGTGTCGGCCACGGGGTTGCGGCCCGATCGGTCGTACAGTTTCCGGGGCTATGCCATCAACGCGGCGGGTCCGGCCTACAGCGCGGTGGCGACGTTTGTCACGCTGGCTCCCGTGGGCATCGCGGTTTCGACGTCGCCTGCGGAGACGGCCGCTGGTGCGACGCTGGCACCGGCGCTCGTCGCGCGACTCGTGGACCGCGAGGGCGAGTCGGTGACCGGAGCGACGGCGCGTCTGCGGGCGTCGCTCGCCTCGCACCCGGGAGCCTCAACGCTGACCGGCACGACCACGGTCACGACCAGTGCGGGCGTCGCCACATTCGGTCCGTTGAGCCTGACGCAGGCGGGCACCGGCTACACGTTCAGCATCAGTGACGACCAGCCGGCGACGACGTTCACGGCGCGCTCCGCGGCCGCGTCATCACAGTGGCAGAGCGTGACTCACGGCACGGGCAGGTATGTTGCGGTGGCAAGTTCAGGTACTACCCGTGTCATGCGAAGCGTCGATGGCCGCACGTGGACAGGCGTCACGGAGGGCGTGCCCTCGTCTGCGTGGACCTCGGTCACGTTCGGCAACGGCCTCTATGTGGCCGTGGCCTTGAGCGGCACGACACGAGTGATGACCAGCCCGAACGGCCTGACGTGGACGGGCAGGACCATCGAGCCGGCGGAACTGCGGTCTGTGACATATGGGGCGGGGCTGTTTGTGGCCGTGGCCTCGGGTGGGACGCGCCGTGTGATGACGAGTCCCGACGGGATCACATGGACGGGGCGCGTCGTGCCCTCGGAGCTGTGGCAGGCGGTCACCTACGGTGGTGGGCGATTCGTCGCCGTAGCGTCCAGTGGTGACACGCCGGTCATGAGCAGCACTGACGGTCTGTCGTGGACGGCGCACGTCGCTCCCGGCAGTTCCAACTGGAGCTCGGTGACGCATGGTGCCGGGGTGTTTGTCGCCGTGAGCGACGGCGGCGACGACCAGATCATGACCAGCCCGGATGGTGTCGTGTGGACAGTCCGAACGGCCGTCCACTCGGAAATGTGGCGCTCGGTGGCGTATGGCACGGGCGTGTTCCTGGCGGTGTCCCTCAACGGGTCCCCGAGGGCGATGACCAGCGTCGACGGGGTGACCTGGTCGGCGACCACCTTCGAAGAAGACAGTCGCTGGCATGGGGTGTCCTATGGCGGGGGACAGTTTGTGGCGGTGGCCTCGCAGGGGGCCAGTCGCGTCATGACGTCCTCGGCATTCGAGGCCGTGGCGGTGCCGGCCTTCACCGTGGTTGCCGCAGCGCCTGCGCGTCTCACTGTATCGGCGGGACCTGTGCCCGGGGCCAGTGGTGCGGTCATGTCGACGGTCCCGGTCATCCGCATCAAGGACACCTACGGGAACCTGACGTCGAGCACGGCCACGGTGACCGTGTCGATCAGCAGCGGGGCCGGCGGGTTTCTGGAAGGCAGCAGCAGTGTGGCCGCCGTGGGTGGCGTCGCGACGTTCAGCGGATTGCGCCTGCATGGGCGGGTCGGCCAGTCGTATTCGCTGACCTTCAGCCTGAGCGGCGTGACGAGTGCCACGGCCACGGGGCTTCAGGTGACGGGGCCCGGAACGTCCATCCGGTTGACGGTGCAAGCGGACGCGTCCTGACCACTGTTCCGGTGGTGGCCATTGAAGATGCGGCCGGCAACCGGACTCCGGCGGCCGTCCTCGTGACAGCCAGCATCACGTCGGGAAGCGGTGGGGCGCTCTCGGGCGGGACGACCGCCACGACGGGCGGCGGCGTGGCCACATTCAGCACCCTGCAGTTGAGCGGCCTCGTCGGGACCGACTATACGCTGGGATTCAGTGCGGCCGGGTTGGTGGCGACGACTGCCGGGCCCGTGCGCCTGGCGGCCCCGGGCGACCCCGCGGGCCTCGTATTCACGGTGGCCCCGACGGACGTCACGGCCAGTCGGACATTCACCACCACCGTTGAGGTGTCCGTCATCGACGCCTATGGAAATGCGACCAACGCGGTGTCGCCGCCGCTCAGGTCCACGGCACGGCGCAACGACGAGGACGGCGTGCTGTCTGGTGAACGCACGAGGACAGTGGCCAGTGGCCGCGCGGCATTCCCTGACCTGACGCTGCCGAGAGCCGGTACTGGCTATCGACTGACTGTGACTGACGCGACGCCCGAGCTTCCCTGGGTGACGTCTTCTACAGGGGTGACTGCGTCCTCGGCGCAGGTCGCATACGGCGCCGGACGATTTGTCGCGGTCAGCGACGATGCGACGAATCCGATGATGGGCAGCACGGACGGTCACATGTGGAGTCGTCTGACCGCGCCTGCGGGGGAGTGGACCAACGTCGCCTTTGGTGCCGGGCGGTTCGTCGCGGTCAGTCGAGGTGGCAGTGCGCAGATCGCCACCAGCCTCGACGGTGTGGCCTGGCAGACGGTGACCTCGCCGGCGGGCACCGCGTGGCGCAGCGTCGTCTACGGGCGCGATCGGTTTATCGCTGTCGGTGACGGCGCCGCCGGTGTGATGAGCAGCATCGACGGTCTGTCATGGGCCCTAGTTGACGCGCCCTCGACGGTGTGGCGGGCGGTCGCCTTCGGCGCCGGTCGTTTCGTGGCCGTCGGCGATTTCGTGATGGTGAGCACCGATGGCGTGCTGTGGGCGGTGATTGCGCCTGGCGCCGGTGTGACGCTCACGGATCTGGCGTATGGCGACGGGCGGTTCGTAGCGACGACCCAGCAGGGAGGCGGGGCCATCCGCAGCAGCACGGACGGGGTGACGTGGACATCGGCGGATATCGATGGTCTCGCCAGCGGGCAGTTCGTGTCGTATGTCACCGGCCGTTTCCTGGTGAGTGGCGCGACGCCTACGGGGGGACTCTGGTCCAGTGTCGACGGACTGTCATGGCGGAGTCAGCCCGCGGTGGCGGGCCTGTCGCTCGGCAAAGCCGCCTCTGGTGGCGGTGCGGTTGTGGTGTTGCGGGGCGGGACGGCCGACGCGGTGATCATGTCCCCTGTGCTGACACCCGTCACCAGCAGCGCGTTCGAGGTCCGAGCGACCACGCCGACCCTCACGGCCGTAGCTGGTGAGTGGCGTGCGGATGGCCGGGCCCTGTTCCAGAGCCGCATCGTTGGTGACGGTGGACTGGATGTCACCGAGCGCGGTGTGCTGGTGGGCGCGTCCGGCGTCACCCCGTTACCGACCGTCGATAACTCCCGGGTCACGAAGATTGTGGCCGATGCGGCGAATCCCTTCACGGTGAGCCTGGCCGGCCTGACCCCGTCTGCGGCGTATCGGATCCGGGCGTATGCGGTCACTGCCTTCGGCGTCGGCTATTCGGAGCCGGCCAATCTTCCGCAGCTGTCGAGCAGCGCCCAAACCGCGTTCTCGCAGATCTCCGGCTATCTGAACGGAGATCCTCCGGCCACGGCGGTGTATGAACTGCTGGGCGTCACCGGCGTGTCTGAATCGCTGGTGACCGCCCTGGGATCGGCGCTGCTGGCACAGCCGACGGCAGACCGTGACACCGTCAGCGAGATTCAGGCCATTGTCGATGCGTATCGCGCGATTCTATCCGAGGCCAATGGCCCGGCCGCTGACCCCACCCCGGGCAGTCATCCTACGGCGGCGCAGTATGCGCGCATCGGGGCCAGGGTTGCTGGCGCTCTGAGCGGAGCCTCACTGGCGCTGCTCAATGATGTGATCGGCACGCTCACGCCGGCGGCGGTGTCGTCCGTCTCTGCTATCGACACCGTGGCCGGGGCTGCGGCCCGGCTGGCAGCTACTGTTGCGGGCGAAACACTGACGCCTGCCCTCAGCACCATGGATTTGACGGCGCTGGGCCTCGACCTCGGGCGACTCGGCGACACCCGTACCGGCCCCGCACCCCTCGGCACGTATGGGGTCGGCACGCCCCAGATGTGGCTCGCGCTGGAGACCGCCCTCGCTGCGCAGCCTGATGATGGCAGCGCCACCGATACGCAGGCGGAACTGCAGGCGCTGGTGACGACGGTCCTGTCGGGCTGGAGCGATGTGGCGCTGGCGGCCGAGATGGCGCCGACCGAGGGTGCGGTCGGTCGCCGCGTGCGCGCCGTGCTGCGTGCGACGGGGTGCGGGCCCGGTGTCGCCACCAATGTTGTGCTGCAGTGGCTGCTGCCAGCGGGTCTGACCATCGACACGACTGTGGCGTCGGCAGGCGAGGTCACCGCCGAGACCGGGCGGTGGCGTCTCGATCGGCTGGCCGTCGACGAGACGGTCACCCTCACGATCGACGCCACGGTGACGGTACCTGGAGCCCTCGATGTGGTCGTGCTGCGTTCCTCGCATTCCCCGCGCGATCCGGAACCCCTCAACGACGTGGCATGGGCTCGTCTGAACGGCAGCAGCGTGACCGATGTCGCCGTGAGCATGGCCGCCGATCGCCAGCCGGCATCTGCGGGCCAGACGATGACGTTTACCGTGCAGGCACGGAACATCGGCACGACGCCGGTGACGGGCGTGACGCTGGATGAAGCCGTTACGACGGCGCTGGGTACCGGAACCTCCGCGGCCACGCTGGGCTCGGTGATCGGGCGTCGCTGGCTGATCGCCCGCCTCCAGGCCGGACAGACGGCGACGTGGACCATTGCGCGTCCGGTCACAGGTGGCTCGGCCTTTGTGCACGCTGTCCAACTGACGGGCATGACGGAGCTCGACAGCCGCGCCCTGAACAACCGGGCAGCGGTGCTGGTCAATGGCCCGCCAGGGACGAACCTTCGCGTCGAGGCCCAGGCCATGCGCCCCGAGGTGGGTGTATTCGATCAGGCGCCCTTCCTCGTGGCGGTGACCAACGACGGTCAGCTGGATGCCACCAATATCGTGCTTGCGACGACCATGTCGGGGCTGTCGTTGACCTCGGCGGTGCCGACGCATGGTACGGTCGGCGCTACGGACCCCGTCCCAGATTCGGTGAGGGCACCCGATGCGGCACGCCGCGATGCCACCTCGGCACGCTGGCGCATCGCGACGCTCATGCCACGCGAGACGGCGTCGCTGCGACTGACCGGCCAGGTGACCAGCGCGGGGCAGATCGGGATTGCGGCCACGCTGCTCGGGCTGACCGAGGGTGACTTGTTCACGTCCGATGACTCGGCGCGCGCCCTGTCCGTGGTGCCTGTGCCCGACTCGACCAGCTGCACCGACCTCAGTCTGACCCGCAGTGCCGTGGGACCGGTGAGCCGTGGCGGCCAGTTCGCTGTGCGCGACAGCGCCAGCAATCTCGGCCCCGGCTACGCCGAGGGCGTCTCGATGGTGGGCACGACGCCCGCCGGGCTGACCATCCTGTCAGCCACGCCCAATGCCGGCGGGGTTTGCAGCATCAGCGGTTCCGACCTCATCTGCGGCTGGGCCACACCGATGCTGGTGGGCGTGTCGCAGTCCCGGACGGTGGATGTGGTCTACCAGGTGGCCGACAGCATTGCCCCGGGCAGCCTCCTGGCCGGCTCGATGCTCGTTGGCAGCGGCGCTAACGAGTGCACAGCTGCCAACAACCGTGTTGATCTCCGGGTGGTGGTCGATGCCCCGACGAGGGTCGACTTCGAGGCGCAAGCACGCACAAGTTCGGTGAGTGCCGATGCCACGGACGTGGCCGTCCCTCTCGGGACGCGAGTGACGGTGTCGCTGGGCGTGGCGAACCGGAGCGGCGTACATTCCGCCATTGGCAACTATGAGTTGTCGTTCTCTGACCCGTCGCAGATCGTGATCGAACAGGTCGTGGCGCGCAGAGGTGCGGTTGTGGCCCTCGGGTCGAACCGTGCCCAATGGTCGACGGGGCTTGTGAATCCGGGGGCGACCACCGCCGTCGACGTGACCTTCCGGATGGTCTCGCCGACCAGCATCGAGTTCCGTGTCGTTCGCATGGGCGGCAGCCTTGTCGATCCTGATCCGACCAACGACACGGTGTCGCTCGTGGTTGATGGCGTAAGCCAGGCCCCCGGCGGAGGCCGCTGGGTCGCGGCCGGGAATATCGACGGGGTGGCCGGCGCCGAAATCATCACGGGCACCGATGCGGGAGACCTGCCGCAGGTGCGGGCATTCGCGGGGGACGGCACTGACTTCGGTCTCCGATTCCTCGCCTTTGACCGCGCGTTCCGTGGCGGGGTGCGCGTGGCGGCCTGCGACGTGGATGCGGACGGCATCGACGAACTGATTGTCGGCCAGGGCACGGGGGGCTCACGGATCCGCGTGCTGCGTGTCAACGGCACGTCTGTGGCGGAGATCGCCGCCGGTCTGCCGTTCGAGTCGACCTTTACCGGTGGTGTCTTTCTGTCGTGCGACGACATCGACCGTGATGGCCGGGCTGAGATTGTCGTGGGCGCGGGCGTCGGGCGATCGGCTGACGTCCGGATGTTCTCGGTGAGCGGGTCGCAGCTGATCACGCTGGGCACGTTCACGGCCTACCCGGGCTTCCTCGGCGGTGTGCGTGTCTCGACGGGGCGTCACCCCGGCAGCCCTCTGGTCGGAGCCTTCCAGGTGATGACCTCGCCTGGACCGGGCCTGCAGTCGGTCGTGCGTGTCTGGTCGGTGACCAACTGGCAGGCCTCGATGGTGGCGCAGTCGGACGTCCTGCCAGGCTCGACCCGCGGACTGTCGACTGCCATAGGCGATGTCGACAATGATGGCGTGCTTGACGCCCTGCTGATGCCGGATGTGCCGTCGATCGACGGCCTGCTGCGGACAGTGTCGTTGTCGGACGGACGGAGCATCAACGATGTGCGCGCAGGCGCGGGCGGCTTTGCGGGCGCCGTGCGTATTGCCGTGGCGGTGCTGGGCACCGGCATCGGGGTGCCAGAAGTGATTGCCGCCGGTGGCAGCGGCAGCATGCCAATGCTGCAGGTGTACGCGCTGCAACGCAACGGCGGCGCGGCCCAGCGCGTGAACCGGCTCGTCCTCGAAATCCCCTGACGGCTGCGACGCGGGGGCGGGCCGGCAGCGCTGGCCGCAGACTCGCCCCCTGACAGATGGTCGTGGTGCCCGCGGCTACCGATTGACCGCGTTGCGGATTTCGCCCGTCTTCAGGAAGTCGCGCAGCGCTTCGGCGGTTTCGAGCCCGACGAGTTCCTGGCCTTCCTTCGTTGACGCCGCAATGTGGGGGCTGGCCACGACCTGCGGCAGCTTCTGCAGGGTGTGGTCCTTCGTCGGCTCGCTGTCGTAGACATCAAGCGCCGCCCCTGCGATGTGTCCGCTCTGAATGGCCTCCACGAGCGCGGCTTCGTCGATCAGGTCGCCACGCGCCGTATTGACCAGACGCAGGCCTTTCCTGCAGCGTGCCAGCTGCGCGGCGTTGAAGATGCGCCGGGTCTTGTCGTTCGAGGGCATGTGCAGCGACAGATAGTCGGCGCGGGCACACAGGTCGTCGAACGAAACGAGTTCGATGCCGAGGGCGGCCGCGTCGGCTGCAGACACGGCCGGGTCATGCGCGATGACGATCATCTCGAAGGCCTGTGCCCGGCGAGCGACGGCGCGACCGATGCGCCCGAGGCCTGCGAGACCGAGCACCTTGCCTCGGATCTCGTTCCCCATGAAGCTCTTCTTGTCCCACACGCCCTGCTTCATCGACGCATCGGCAGCGGGCAGCTTCCGGGCCAGGGCCAGAATCTGTGCGAGGGCAAGTTCGGCCACCGAGATGCTGTTGGCCCCGGGCGCATTCATGACGATGATGTTGCGGGCGGTGGCGGCGGGGACATCGACATTGTCGACCCCGGTGCCGGCGCGGGCGATGGCCCGCAGGCGGGGGGCGGCGGCGATGATGTCGGCGGTCACTTTCGTGGCACTGCGCACCACCAGGGCATCGGCCTCGGCGAGATCGAGCTTGAGCTGGTCGGCCGACCGGCCTGACTGGGCATCGATGGACCAGCCTTCGGCGCGCAGGACGTCGAGGGCGGAAGCAGGCAGGTCGTCAGCAACAACAATACGCACGGGATGGCACCTCCGGAAATTCAGATGAGGTCGCTATAATGGCAGTTTGCGCAGACGAGCGGAAGAGACGTCTGCGGGAAGTGCAACATCCGTGGTGCACTTCGTGGAAATCTTCAGGATTGCACGCGTTACCGCACGGTTACACGGTGTTTTCCACACGGTTTTCCACAGAAGCTGTGGACGTGGAGCGGAGCGCGGAGCAGTTTGACCTAAATCGGACGCGAACGTTCAGGAGTGCTCACATGAATCGGAAGGTCACGGTAGTCGGAGGCGCAGGCAACGTCGGAGCGACGGTGGCGCGTGCGGTGTCGCAGAAGGAACTGGCCGATGTGGTGATCGTGGACATTGCGGCCAGCAAGGCGGCCGGCGTGGCACTGGACATCTATCAGTCGTGCGCGATTGGCGGGTCGGCGTCCCGGGTGACCGGTGTCGGGGTCGAGGGTTTTGCCGAGACGGCCAATTCCGATGTGGTGGTGATCACGTCGGGGATGCCGCGCAAGCCCGGGATGAGCCGCGATGACCTGCTGAACGTCAACTACAAGATCATGCAGGACGTGACGGCCGAGATTGTGAAGCACTCGCCGCACTGCATTATCGTGCCGGTGGCCAATCCGCTGGATGCGATGTCTCAGGCGGTCTTCCGCCTGAGCGGGTTTCCCCGGGAGCGGGTGATGGGCATGGCGGGCGTGCTCGACTCGGCGCGCATGCGGACCTTCGTGGCGGAAGAGCTCAAGGTGTCGGTGGCCGATGTGACGTGCTTTGTGCTGGGGGGGCATGGCGACACGATGGTGCCGCTGCCGCGTCTGTCGACGGTGGCGGGCATTCCGCTGCCGGAACTGATTTCGGCTGACCGTCTGCAGGCGATTTGCGACCGCACCGCGAACGGAGGCGCCGAGATCACCAAGCTGGTGGGTACGAGCGCGTGGTACGCGCCGGGCGTGTCGGCGGCAGACATGGTCGAGGCGATTCTCAAGGACCAGCAGCGGATCATGCCGTGCTCGGTGTATCTGCAGGGTGAATACGGCATCAACAATCTGTTTGTCGGCGTGCCGGTGAAGGTGGGGGCCCGGGGCGTGGAGCAGATCGTCGAAGTGACGCTGACCGAAGCCGAGCGCGCGGCGCTGCACAAGTCGGCCGGCGCGGTGAAGGAACTGGTCGACGTCATCGGCGTCTAGGCCGCTGGCGCCATCCGGGGCGTGATACAACAACGGCCGGCGCTCCGTGCAGGAGGGCCGGCCGTTGTCCTGCACCGGGATGCGGCAGGGCGGCGACTACTTGGACGTCGCCGCCCGCATAAAGTCGCGGTTCATCCGCGCGATGCTCGCAATAGAAATCTGCTTGGGGCACACCGCCTCGCACTCCCCCTCGTTCGAGCAGCTGCCGAAGCCCTCGGCATCCATCTGTTCGACCATCGCCGCCGCCCGTCGGTAGCGCTCGGGCTCGCCCTGGGGCAGCACCCCGAGGTGTGTGATCTTCGCGGACGTGAACAGGTGCGCCGCCGCGTTCTTGCACGCCGCCACACATGCACCGCAGCCGATACACTGCGCGTTGTCCATGGCCAGATCGGCCAGCTCTTTCGGCACCGGCACACTGTTGCCGTCGGGTGCGCCGCCGACGTTCATCGAGACATAACCACCAGCCGCGATAATCCGGTCAAATGCCGTACGGTCGACCACCAAATCTTTGATGACCGGAAAGGCCTTCGCTCGCCACGGTTCGATGGTGATGGTGTCGCCGTTCCTGAAGCGGCGCATGTGCACCTGGCAGGTGGTTGCGCCGGGATCAGGGCCGTGCGGAATACCGTCGATCACCAGACCGCAACTGCCGCAGATGCCCTCGCGGCAATCCGAGTCGAAGGCAATCGGGTCTTTCCCGGCGCGGATGAGGTCGTCATTGACCACATCCAGCATCTCGAGAAACGACATGTCCGGGTGCACCTTGTCGGAGGTATACGATTCGAAGCGGCCGGGGGCCGAGGGGCCCGCCTGGCGCCACACGTTCAGGGTAAGGGTCATGGCCATGGCGATACGGTGTCCTCAGTGGGGCAGCGGCCCCGGTTACTTGTAGCTCCGCTGCGAGGGGTGCACCTCGTCAAACGTCAGCGCCTCTTTGTGCAGCGTCGGCGTCCGGCCGACCCCGGTGAATTCCCACGCCGCCACATACGAATACTCGTCGTCGCGACGCAGCGCCTCGCCGTCCGGTGTCTGGTATTCCTCCCGGAAGTGACCGCCGCACGACTCGTGGCGTTCGAGGGCATCGAGCGCCAGCACTTCGGCAAACTCGAGATAGTCGGCCACACGGCCCGCATAATCGAGGGCCGGGTTGAGGTTGTTCTTCTCGCCGGGCACCGACACGTTCTGCCAGAACTCGTCGCGCAGACTGCGGATGCTCTGAATGGCACCCTTCAGCCCCTGCCCGTTCCGGGCCATGCCCACGTGGTCCCAGCACAGCGCGCCGACGGCGCGGTGATACTCGCGAATGCTCTTCGAACCCTTGACCGCCAGCACCTTGTCGATGCGGGCCTGCGCCGCAGCCGCCGCTTCCTTGAAGCTGTCGTGGCTCGTCGACACTGCGGGAAGCGAGGCGCCGCCCAGATAGTTGGCGACCGTGTAGGGCGCGACGAAGTAGCCGTCGCACAGCCCCTGCATCAGGGCACTGGCCCCGAGGCGGTTGGCCCCGTGGTCCGAGAAGTTGGCCTCTCCGAGCACGAACAGCCCCGGAATCGTCGACTGCAGGTTGTAGTCGACCCACAGCCCGCCCATCGTGTAGTGCACGGCGGGGTAGATGCGCATCGGCACCTGATATGGGTCTTCGTCCGTGATGCGCTTGTACATGTCGAAGAGGTTGCCGTAGCGCCCCTTGATCGTCGGCGCACCGAAGCGCTTGATGGCATCGGCAAAGTCGAGATACACCGACAGTCCCGAATCACCGACGCCGCGGCCCTCGTCACAGACCGACTTGGCGGCACGTGAGGCCACGTCGCGGGGCACAAGGTTGCCAAAGCTCGGATATCGCCGCTCGAGGTAGTAGTCGCGCTCGGCATCGGGAATCTGCGACGGATGCCGCGTGTCGCCAGGATTCTTCGGCACCCACACGCGACCGTCGTTGCGCAGGCTCTCCGACATCAGCGTCAGCTTCGACTGGTGGTCGCCGCTCACCGGAATGCACGTCGGATGAATCTGTGTAAAGCAGGGGTTGGCAAAGTAGGCCCCGCGCTTGTGCGCGCGCCACGCCGCCGTGACGTTCGAGTTGACCGCATTGGTCGACAGGTAAAAGACCGTGCCGTAGCCGCCCGTGCACAGCAGCACCGTCGACGCCGAGTGCGATTCGAGCTCGCCGGTCACGAGGTTGCGGCAGATGATGCCGCGCGCCTGTCCGTCGACCACCACCAGGTCGAGCATCTCGCGCCGCGGGAAGAGTTGCACCGTGCCGGCATGCACCTGACGCATCATCGACTGATACGCGCCGAGCAGCAGCTGCTGGCCCGTCTGCCCGCGGGCGTAAAACGTGCGCGACACCTGCGCGCCACCGAACGAGCGGTTGTCGAGCAGGCCGCCGTATTCACGAGCGAACGGCACCCCCTGCGCCACGCACTGGTCGATGATCTGCACCGACAGCTCCGCCAGGCGATACACGTTGGCCTCGCGTGCACGGTAGTCGCCGCCCTTGACCGTATCGTAGAAGAGGCGATAGACGCTATCGCCGTCGTTCCGGTAGTTCTTCGCCGCATTGATGCCGCCCTGCGCGGCAATGCTGTGCGCGCGGCGCGGGCTTTCGTGAATGCCGAACAGCTTCACGTTGTAGCCCATCTCGCCCAGCGACGCGGCCGCCGACGACCCGGCCAGCCCCGTGCCCACCACGATGATGTCGTACTTGCGGCGGTTCGCCGGGTTGACCAGCTTGTTCTCGAACTTGCGGCGATCCCACTTTTCCGTAATCGGGCCGCCGGGAATCCTGGAATCGAGCGTCATTGCGCGCTCCGCGAGAGAAGGAAGGTGTAGATCGGAATCATGAAGAAGCCGCCGGCAATCAGCGCCGTGAGCACCCGGCCGGCCACAATCACCCGGGGCGTCCACTGCGGGTGAGACCACCCGAGCGACTGCGTCGCGCTGACGATGCCGTGCCAGAGGTGCGAGAAGATGAGGGCCATCGCCACGAGGTAAAACACCACGTAGGCCGGCTTCCCGAAGATTTCCATCTGCAGCCGGTAGAGGTCGCGGATGCCGTCGGCGCCTTCATACACCGGCCCGAACTTGAACGTCTGCAGGTGCGTGACGACGAACAGCGCCATGATACTGCCCGTGATGACCATCGTGGTCGACGCCCAGCTCTTGCGGCTGGCCGGGTTCTTGGTCTTCGCCCACCGGTGCGTGGTGTATGCCACCGGCCGCGCAGCCCGGTTGGCCAGGTAGTTGGACAGGGTCTTGGCAATGTGCACGAAGAACACCGCCAGCAGGCCGGCCTCGGCCACGTAGATCAGCGGGTTGCTCGTCAGCGTGTGTGCGTACCGGTTGAACGCGTCAGGGCCTGCCAGGAAGAGCAGGTTGCCGGCCAGGTGGGTGAGAAGAAACACCGTCAGGCCGAGTCCCGTGACCGCGATGAGGATCTTGGTGCCAATCGAGGTGGAGTATGTCTGCAGAAGTCGCATGAGAGAGTGCCCAACCTCAGATTCTATACCATTCACGCCGTGCTCGGCGTGCTATCATCCGAACGTTTTGGGCTCAGGCCCGCATCACCCGTCATCACCATGAAAATTCACGAGTATCAAGCCAAGGCGATCCTCAGGGCCCACGGAGTGCCCGTGCCGCAGGGCGAAGTGGCCTTTTCGGCACAGGACGTGAGCGATATCGCCCGCCGGCTCGGCGGCGGTGTCTGTGTCGTCAAGGCCCAGATTCATGCCGGTGGCCGCGGCAAGGCCGGCGGCGTCAAGGTGGTCAAGTCGGCCGATGAGGCCGAGGCCTACGCCAAGACCCTGCTGGGACGCCCCCTGGTCACCTACCAGACCGGCCCCGACGGCCAGACGGTCTCGCGCCTGCTCGTCGAGCAGGGGCTCGGCATCGACCGCGAGCTCTACCTCGGCCTCGTCGTCGATCGCTCGACTCAGCGCATTGTGCTGATGGTCAGCCGGGAAGGTGGCGTCGAAATCGAGGAAGTGGCGGCCACCCACCCCGAGAAAATCCACAAGGTCTTCATCAACCCGGCCGTCGGCCTGCAGCCCTTCCAGGCGCAGCAGATGGCCTTCGCCGTCGGCCTCACCGGCGACGCCGTCAAGAAGGGCGTCCGCATGATGATGGCCCTCTATCAGGCCTTCATCGCCACCGACGCCTCGATTCTCGAAATCAACCCCCTCATCGTCACGCGCGACGGCGACCTGCTCGCCCTCGACGCCAAGATGAACTTCGACGACAACGCCCTCTACCGCCATCAGGACATCCGTGACCTGCGCGATCTGTCCGAGGAAGACCCGCTCGAGGTCGAGGCCTCCAAGTTCTCGCTCAACTACATCCGCCTCGACGGAAACATCGGCTGTATGGTCAACGGCGCCGGGCTCGCCATGGCGACGATGGACATCATCAAGCTGTCGGGAGGGCAGCCGGCCAACTTCCTCGACGTGGGCGGCGGCGCCAACGCCGAGCAGATCAGGAATGCCTTCCGCATCCTGATGTCCGACACCAATGTCAAGGCGGTGCTCATCAACATCTTCGGCGGCATTCTGCGCTGCGACGTCCTGGCGCAGGGCGTCATTGCCGCCGTGCGCGAGCTGGGCGTGCCCGTGCCGATTGTCATCCGCATGAAGGGCACCAACGTCGAGGAAGGCAAGCGCCTGCTCGCCGAGAGCGGTCTCAACTTCACGACGGCCGACACGATGGGCGAAGCCGCGACGAGCGTCGTCGCGCTGGCCGGAGGAACCACGTAATGGCAGTGCTGCTCGACTCGAATACCCGCCTCGTTGTTCAGGGGCTCACCGGCCGCGAAGGGACCTTCCATGCGAAAGCGGCTGCGGCGTATCACACGGCCGTCGTGGGCGGCGTCACGCCGGGCAAGGGCGGCACGACGCACGAAGGCTGGCCGGTGTTCAACACCGTCGCCGACGCCGTGCGCGACACCGGCGCCAACGCCTCGGTGATCTTCGTGCCCCCGCCGTTTGCGGCCGACGCCATCATGGAAGCCGCCGATGCGGGCATCGCTCTGGTCGTGTGCATCACCGAAGGCATTCCGGTGGTCGACATGCTCAAGGCCATGACCTTCCTCAAGGACCACCCCGGCACGCGACTCATCGGGCCGAACTGCCCGGGCATCATCTCGCCCGGGAAGGGCAAGGCCGGCATCATTCCCGCCAACATCGTCAAGGAAGGGCGCATCGGCATCGTGTCGAAGAGCGGCACTCTGACCTATGAGGCCATCGATCAGCTGTCTCGCCGCGGCCTGGGCCAGTCGACCTGCATCGGTATCGGCGGCGATCCGCTGATCGGCACGACGCACATCGACGCCCTGCAGCTCTTCCAGAACGACCCGGACACCGACGCGGTGATCATGATCGGCGAAATCGGTGGCTCGGCCGAGGAAGAAGCCGCAGCCTGGATCACGCAGCATTTCACCAAGCCGATCGTGGCGTTCATCGCCGGCCAGACGGCCCCCCCGGGCCGACGCATGGGCCACGCCGGTGCCATCATCGCCGGTGGAAAGGGCACAGCCGCCGAGAAGATGGCGGCCCTCACCGCGGCGGGAGTCACCGTCGTGAAGAGCCCCGCCGACATGGGCGAGTCACTCGTCGCATCACTCGGCGCACGCTGAACCCCGCGGTATACTGAAGTGTTTATGCAGAGAACCTTTGCCATCATCAAGCCCGACGCCGTGGCCAAGCAGTACACGGGTCGCATTCTCGCCCGCATCGAAGCGGCCGGGTTCACCGTCCGCGCCCTGCGGATGATTCACATGTCCAAGGCGCAGGCCGAGGGCTTCTACCACGTGCACCGCGAGCGCCCGTTCTTCGGGGGGCTCACTGACTTCATGTCGTCGGGCCCCTGCGTCGTGCTGTGCCTCGAGGCCCCCGAGGCCATTCGCCAGTGGCGCGACCTCATGGGCGCGACCGACCCGGCCAAGGCGGCCGAGGGCACGCTCCGCAAGGCATTCGGCGCCTCCATTGACAATAACGCCACGCACGGCTCCGATGCCCCCGAGACGGCGGCGTTTGAGCTGGGCTACTTCTTCCGCGGCATGGAACTGTAGGCAGGCACGACAGGGTATGGCCATCAAGTCGGACCGCTGGATTCGCCGCATGGCGCTCGAGCACGGCATGATCGAGCCGTTCGAGGACCGGCAGGTCCGCACCGGAGTCGTCTCGTACGGGCTGTCGTCCTACGGGTATGACATCCGGGTGGCCGACGAATTCAAGGTGTTCACCAACCTGTTCAACACGGTGGTCGACCCCAAGAACTTCGACCCGAAGTCGTTTGTCGACATGAAGGGCGACACGTGCATCGTGCCGCCCAATTCCTTCGCGCTCGCGCGCACCATCGAGTACTTCCGCATTCCCCGCGACGTCCTCACGGTGTGCCTCGGCAAGAGCACCTATGCCCGCTGCGGCATCATCGTCAACGTGACGCCCTTCGAGCCCGAGTGGGAAGGGCACGTCACCATCGAAATCTCGAACACGACGCCGCTGCCGGCGAAAATCTATGCGAATGAAGGCATCGCCCAGGTGCTTTTCTTCCAGAGTGACGAGCCCTGCGAAGTGTCGTACCGCGACAAGCAGGGGAAATACCAGGCGCAGCGTGGCGTGACGCTGCCCAAGATCTAGGCATGGCCCGCCCGGTCCGACGGCGGGCGCGCCGTTGAGGCCGCTGTGATTCGTTCCTTTAAGTCGATCTCGCCCCGCGTCGACCCGACCGCCTATGTCGACGTCAGTGCCCAGGTCATTGGTGACGTGACCCTCGGACCCGAGTCGTCGGTCTGGATGAACGTCGTCATCCGCGGTGACGTCAACCACATCCGCATCGGCGCCCGCACCAACATTCAGGACCTCACGCTGATTCACGTCATGCGCGACACGTTTCCCACCGTCATCGGCGACGAAGTCACCGTCGGGCATTCGGCCGTGATCCACGGCACCACCATCGAAGATCGTGTCCTCATCGGCATGGGCGCGGTGCTGCTCAACGGCGTGCACGTCGGCCACGATTCGATCATTGCGGCCGGGACGCTGCTGACGGAGGGCACGGTCATTCCACCGCGATCACTCGTGATGGGACGGCCCGGGAAGGTCAAGCGCGCGCTGACCGACGACGATGTGGCCGAAATCCGCTGGTATGCCGACAACTATGTCCGCTATCGGCTCGAGTATCAGTCATGAACACCGGTCCGGCGCGCGGCATGCGCGACTTTCTGCCCGACGACCTGCGGCGGCGCCAGTACGTGATCGCCATCATCGCCGAGGTCTATCAGCAGTACGGCTTCGAGCCGCTCGAAACGCCGGCTGTCGAAAACATCGAGACGCTGCTGGGTAAATACGGGGATGAGGGCGATCGGCTGATCTTCCGCATTCTCAAGCGCGGAGAAGGGGCCGAGACCGGGCAGGCCGACCTCGCGCTCCGCTATGACCTCACGGTGCCCCTGGCCCGCGTCGTCGCCGAGTACCGCGACCGCATCCCGAAGTTCTTCAAGC
>Ga0172372_10004444_pt1 | contig 19931 bp, 35 predicted proteins | sample LakKiv5m_2_FD_114544 | JGI IMG/M metagenome (GOLD analysis project Ga0172372, IMG submission 114544) | Freshwater microbial communities from Kabuno Bay, South-Kivu, Congo - kab_092012_9.5m | ecosystem: Environmental > Aquatic > Freshwater > Lake | place: Democratic Republic of the Congo...
AAACGAAGAAATCAGCTATAAAGACATTAAAGTTGGTAGTATTTTGAACTTTGCTGATGGCGAAACATGGAAGGTTACGAAATTTATTGGGAATCCATCTAAACCTGGAGGAGTCTTCGCACTTCCCTATGGAGATACAAAAGAAAAGTATGTTTCTGTCGCAATTGAATTTAAAATGGATGATCTAGAGAAATCTGTTGAGTCAATCAATGAATATAAAAAATTAAGCAAAACAAACTAATATGAAACATATGAAACACATTAAACTATTTGAAGAATTCGTAAATGAAGCTTTTAAGAAAGAGTACGGACAAAAACTTACTCTGGCTCAGTTTAAAGAATTGAAGCCAGGATCAGAAGTCTTGTATCGTGGAGCAAAGTTCGAAATCGAAGAAAATAACGGGGTTACTCTCGTTCTAAAGGGTGAAAAGGGAAATCTTTCAGTGAACTTCAGTATGTTCAACGAGGGAGGCGCACTTCTAGAAGCTGAAGTTAACGAAGCTCGTTCGATTAATGCTATCCAAAATGAATGGACAAAGCACACAAGCAAAATGAAAGAGATTGCAGCTGAATGGAAAGAAGCGAGCGGTAATGTTAAAGATTCTCTCTTGGCGAAATTGAAAGAAATGACCCAGAAGAAAAAGGACATTGAAAAAGAATTGTATGACGCAATTTCTTCAAAAGATAAAGACCTTGAACTTGCGATGGAAAGCTTAGGTGAAGATCTTGAAGAAGCTCTTGCTCTGATCGAAAGCTCAGTTAACGAGGGTGACATGACAAAAGACTATGATGGCTTTATTGTATTAAACACAAAAACAAAAAAGCTTTATAAGTTTAAGTATGTTAAAGGAACTAAGAACGTTCAAGTTGAAAATGATGCTATCGCAAAGTTGATGAAAGAATTGGACGGAGCTCGTTCAAGTTTTATGGTTCATGGACTTATAAGAAAAGGCGAGTGGGACAATACCAAAGCAGAAACAATTTAATTGAAGATGTATATCCAGCTATTTGAAGAATTTACAGCGATCAATGAGATCGGAGAAGGATCTAGACCTTATGCTTGGAAGAGAGTAAGTCAGGATAAAGTCAGTAGTTGGATGAATACAATGTCCAATGTCGACAGAACTCAAATGCGAGAAGGGCCATGGGAAAGTTTGCCAACTCTAATGTACGAATTCAAGAGTGATAATGCTACTTATTCTGCTCGTATTTCGGCTGCTTTTCAAAAGCACACTTACATTATGTTTGGTAAGAAACCAGACGTTAAACCACAAGACTACAACTTAATTATTGTAATTTCTTTTGACGTTGCCGGTAAAGATGATGCAAAGATCACAAATTTTGGCGAACAATTTAGAGTCCTAACAACAGTGGTTGATATTGCCAGTGATGCCGTTAATGAGATCAGTAAATTTAAGTGGGTTAAACTTGAAGAAATCCGTATTGTACCTAAGCTAGAAGATCAAGAAGAAGGGAAACCTATCACACAAACAAAAAGAGGTAGATTTTATATCGAATACATCAAGAAACAGGGACATAAACTACCCGGGAATTGGACAGCTGTAATAGAACCAGAATATTTTTCGTTACGCAATGGTAAAATGTCTTCAACTACTAATCCTGATAAATACATTCAATTATGAAGTATATAAAGACATTTGAAAACTTTCTAACAGAGAGCTATTCTGACGATCATCCAAAGAATACATACGTTGAGATGGATTCTAGTAAAGCAGCTGAATATGCAGATGAGATCATTAAGATGATTTTAGGAGCTTATTCAGAAAAAGGAGGTCATCACGACTTCAAGAATGCAAATGATATTCGTAAAGGCGATATCACGTTTGAAAGACTCGGGTCACTATTCTCATAATAATCCATCTTGGGAACAAATCATTAAGAACGGTGCTGCAAAAAACTTCAACAACAGTGAAGAAGAATATCTTGCATCAGTAGCAAAATACCAAAGAGATGGAATTGACTTCTGGAAAACACAAAATATCCAATGGCCAACAACCAGGTTAAAGTCTTTGGAAAAAGAATTGGCAAAACAGAGAGCCAAGTTAGCAGCTATATTACCATGATGAAGATAAAGAAATTGATCTGGATTTAGGATTCGGCGCGTAAAAGAGATAAATAAAAAAACAGAATACAATGATCCAAATATTTGAAGAATTCATCGGAGAAGGTAAAAAATCAACTCGCGATGAAGTTAAAAAATTCCTAGAAAAGAAAGGACTTAAATTCATAAAAGACACTGAAGAATTTGACGGTTCTAAAGGTGGAATATGGGTGTCAGGTGAAGATGGAGATCAAATGGGAGGATACCGTATTTTTGACTATTATGCAACAGGTTCAAAATATGAACTTGGTGTTCTGGTTAAATTTGAAGAACAATTAAACAAACTCGGCTGGTTTAGTGAATGGTATGATACCGGAACTATGATGCTTTGGCCAATCTAATAAAAACAAGACAAATGAAAAAAATCATATTATTTGAAGAGTTCATCAATGAATCTAGAATCACCTACGGTGCAGAAGAGATTCATGATCTAGGAAACATGCCCAGAAAAGAATTTGCTGCACAACACAAAGGTGAAAGTGTAGATATTTTCTTTACTAAAGACAGTAAAGCTACAGTATCTGATAGAAAATCAAATGTTATCTATCACGGCAAAGATGCAGCAAAAAGTATTAAACTTGGAGATGTACAATATATCTATGCAGGTTTAGAAGATGAGTTCTATAAGCCAGAAGATTGGGTAAAACTTTTAGCTGCAGTTTATAAAGGAAGAAGAGCAAATGTTCACGGTATTGTTATTGCAGAATCTGAGCAAATTGATGAAGCAAAAGCCGGAAGAGCATGGGAAGGAAAAATCAAGAACATTGATAACTTGTTAAGTTGGATGTATGATAAAGGTATCATGGGTAAAGGTGACATGGGAGCTAAAGATTCTCTATTCAGACAATATTACAGATACTACAACGATGGAGATTTTCCAGGTTCATTAAAGTCTAGAGGTTTCAACTCTTATATGCCATCAGAAAAAATTGAAGCTGCTTTAGAAGAATTGATTGAAGACTATATCAAAAAAATCTTGTCTAAATATTCTGGTAAGTTTACAAGATCAGATTTTCACTATGATATGTTGTTGAAAGATTTGAATCTTCTAAAGGATCTCTTGAAAAGAGAAGATGTATATTCTCTGATCAACTATTGGACTAAAGAGATTGACGTAAAAGATACTGAATTCCAGGCTTTACTTCAACAGTTGAAAGAAGAATATAAAATTGCAGATGAAGCAGTTAACAAAAAGCTTGCAACTCTCGGTCTTGATATGAGAAATAATGGAATTTCGTATAGAAAGCAAAAGCTTGAAGATGAAGGTCAGTGGGAAAAATCAGAAAGTGTTCCGTATGCAAATATGGGAACTACAATGAGAAAAATGACAGCTATCATTGAAGATGTAATTCAAGCTGCAAAAAGAGCAAAAGGAATATAAACTACAAATATGGAAAACAACATAATGACATTTGAAAGCTTCGTATTCGAAGCATCCGAAGGAGTTAAACTTGCTAAAATGTTAATGAAGCTCGATACAGCAGCTTGGAAAAAATTGGGAATCAATAGCGGATCTCAACTTTACTCAGATCCTACTTTACAAGCTGAATACAAAAACATGATGTTTACAAGTCTACAGGGACATGAGGCAGCTATCAAAGCAAACTCTCAAGATGTTTATGATAAATTAGAAGATCAAAACTTTCACGGACTAAATAACCTTCTTTCTTTGATGGGACTTATTGATAATAAAATGAAGAAGTTTTATATTGATGCTCACAAGACAAGACCAAACGGATACTTAAACCCTCTAATCGCATCATGATTAAGAAGTTCAAGGAACTTGAAACAGTATATGAAGCTATGGTTCAAGTAGCAGGTAAAGACAAACCGGCCGGTGCTCAAGTACTGGCTACTGTTATTATAGATCATTTAATCGATAGAGACTTTCTGAAACCCGGAGCTGATAAAATGAAAAAAGCTCTAGTAGAAGATATCAAGAAAGTTATTATTGATAGCACCTTTTAAAAAATTATCAAATGAGAAATGGCACCTTCAAAACCAACCAAAGCCCCTGCAAAAGGATCGAAAAAAAGCACCAGCTTTGGTTCGGCTGGTGACTTTCAAAAGAAAAGCAAAAAGGTAGGAAAAGCTTCGAAGAAGCAATCATCAAACAAGAAGAGTAAAAACTATAAAAAACCCTATAGAGGTCAAGGAAGATGAAACACATCGAAAAATTTGAAGATTTTATCTCTGAAAAGAATCACTATTCAGATGACAAAATTCGTAAAATTTATACGAACAAAATCAAGCCTGTTCTCGTTGACGACGACGCAGAACTAAAGAAAAGAGACACTCAGAGTTTCTTTAATGCTCATAAAGAGAAAATGAAAGTAAGTCTAGAAATGGACGAAAGTAATGTGAAGAAGCTATGTGAAGCTGAAATAGAAAGACTAAAGGAAAAGCTAGAAAGGGGGGAAGGCGATAAAGCTCGTATAGAAAAGAAGATAGGATTAGTTGAAAAATACATGAAGTCCGAGATGAAAAAAATTAATGAAGAAAAGAAAAAGTACACATCTTTCTTCAATAAGAATCCTAAAATTATAGTAGCGTAATGTTGAATTTCGAAGAGTGGTCGCTGAACGAACAAGTTGAAGTAGCTAAATCTAAGTTTGATAAAATGAGCGGAGATCCTGATACAAAATTCGGGATTATCATGGTTACTTATCAGAGAGGAGATGGAAATACTCCTAAATATATCAAAGAAGCTATTGATTCTATAAAGTCTCAAAAACATAAGAATTGGAAAATTTATCTTATCGGAGATGATTATGATGATAATGATGAATTCGAAGATATAGCAGCTCGTGCACCAAGTGATAAAATTTGGTATCAAAACATGGATCTTCCCGGTGAAAGACTTCGTTTCGAAGGAAACGATCTATGGCATTGTGGATCAAATGCTGGAGCAAATTTGGCTTTAGAACAGATGAAAAAGGACGGTGTACAATGGGTTACCCGATTAGATCATGATGATATATGGATGCCCGATCATCTTAGCAATTTCTCTAAAGTAACTAAAAACTGGCCCGAAGTAAAATTCATGGGTTCTGTTTCTAAAGTTGCAAGATATAAAGGTGATGGGAGTGGCATTTATTATAGACCTGATAAAGGAGAAAAAGCTGACTTTAAACCTAACACACCAAAGATCAGAGACTGCTGGCATAGTGCACTATGTTGGAACAGAAAAGATCTAGATCTTCGCTACCGAAACGTAAGAGAACAAATGTTAACTGAACCCGTTAGGGATGAACCTAGAGGAGGTGATAAAGATATGGTCGATAGACTTATGATGCAATGTAATGAAAAGAATCATTCTTGGATGATGGTTCCAAACCCCAGTGTTAAATACAGAAACAAAAACGGAAAATTACCGCGATGAAAAAAATACACACATTCGAAAGCTTTTTGAATCTTAATGAAGCTCTGCCCGATGGAATTGTCCGTGTCTTTAGAACTAAAGACATGAAAGATTATATTAAAGATGTACCAGAAGACGCAATTAAAGAACGCGGCAAAGATCTTAAAATCAACTTTATTCTGCCGTCATTTGTAGTAGAAAAAGCTTCATCAGCAGAAGGCGAAGTTTCAGAATACGAGTTCAGTTTCGGCGGTAACGATTTCATGGCTGATGTTAATGTCGAAGGAACTGTAGAAGACCTTGGTGAAGATGGTGTAGAAACTGAAGTAGATAAAATAAAAATCTACACCCTTTACGTCAGTGTATTGGATTCATATTTAGAAATCAATCCACTTAAGGGTGATATGAAAAACTACAAGAGTGTCATATCTAAGTTAGAAGCACATCTGATGAAAGATACTGATTTTATGAAAGAGGCTAAAGATGCTCTTCGTTAAAAGAATTCTTATTCTTATTTTTCTTTTTTCTTCTTGTGGAAGTAAAAAGGTCTGGAAACCTAAAAGAGAAAAGTTTTTGGATAAAAGGTACGAAAAATGTCCTTCTTGGTAAACAATTGATTTGTTCTTCATATAATCTTTATGAATAATAAAAAATCTAGAGCTCTGTTAGTTTCTATTTCTACTATTGCTATCTTTTTAGCATGTTGTTTTTTACTTGTTGCTCTCATAGACAAATTTCCAATTGCTACAATGACAGGTGTTGGAATTGTAGCTACTGCACTAATGGGACGATCTATTTATAAGAATGAATTAAATAGATTAGATTCTGAAGATGTTGAAAGTAAAGAAGCCTAAAGCAATAGTTTATGGATGGACATCTGTCGGGATATTTGACATCCCGACAGATGTTTATTTTGAAGAGGAGCTCTTCTATGAATCTACTGTGATTTCTTTAGAATGGAGAAATCGAATAGAAGAAGATTTTTGTGAATATTCTGCAGATATCATTATTTCGATAGGATTTGAAATACAGGCACCTGAGCATCTAAAATTAAGATACTTTGTTTATCAAGAAACACCTCTCGATAATGTGCTCGCAAATGATATTGTATGTCAGTCTACGTTTGTTGCTTCTAAACTTCTAGAGAACAGACCTTATTTCTCTATCTTTACTCCTACTTATAAAACACCGAAGTCTTCTATCCAAAGAGCATATAATAGTCTCTGTAAACAAACTTATAAAAACTGGGAGTGGATTGTTTTAGATGACTCTCCGGATGACGATGATGAAACCTGGGATTCTTTGAATCAAATTTCAGAAAAAGATTCAAGAGTAAAAGTTTATAGAGTTACTCCTCGATCTTTCGGTAATATTGGGCTTGTTAAAAACAGAGCAGCCAGTTTTTGTAACGGGGAATGGTTACTTGAATTAGATCATGATGATGCCTTAATTAGCATATGTTTAGAAGAGTGCAAAAAAGCGTCTGAAAAGTTTCCAGATGCAGGATTCATCTATACAGATTGCTGTGAATTGTATGAAAACGGAGATTTTAGATCTTACTATGAAGTAAGAGAAGATTTCTATGGAAGAGAAGAAAACTGGTTTAATTTCGGATATTCCGGTCACACAATAGAAGAAGCAGATGGAAAGAAATATCTGAGACATCACTACGCAGAAATTAATCCTATTACGATAAGATTCAACATTACGATGCCTAATCATGCTCGGATATGGAAAAGAGATATTTATTACAAGATAGGCGGGCATAACAAGGAGCTTCCGGTCGCTGATGACTTTGACCTGATAGTCAGAACATTTCTTGAGACAAAGATGATTCATGTAAAGAAAATGTTGTATCTACAATACAACAATCATAACAGCACAGTTGACAACAATTATATAAACATTAATCTCCGGGCACGACTGATCAGAGATTACTACGATCGAGAGATTCATAATAGAATATTGAAACTCGGAAAGAAGGATTGGGTATGGATGGAAAAAGAAGGCCATGCCAGAAAATTTAACAGTTTTAACAAAGGTGAAATCAAGCTCTTTGAAGAAGAGCAATATATGAACTATATTTATGAGTGAAAGAAAAGTAAAATTCGTATTAAACTCAATGTTCAAGAACGAAGCAGAAACCGTTCTTCGAATGTTAGAATCATGTTATAAGTACATTGATTATTGGGTAATTCAAGACAATGGTTCTACTGACGGAACACAAGATCTGGTGCAAAATTTTATGGATGAAAGGGGAATACCCGGAGTTCTCTATAGCACAGAATGGAAAAACTTTGGATGGAACAGAGATGACGCATTCAAAAAGCTTCAGGAATGCGAACATGGTTGTGACTGGGTTCTCAGAATGGATGCAGACGAAATTCTTGAAATCTCAGAAGACTTTGACTGGAGTATTTTTGATAATAAGGAGATTACGTCTTTTAATATTCCTGCGTTTAGTCCTGGATCGCATTTTTTCAGAACTTGGATATGGAACCCATATCTACCCTGGTATCACGAAGGAGATAGACATGAAGTAATTAAACTCAAAGGTTCTCCAAACGATGGAAGTGATTTCTTTCCAGTCAATCTACCGCTTAATTTTAGACATGTTCTAGTAGGCGGTGGTCAAACATGGACTAATCCGATGAAGTTTTTGAACGATGCTCTGATATTGGAACAGTCTGAAGTAGTAGGAAACAATCTGCTAGATAATCCTTATCACTTCTTCTATATTGCGAAGAGCTATAGCGACAACTACGAATATGAAAACTTTCCACTCGGGAGAAAACACTCTGAAGAATTTGCAAGAAGAACTATCTTTTATGCAAAGGAATACTTAAATGTTCATCACAATTATGAACAGACTGGAAAGCCTGCATTCTTTCATGAAGAAGGATACTATGCAATGTATCTAATAGGCAGGGCTTATAAGTTTCTAAATGAATATGCAAGTGCTATTAAGTACTTCAAAGAAGCTGAACCCTTCTGTAATCTCAGAAACGAACATTTAGAAGGAATAGCTAACACATATCTAGACATGGGTGATTATAGAAGAGCCTTTGACGTTACATCTAGAATTCTACAAAGAAATACTCCATTTCCAAATGTTTGGTTTCTTTTGCACAATTCTGCATATCCTGATACTAGTGAATGGCCTCGGTACTATCATCAAAGAGCGGTAGAAGGACTGGAAAGAGAAAATAAAATATTTCCTGAAGTTTCTTCTGAAATTTCTAGAGATCAAATCATCAACAAAATTATTCAGAAGTTCGGATTTAAAACTTATCTAGAAGTAGGTGTTAATAACCCCCAGTTTTGCTTTGATAAAATTCATTGTGAAGAAAAAGCAGGAGTAGACCCAGGAATCGATTATCTAGAGAATCCGGTGAAGTACAAAATGACTTCTGACGAATTCTTTGAATCTCTGAACGCAAATAAGCTTGATCTACATCCAGATAAAAGGTGGGATGTGATATTTGTTGATGGTCTTCATGTTTCTAACCAAGTACAAAGAGATATAGAGAATGCTCTAGATCACCTGACATGGAACGGATATATTGTAATTCACGATTGTAACCCACCAGATTCTTGGCATGCACGAGAAGATTATTCAAAGAGTGGAAATAATAACAACTGGTGTGGAAGTGTTTGGAAGTCTATTTACTGGTTTAGAACACATAGGAAAGATTTACAGACTATTGTTCTAGACACAGACTATGGAGTCGGATTAATAAGAAAGGGACCTTCTGAGAAGATCCCCTTCAATAATCATTTTTACGAGTATTCAGCATTTGAAGAATCTAAGTCAATAGATCTAGGTCTTACTCATCCGTCAAAACTAGATGAGTGGTTAGATTTTATTTCTTAGCAAATCTTTCTGCAACCACTGTACCTAATCCTGCAATTACTATAAATTCTATAGATTCTTGCAAAGAAGGATCTACATCTAGATCAAAGAATAGGTTAGACAAGTAGCCAACTGCCATCAAGATAAATCCGCCGAGAGAGATAAACCGTTTGCTGCTGATCTCTCCGTTTGATGAAACAAGTTCATGTAAAAATTTTGAAATTCCAGTTCTAGTTTTCTCTTCCATGATTAGGGATTATTTTGATTTTTTTACTTTGCTTTGAACCCAGGCTTTAAAAATATCCCAGTTACGAGTTGCGAAAACTCCGAACGCAAAACCCGCATAGATTTTATAACCAAACGCCCAAAGCAATAGACCAGCTCCGAGACCGGCAACGCCTTCAACACCATTCGAAACAATCCAGTTCTTAGATACTGTGAAAGCTGTTTTTAAAAATTTAAGTACTTTTTTCATAACATTTCTTTTTTTTCGTATGCTAGCTTTCTGACTAGCGCTCCTAACACAAAGTTGTTAGGATTTTCTTTAACTATTTTTTTGTTAGAATAGACGGATCTTACATAAGATCCTAATTCCATATCATTAGAATATTTTTTAATTATGTCTTCTGGTATTTTCATTTCTTTCTAAAATAATATGAAGTTCCCGAAAGGTGAACTACAAATCTTCCATTTTCCATGCATACACTTCTGTATGCATTGTTTTTTTCGATAAAATAACCTCTGATCATGTTTAAGATCTGTTCGTCATCTAGAGAAAGATTCTCATGGATAATATCAACGATTGCTGTTCTTCTTATCGAAGATAAAGTTTCTGGTCTCTTTGAAAATTCAAAGGTAGATTCGATTGTTTCTTCATTCATTTTTTAAGGGATATAAGTCTGTTTAAAAATTCTCTTCTTTGATTGCATCCACAATCTTTGTTTAGTAGCTTAGACGCTTTCTTAACTGCTTTATCGATACCTGTAATTTGTGTAACCTTAGCTACAAGATCACCGGCACCCTTAATTTCGTTTTCGTTAGCGTAAGCCATTATTATTGGTTCATATTGTCTAAATCGGCTAATGAAGAATCTACACCGTGAGCTCTAAAAGCTTCAGCCAATTTAGAATTAACTAAATTCTTGTATTCTTTTAGATATCCTTCAGGTGTATGACTTTCGTTATCGTTATCACCGTACAATTGTGCTTCTTTAATAGCTCTTTGTGTTGCATCATCTAATATAGTCGCAACAGGAGTCATATCGTATCCGCTATAACCTTGATAGGGATTTGAAAAACTAACTCCATAAGAAGCTGCACCCATTTTGGGACCCGTAAACCCGTAGGCTACGTATTCTTCTTTGATGAATGTACTAAAATCTTTTACCATATTTCTTTTGGGTATATTTACAACTCCGTATCCTTGGTAGACAGGCGAATCGTAAGCATTTGTATTTTTTCCAGCTTTTCTATCCATCATGTCTTTAAACTCTGCAAAAGACCCTTGAAAGTTTCTAATTTTATCTAGAGTTTCTTGATCTTCGAGTTTCTCTTTAGGAGTTTCCATAAATTATATATCTAAAGCATTTCTAAATAGTCGATATCTAAACCATTTTCAAATAGCTAATATAAAAAATATGCCAGAAGAATTTTTTAAAACAGAAAGAGGCAGAAAGTTCTACGAAAGGGATTTTCCTGCTCTCATCTATCAAATGAAAAGAATTGCAGATTCTTTAGAAAAAATTATTGATTCAAATCAAGAAAAGAATCTGCAAGAGAAAAAAGATAGATTGAAATCTAAATTTACAGAAGCAGCTGCTGAACGTATTTTAGAAAAAAGAAAGAAAAAAGAGTGATTAAACATGAAGGATCTCTTGTAGAATGGATGAATAGTTTCACTCACGAGAGAAGAGGCTATATGAAAAAACCTAGGGGTAGAGCTCTTTGGGTTTTTTGGTGGGAACCCGAAGATGATCCCGAAGAAGAGTATTGGTTCTGTAATCTTGAAAGAAGACAAAGCAAAAATGCAGAAACAAAGATAGTCTGGGTTACAAGAAAAGACCTTCCGAATCATCTCAGATCGCATCTGGAAGACGAAGGATATGAATTATTTTTAGATGAAGAGTGAAGATCTATACTCAGTTTTAGGCGTTTCGAGCGACGCATCTCAAGAAGAGATTAAAAAGGCATATCGATCTCTGGCTGTGAAATATCACCCAGACAGGAATAGAGTTGAAGGTGCAGAAGAGAAGTTTAAAGAAGTAGCTTCTGCATATGAAATTTTAGGTGACGCGGAAAAAAGACGTTTTTACGATCAAAGTAGAAACCCATACGATGGATTTGATTTTAAAACGTGGGATATCGATTTTGGTGCATGGTTTGATTCTAGATACGGTCAACAATTCACGGGAAGAAAGGGCTCAGATATTAAGACAGACCTTTATGTTACCGTAGAAGAAGCTTTTTTCGGAACAAAAAAGGACATTTATGTCGGAATGAGCAAAATAGAATTCGAGGTAGCTCCCGGATTATCAAATGGTTCAACTCATCGTGTAACGGGAAGGGGTCAGAAAGGTAGTACACCAGAGTTAAATGGAGACTTAATTGTTAAAATATCTTATCTCAGACATCATCAGTTTGAAGTTAGGGGTGTTGATTTTCACACTACTATGAAAATAAGTCTTCCTACTGCAGCAATTGGTGGCAGTGAATATGTTCAAGTTCTGGAGGAAAAAATAAAAATAAAGATTAAGCCTGGAACTCAACCAGATACAATGTTAAGAGTTCAAGGTAAAGGAATGATGACCAGGGTAGGTCTAAGAGGGGATTTGTATATTAAGATACGAGTTGAAATTCCTACTTCTCTAAGCTCAATAGAAAGAGATTTTTTCGAAAAAATGCAGGCCGGACTTACCTAATATTTTGTTTTCGAAAAGTTTTTTGTTTTCGAAAAAAAGTATTATATTTACATTAACAACCGCATATTTACACTCACATAAGACTTGATGAGAGAGATAAATAAAAGAAAAAGGAATAATGTCTTTCAACCCGAAAGATCTTTTAGAAGAGCTAGCAGGCCCAAACCGGGACAATTTCATGAGGACATGTTATGTCAACATGGTGCAAAATCCAGAAATGTTAAAAACTGTTTTGTTTGACAGAGAAGTTCAAATAAATGCAGTTGACATTTTGATTAAATACTTCGAAGATCTAGAGGAATATGAAAAATGCTACGACTTAAAAAAAATAAAGAAGAAGTTAGACAAAAATGAGCGCAGCAAGAATTAAAATAAATCTTGGACAGGGGATGAAGCTAAACACTGCTCTTAAAATTTTTAAGGAAAAGAGCAAGCTGATTACAGAAGAGTTGAAGGAAAGAAAGAAATTTACCAAAAAATCTGTAAAGCGCAGAGAAATGAAACGAAAAGCTGCTTATAAGCAACAGCTTTATAACCAAATAAAAGAATGAGAAAATTAGGGTATGCATGTATTAATTTAGAACTTTCAGGAAAGGGAGTCACCACAAATCGAAGTATGATTAAAAGAACCTTTGATAAGGTCGGGGCAATAGGAGCTGGAGAAGTTGCTCTACTAAACATTAAAAACATTGGAGAGATTGTCAGATGGAATTCTGACAACGGGATATCTCTCTATAGAATGTCTTCTTCAATATTCCCATGGATGTCAGAATATGAAATTTCTGAACTTCCACAATTTAGAAAAATTCAAATTCTTCTTTTAGGTGTTGGCCGGATTGCTCTCGAAAAGAAGCAAAGGCTCACTTTTCACCCAGGACCTTTTAACGTACTAGGATCTCCTAATGAACCTGTAGTTAAGAAAACAATCAAAGATCTAAATCAACATGCAGAAATAATGGATCTGATGGGTCTTCCACAGAGCACTGAATATCCAATCAACATACATTTAGGAGGTGCCTACGGAGACAAAAAATCTAGCATGATTAGATTTTGTGAAAATTTTAAAAGACTTTCTGAAAGTGCACAGAAACGATTAATTGTAGAGAATGATGATAAAGCTTCAATGTTCTCTGTTAAAGATTTGCACGAAGGTGTTTATTCTAGAATCGGAATACCTATCACGTTTGATTATCATCACCATCGCTTCTGTTCCGGGGGTCTTACTGAAGAAGAAGCTCTAAATCTGGCGGCATCTACTTGGAATAAAGTCAGACAACTAACTCATTATTCAAGCAGCAGAAAAACTATGGAATCTCCTGATCAAAAGGCTCAGGCACATGCAGATTTCTTATATGAAAAAATTAAAACTTACGGACTTTCTATAGATATTGAAATAGAAGCAAAAGCTAAAGAACAGGCATTGCTCAAATATCTAATTGAAGAAGATTCACTCTTAGAAAACTATATCGATTTTTAAAAACTTTCTCCTTTCAAAAATTTTAATTATAATAGTATATGAACAAAGAAAATTTGATTAACCAGGCCAAAACAATTGCCAAGAAGATCAGCAACATGACTTATGTAGCTATCTTTATTCTAGCAGGATTTATCATAGGTTACTACTCTCACGAGATGAAGAGTCACCTAAAAACTTCAGAATTCAACAACATTAAAACTGTCAAAAATACAAGCGCTGCAGTTAATGAATCTGGAGAACTACTAATTCTAGATCGAGTAACAGGGGACTATACGATCTACTCGGATTCTGTAGGAAAAATGATTTTTGACATTTATGCAAGTCGTCTCTATTATCAAACAAAATGAGTTTTAAAAATTACATATCACTTCTGTGTCTAGTGATAATAGGATCCGTTTGGTTTCTAGAGAAGCAGATCATCTTGGAACCCGAGAGAAATAATATCAACACAGCAAAAGCTCCTTCTCTCAAACTCTATTACTACTTAGAAAAACATTCTGAAAAGTACGGAGTTCCCTTTCAGATAGCTTACGGAATTGCTCATGAAGAAACTGGATATCAGGGACCTTTTCATTGGAGTTACAACCCAAAACTCACTTCTTCTACTAATGCTTATGGAGCTATGCAGATACAAGTTCCTACTGCAAACAATTTTGCAGATGAAAAGATAACCTCAAAAGATCTCTTGGAAAATTTAGATCTAAATGTAGAGCTTTCTATGCGGATAATTTCTTATTTGAAAAAGAAATATGGAACTTGGGAATTGGCACTAGGTGCATATAACACAGGAAAGCCCTGTACTAATCAATACGCAAGAAGCATAGTAGCAAGATTAGATGAACGTAAGATATCTCCTAATTAGTCTTTTTATAGTAACAATAGTTCAGATTATTTCTTTTCTTCAGTTACAGGGACAGTTCATATCAGAATGGATGAAGAAAAATACTCTTCTAGTTACTCTGATGGGTCTTCCTATTTCATACTTACTGATCAATTTCACTAAGTATTGTGCACTCGCATTCGAAGGTCAAATTTGGCCAGGTCGACTTATAGGATTCGGAGTTGGGATCATAGTCTTTACAACTATGTCCTGGATTCTGATGAAAGAACCAGTAAACACTAAAACTGCGGTTTGTTTAGCTTTAGCGGCTGGGATTCTTCTTATTCAGATTTTTTGGAAATAGTTTTCAAAAAATTTTTCGTTTTCGTGTTTTTGTATTATATTTACATTATAAAACAACCACAATGAATATTCAAGAAAAAGAATCTCTTTACCTTCGAGCAAAAGAAGCCTACTATGCCGGAGAGCCAATTATGTCAGATTTTGAATTTGACACTTTGGAATCAGAATTGAAATCATCAAACTCTTCAATTATTCAAACTGTAGGAGCTACTAAGGCCGGAAAATTTGATCATATCACTCCAATGCTTTCACTTGGAAAGGTTAGTGTTTATGATAATGAAAATCTGCCTATTTCAGAAATTTCAAAATGGATGAGTGATTCAGACAAATTTGAAATCACTCCCAAACTAGATGGAAATGCTGTAAATCTCATCTACGAAGAAGGTAAATTAAAACTTGCACTCAGTAGAGGAAACGGATTAAAGGGTTTTGATATTACAGAAAAGCTCAAACATATCGTTCCTTCGATTACAACTACTCCTTACAACTTAATGGAAATACGCGGCGAAGTAGTTCTTCCCGTTTCAATATTCAACAAAAAGTATTCGGACTTTAAAAATCCAAGAAATTTCGTAGCTGGAGTTTTAGGTAGAGATGAAACTGATCCTAATACTGTTAAAGATTTTAAATTTGTAGCTTTTGAGTTGAAAGGTTTTCATTCTAATCTTTCAGGACTCTACGAATATCCAGAAGGTTCAACTAATATCTTAAGTGATATGGGGTTTGAAACTCCCTATCACAAAACAATCACATCTTCAAAAGAATTCAAAGAAACTTATTTTGAATTCTTAAATTACAGAGAAAACATTTCTCCATACCAATTAGATGGGATGGTTTTAAAAATGCAAGAATCTGATAGAAAAGATATTGGATATACTGATCATCATCCTAAATGGGCAATCGCTATCAAGTTTCCCCCCAAAGAAGCTATCACTACTATCGTAGATATTTCTTGGAAGACTGGAACTTCTGGAGAAATCGTTCCTACTGCAGTAATGGAACCTATTGATCTAGATGGTAGCACAGTTTCCAGAGCTTCTCTTTTTAACTGGGGTAAAGTAAAAGAAATGAAAACTTTCCCTGGAGCAAAAGTTTTAATCGCCAAAGCTGGAGATATTATTCCACAAGTTTATCAGGTAGTAGAACCTTCTAGCACACCTACTCTACCACCTTCACACTGCCCTTCTTGTAATACTCAAACTCGAATAAATGGAATTCACATCTGGTGTGATAATCAAGAATGCTTTAGTCGAGTGGTATCAAAACTTGAAGGAGGTATCAGAACTTTTAAAATTGAAAACGTAGGAGGATCTACAATCAGAAAGATTTATGAAGCCGGATTCAAAAGCATTCTAGATATTTTTGATTTTGAAAAATTTAATGAAGAAAATTTGATCAAAACCGGTCTCTTTAAAGAGGGTAGATCTTTGGAAATCATTATGGAAAATGTCAAAGGAGTTAAAAGCGTAACAATTGCTCAAGCTCTCATGGCCTGCCAATTTGAAAATCTAGGATGGTCTACGGCTCAAGAGCTTGGAAAATTTCTTTCTGGAATTGATCACGACTTTAAGGGACTAAACAGAGACGTGGTAAGTTCAATTACACAAGAAGATTCAGATAGGAGAAAATTTCTTATGGATTTTATCAATATCCTTAATCGCTCAGGTATTTCGGTAACATACGATACACCTAAAGCTAAGGATAATGGTATCATATATTTCGAAATGACAGGTTCTCCGGGGGCCTCTGGATTTAAAACCAAGGCAGAATTCATCAAGTTTCTATCTGACAGAGGGTATGAACATCACAAACTTAATAAGGAATGCAAATATCTCGTAACCGATTCTTACACAAGCTCAAGCTCTAAAATGAAAGCAGCAGAAAAGCTTGGAGTAGAAATCATTACTTATGAAGATCTGATAAATAAATAAAATAACCATGCCAGAATTAGCTGAGATACGTATAATGGCAGAGTTCATTAATGAGCAAGCCGGTGGAAAAGTGTTTAGGAATATTAGAAAGTCTACGGTCTCTAAAGTAAAAACACCACTCAAAAATCCATACAATGACAACTTCAGAATTGAAGCAAAGTCAAGAGGAAAAGAACTAAAGTTGGATCTAATTTCAAGAAGTGGAGAAAAAACTCCGCTTTCTTGTAGTATGGGAATGTCAGGCCACTGGGAAATTCATCCTACTTCAGCCGAAGTAAAACATGCCCACTTAATGTTCGACAGCATTGATGGAACAACTCTTTGTCTCGTAGATGTTCGTAGATTTGCAAAATGGAAATGGTCTGATTGGAATATGGGAAGAGGTCCAGATCCAACTAACGAGTACAATCAGTTTGCTAACAATATCTATAGTCATATTGACCACCGAAGCTTTAATGGAAATATTGGAAGTGTTTTAATGAATCAATCCTGGTTTAACGGAATCGGAAACTATCTCAGATCTACTATTCTTTACAAAGCTGATCAGAACCCATTTCAAAATGCTCGAGAAGCAATATTAGAAAATCCAAAGATTCTAGAACTTTGTCAGAGTATTCCTCTTGAAGCATATCAGCTCGGTGGCGGGCAGTTAAAAGACTGGGAAAATCCTTTCAAAATAGAAAAGCAAAGCTTTAGAGAATGGGTTTTTTATGCTAAGGGATATTCTTGTGTAGATGAAAGCGGTAGAAGGCTCTGGTTTGATCCAAAATGGGAAAGTGATTGCCCTTATGAAGTGAAGCGATGATATATAAAAAAAAGCTTCACCTGTGAATATCAAATCATTTGACGATTTTTTAAACGAAGACTATTTTAAAGGTCTTTCAAAATCGACAGTAGCCCGAAAAAAGGCTCAGATCAAAAAACAATCTGCAATGTCTGATGACGATCCAGAGGCATACAAAGAAATGCCCGGAGACACTAAAGGCAAAAAGAATCTCAAACCCGGCGAAGGGACTAAAGATTATCGTAGACTCTATGGAGAAGAAGAGACCAACGAAGCTCTTAAAGTTTTCTTGGACAGAATAGCTCCAAAAATGGTTTCAGCAGTATTCGGATCTAGCAGTGATGTAAAGATGAGACAGGATCTGGAAAGAGCTATCTCAGATGCAATTACACCAGTTCTTAAAAGGCATAATGTTGTAGTAGAAGGATTAGATGAAGCCGAAGAAAAACAGTCAACTGACAGAAGCCCTATTGATGATGATGCAATAGAAACAGGTCTGAAAAACAAAGCGGAAGAAACAGGAGTTCCAATTGGTATTCTTAGAGCAGTAATGAGAAGAGGTATGGCTGCATGGAAAACCGGACACCGTCCAGGTGCAGGACAACAACAATGGGGATATGCTCGAGTAAATGCGTTTTTAACTAAAGGTGAAGGCACTTGGGGCGGAGCAGATAAAGATCTAGCCAAAGAAGTTAGAGACGGTGGTCATGATAAAAAACTAAAAAAAGGATGAAAAATATTAAAGCATTTGAAGACTTTGTAAATGAATCTTCTATCGATTTAAGAAACATTATCGATATCCTTTCGAACTCAATGGAGCACACAGATGAAACTGAATTTGCAGATCTGATGACAGACTATGGTTGGGATCAAGACAAATCGTTTGAAATCTTTAATTCATATTGGGATCTTGGAGCAAAAGACCGTATGAAATGGGGGACGAGAGAATGGACGGCTTGGTTAAAAAAACACGGTATCAAAGAATCTCTGAAGATTGAAGAAAGTGTAGAAGTTAAAGTTTCAATTAGACATGCAAGAGAAGCCGGAGATCTTTTTGATGATATGTTCAAGAATTATGGTAAGAAAACCGCATCTGATGTTTTTACCTTCAAAGGAAAAGATTCAGATGATGCAGCTTATGATTTTGTAAATATGTTATTGAAGCATACTCAAATCCCAAAGGATGAAATTGAATCTGATGATAAAGAAATCCAAAGACTGCTAGCATAATGAAGTTTATAAAGTCTTTTGAAGAATATGGAATATCAGAAGGTTTCAGATATCATCTAGAAAATGGTATCGGAATTTCTGATTCAGTTTATCGTCTAGGATCTGAAGCTTATAAAAAACTCTTCGAAGAAACAAAACAATATTGGGACGAGAATAATGTGATCTTAAACGACAAAGAAGCATGGATGGTTAAAAATCTAGAAGTCGGAAAAGAAGCAAAATTCAAAGATGATGCAGGAAGAATGATTGATGTGGAACTAGACACACCTTCTAGAGGTGGTGATAAAAAGTTCTATGTTTATCATAATAGCGGAAAGGAAGATGAAGATGGAAATATCTTGGCTTTTAAAATTGAATGGGGAGATGTTACCGGTTTAAGTATCAAGAATGATGATCCTGAAGCTGCTGCAAGCTTTTGGTCCAGACAGCAGTGTGATCTTCAGAAAAAAATGGATCCGAGCAAAGCTGGATTCTGGGCATGTTACGCCCCCTCACTTTTCGGGAAAGCTCTCGGTTTGCAGTCTGAAAATCCTTGGTAATGGAAAGACCTTTTGTTTCAGATAAAATTTCAGAGTTCGTAGAAATACGAACTTTTTTATCTTCTATATCCGAAGAAGAGTTAAAGTGGCATTGGGACGAAGAAGACAGAGAGATAGAAGCAGTAGAAAAGACAGATTGGATGTTTCAGTTCGATAATGATCTCCCGGTAGAGATAAATAAAAAAATCTTTATTCCTAAGGGTGTAATTCACCGAATAATTAAGGGCAATGAAGATCTAAAACTGAAAATAACTAATATGAGAGCTCGGAATGCCTAATCCAATTAAATATTCAATAGGTTCTGAGTCGTTAGCCCTCAATAAGGGAAACTTCTACATTGGCACAGGTGACGTTGGGAAGGGGCCAAGCGACACGACCGGCTACTTCAATGGGATTACCCCAGCATCAGGTGGCTATGTCATCTACTTGAATAGGGAAGGGGCGCCCGGAGATCTGGCCTACCACAACGCCTTGACAGATAGCGAACTGATTTCTTTCACAAATAAACTTGCAGGGCAATCCTACACAACAGTA
>Ga0172372_10004448_pt1 | contig 19921 bp, 8 predicted proteins | sample LakKiv5m_2_FD_114544 | JGI IMG/M metagenome (GOLD analysis project Ga0172372, IMG submission 114544) | Freshwater microbial communities from Kabuno Bay, South-Kivu, Congo - kab_092012_9.5m | ecosystem: Environmental > Aquatic > Freshwater > Lake | place: Democratic Republic of the Congo...
AGCTTCGCGGTTCTTTGCCCGCTCGCCCTGCTCGGCGCCGCCTCATCCGGTTCTTGTGCATCGCCCCGCGGTTGCGCTCCCCGCTTCCTTCACGCCGGCCTCGCGGTCCGACGCTCTGCGGTTCGCTTCGCTCGCTGTGACCAGCTCACGGGTGGACTTTCACCTCCAAGATCGCGCCCATGCCGGGCGCACAAAGAAACACGGCGCCCTCGCGGGCGCCGTGAAGGTCAGCGTGTCGTCGTGGCTCAGGCCGACTCGAGCAGCTCGGCCGGGATGTCCTCGAGCAGGCCCGTGTCCTCGTAGGCCGAGGCGTCGTCGACCTCGACGTTGAGGTACTGGTAGTGCGGCAAGCCCGTACCAGCCGGGATGAGCCGACCCATGATGACGTTCTCCTTGAGGCCGCGCAGGTAGTCGACCTTACTGGAGACCGCCGCCTCGGTGAGCACCTTCGTCGTCTCCTGGAAGGAGGCGCCGGAGATGAAGCTCTCCGTCGACAGCGAGGCCTTCGTGATGCCGAGCAGGAGGGCGCTGGCCTGGGCCACGCGACCACCGGCGGCGGCGATCCGCTCGTTCTCGGCGTCGAGGACGTGCTTCTCGACCTGCTCATCGACGAGGAACGTCGTGTCGCCCGAATCTGTGATGCGCACGCGGCGCAGCATCTGGCGAACGATGGTCTCGATGTGCTTGTCGTTGATCTTCACGCCCTGCAGCCGGTAGACCTCCTGGATCTCGTCGACGAGGTACTTGGCGAGCGCCTTCTCACCGAGCACGCGCAGGATGTCGTGCGGGTTCGCGGCGCCGTCCATCAGGGCCTCACCGGCGCGCACGAAGTCACCCTCGTGCACCGTGATGTTCTTGCCCTTCGGGATCAGGTACTCGAACGACTTGCCCGTATCCGAGGTCACGACGACCTTGCGCTTGCCCTTCGTGTCCTTGCCGAAGGAGACCGCGCCGTCGATGTCGCTGATGATGGCGACGTCCTTGGGCTTGCGGGCCTCGAACAGCTCGGCGACGCGGGGCAGACCGCCCGTGATGTCCTTCGTCTTCGACGCCTCGCGGTTGACCTTCGCGATGGCGTCGCCGGGGAAGACCTCCTGGTGGTCGTCGACGAGGATGATGGCGCCCTTCGGCAGCATGTAGCGCGCGACACCCTTGCCATCCGGGAGCGCCTTCGTGTTGCCGTCGGCGTCCTTGATGGAGACGCGCGGACGGGCCGACGCATCCTTCGTGTCGGTGACGACCTTGTGGCTGATGTTCGTCAGCTCGTCGGCCTGCTCGCTCATGGTGACGCCGTCGACGAGGTCGCCGTACTTCACCTTGCCGGCCACCTGGGTGAGGATCGGCGTCGAGAAGGGGTCCCACTCCGTGAGGGTGGTACCGGGCTTCACGCGCTGACCGTCGGTGACGCGGATGACCGAGCCGTAGACGACCGGGTAGGTCTCGCGCTCGCGACCGCTGTCGTCGACGATCTTGAGCTCGCCCTGACGGTTCATGGCCACCAGCGCGCCGTCCTTGCGCGTGACGGTCACGAGACCCTCGAAGCGCACGGTGCCGTCGCCCTTGTTCTGGTGCTCGCTCTGCTGCGCCGAACCCGAGGCGATACCGCCGATGTGGAACGTACGCATCGTGAGCTGCGTGCCGGGCTCGCCGATGGACTGGGCGGCGATGACGCCGACCGCCTCACCGACGTTGACGGCCTGACCGCGCGAGAGGTCGCGGCCGTAGCACTGCACGCAGATGCCGCGGCGGGTCTGGCAGGTGAGCACCGAGCGGATCTTCACGCGGCTGATGCCGGCGTCTTCGATCTCGCGGACCTTGTCCTCGTCGATCTGCATGCCGGCCGGCACGATCGAGTTGCCCGACACCGGGTCGATGACGTCTTCGAGGGCGGTGCGGCCGAGGATGCGGTCGCCGATGCCTTCGATGATGTCGTTGCCCTCGACGAGCGGCGTGATCTCGATGCCGTCGATGGTCTCGCAGTCGAACTCGGTGATGATGGCGTCCTGGGCGACGTCGACGAGACGGCGCGTCAGGTAACCGGAGTTCGCGGTCTTCAGCGCGGTATCCGCGAGACCCTTGCGGGCACCGTGGGTCGAGATGAAGTACTGCAGGACCGTCAGACCCTCGCGGAAGTTCGCGGTGATGGGGGTCTCGATGATCTCGCCCGAGGGCTTGGCCATCAGACCGCGCATACCGGCGAGCTGCTTGAGCTGCTGGGTGCTGCCGCGGGCGCCCGAGTCGGCCATGATGAAGATCGGGTTGAACGACGGCATCGTCCGCTTCTCCTTGCCGTCGGGGCTCACGGCCTCGTCGGTGGAGATGTTCTTCATCATCTCCTTGGAGATCTCTTCGGCGGCCTTCGACCAGATGTCGATCACCTTGTTGTAGCGCTCACCGTTGGTGATGAGACCTTCGGTGTACTGGTTGGTGATTTCCTCGACCTGCTCCTGGCAGCGCTTGATGATGCCGGCCTTGGCCTTCGGGATCTCCATGTGGAGCATGGCGATCGAGATGCCAGCGCGCGTGGCCTCGGTGTAGCCGAGGGTGCGCAGGCGGTCGGCGAGGATGACGGTGTCCTTCTGGCCGGTCAGGCGGTAGCAGCGGTCGATGAGGGCCGCGAGCTCCTTCTTGCCCATGACCTTGTTGACGGCCGCGAAGGGCACGGTCTCCGGGACGACGTCGTACATGAGGACGCGGCCCACCGTGGTCTTCTCGATCTTGCCGTTCACGCGGCACTTGATCTCGGCGTGCAGCTCCACGACGCCCTGGTCGTAGGCCGCACGGACCTCCTTCACGCCGGCGAACGTCATGCCCTCGCCGCGGGCGAAGGGCTTGGCGCGCGACACGTAGTAGCAGCCGAGGACGATGTCCTGGCTGGGCACGATGATCGGCTTGCCCGACGCCGGCGACAGGATGTTGTTCGTCGACATCATCAGCACGCGCGCTTCGAGCTGGGCCTCGATGCTGAGCGGGACGTGCACGGCCATCTGGTCGCCGTCGAAGTCGGCGTTGAACGCCGTACAGACAAGCGGGTGCAGCTGGATGGCCTTGCCCTCGATGAGGACGGGCTCGAAGGCCTGCATACCGAGGCGGTGCAGCGTCGGCGCGCGGTTCAGGATCACCGGGTGCTCGCGGATGACCTCGTCGAGGACATCCCACACCTCGGGCTTCTCCTGCTCGACCATCTTCTTGGCGGACTTGATGGTCGTGACGTAGCCGCGCTCCTCGAGCTTGTTGTAGATGAAGGGCTTGAACAGCTCGAGCGCCATGATCTTGGGCAGGCCGCACTGGTGCAGGCGGAGCTCAGGACCGACGACGATGACGGAGCGGCCGGAGTAGTCGACGCGCTTGCCGAGCAGGTTCTGACGGAAGCGGCCGTGCTTGCCCTTCAGCATGTCGCTGAGGGACTTGAGCGGACGCTTGTTGGGACCGGTGATGGTCTTGCCACGACGGCCGTTGTCGAAGAGGGCGTCGACGGCCTCCTGCAGCATCCGGCGCTCGTTGCGGATGATGATCTCGGGAGCGTTGAGCTCCTGGAGGCGCTTGAGGCGGTTGTTGCGGTTGATGACGCGGCGGTAGAGGTCGTTGAGGTCCGACGTCGCGAAGCGGCCGCCGTCGAGGGGCACGAGCGGACGGAGGTCCGGCGGGATGACCGGGATGACCTCGAGCATCATCCACTCGGGCTTGTTGACGGGCTTGCCCTCGATGGGACGGAAGGCCTCGACGACCTTCAGGCGCTTGCCGATCTTCTTGCGCTTGGCCTCCGACGTCGCGCTCTCGAGCTCGTTGCGCAGCTGGCGCGCGAGGTGCTCAAGGCCACGCCCGTCGTTGGTCGGACCACGCTCGAGCTGACGGAGCAGCTCACGCACGGCCTCCGCGCCCATGCCGGCCAGGAAGGACTCCTCGCCGTAGTCGTCGAGGGCCTTCTGGAACTTCTCCTCGGTCAGGACCTCGCCCATCGTGAAGGGCGTGCTGCCCGGATCGATGACGACGTAGGCCTCGCAGTACAGGACCTTCTCGAGGTCCTTCATGGTCATGTCGAGGAGGTTGCCGATGCGGCTCGGCAGCGACTTGAGGAACCAGATGTGCGCGACGGGAGTCGCGAGCACGATGTGGCCCAGGCGCTCACGGCGCACCTTGGACTGGATGACCTCGACGCCGCACTTCTCGCAGACGACGCCGCGGTGCTTCATGCGTTTGTACTTGCCGCACAGGCACTCGTAGTCCTTGATGGGCCCGAAGATCTTGGCGCAGAAGAGGCCGTCACGCTCCGGCTTGAACGTGCGGTAGTTGATGGTCTCGGGCTTCTTGACCTCGCCGTGGGACCAGTCGCGCACCTTCTCGGGGCTGGCGAGCTGGATGCGGATGGCGTTGAAGCTGAGCGGATCCTTGGGCTTCTCGAAGAAATTGAAGATGTCCTTCACGGGTGCCCTCGCTGACTGCGGATGGAATCGGAAAACAAAGAAGCGGAAGAAATGGTGTCGTCGTCGACGACAACCCCGCGCTCACGTCGGTGACGGAGCGCGGGGCAGGGGGCTCAGTAGTAGAGCGGGTCCTGGTCCTCGAGGAGCTGCACGTCGAGCGCGAGGCTCTGGAGCTCCTTGATGAGCACGTTGAACGACTCGGGGATGCCCGACTCGAGGACGTGCTCGCCCTTGACGATGGCCTCGTACATGCGGGTACGGCCCACGACGTCGTCGGACTTGACGGTGAGGAACTCCTGCAGCGCGTAGGCCGCGCCGTAGGCTTCCATCGCCCACACTTCCATTTCGCCGAGGCGCTGGCCGCCGAACTGCGCCTTGCCGCCCAGCGGCTGCTGGGTGACGAGGGAGTACGGGCCGATGCTGCGGGCGTGGATCTTGTCGTCCACGAGGTGGTGCAGCTTCAGCATGTACATGATGCCGACGGTGACCTCGTGGTCGAAGGGCTCGCCCGTGCGGCCGTCGAACAGGATCGACTGACCGCTGCGGTCGCGACCACCGAGCTCGAGGAGGTCGCGGATCTCGCTCTCCTTGGCGCCGTCGAAGACCGGGGTGGCCATGTGGACACCCTTCTTCAGCTTGCGCACGAGGCGGCCGAGGTCCTTGTCGTCGAGCTTCTTCACGAGGGCCTTGTGGTCGCCCTCGTGCAGGGTCTTGTCGAGCACACCCTTGATGGCGTCGGCGCCGGCAGCGGTGTCGAGCATCTGGTTGATGCGCTCGCCGATGCCCTTGGCCGCCCAGCCGAGGTGCACTTCGAGGATCTGACCCACGTTCATTCGGCTGGGCACGCCGAGCGGGTTCAGCACGATGTCGACCGGGGTGCCGTCGGCGAGGTAGGGCATGTCCTCCTGCGGCAGCACGCGGGAGACGACGCCCTTGTTGCCGTGACGACCGGCCATCTTGTCGCCCGGCTGAAGCTTCCGCTTCACGGCGATGTAGACCTTGACCATCTTGATGACGCCGGGCGCGAGGCCGTCGTCGCCCTTCTTCAGGCGCTCGATCTTCTCGGAGAAGGCCGTACGGACCATCTCGGTCTGATCGCTCATCGTCTTGATGATCTTGCGGACGCGCTCGAGGAGGGCCTCGTCGCTGATCGGGATCGTGCCGTAGTACTTCCAGTCGACCTGGTCGAGGAGCGCGTGATCGAGGGTGTCACCCTTCTTCAGCAGCACCTTGCCCTTGTCGTCGACGAGCTTGTTCGTCGTCACCGCACCATTGAGGAGCGACTTGACGCGCTCGAGCGCCGAGTTCCGGATGATGCGGACCTCGTCGTTCTGGTCCTTGAGGAGCTTGGCCTCGTCCTCGTCCTCGATGGCCTGGGCGCGGGTGTCCTTGTCGATGCCCTTGCGGGTAAAGACCTTGGCGTCGATGACCGTGCCGTAGGTGCCCGGGGGCATGCGCAGCGAGGTGTCGCGGACGTCGCCGGCCTTCTCGCCGAAGATGGCGCGCAGCAGCTTCTCCTCGGGCGAGAGCTGGGTCTCGCCCTTCGGCGTGATCTTGCCGACGAGGATGTCGCCAGCCTTCACGTCGGCGCCGACGCGGATGATGCCCGCCTCGTCGAGGTCCTTGAGGGCCTCCTCACCGGCGTTCGGGATGTCGCGCGTGATCTCCTCGGGCCCGAGCTTCGTGTCGCGAGCGACGGCCTCGTACTCCTCGATGTGGATCGAGGTGAAGAGGTCCTCCTTGAGGATGCGCTCGCTGATGAGGATCGAGTCTTCGAAGTTGTAGCCCTGCCACGGCATGAACGCGACGGTGACGTTGCGGCCGAGGGCCAGGTCACCGCACTCCGTCGACGGGCCGTCGGCGATGACATCACCGGGCTCGACGACGTCGCCCACCTGGACGATCGGCTTCTGCGTGAAGCAGGTCGACTGGTTGGAGCGCATCCACTTGTTGAGCTTGTAGATGTCCACCTGGCTGCCGGCGTCGTCGACGGAGCCCTGGTGCACGCGGACGACGACGCGGGTGGCGTCGACGTAGTCGATGACACCGGCGCGCTTGGCGATGGTGCACACGCCCGAGTCACGGGCGATGTTGAGCTCCATGCCGGTGCCGACGAGCGGCGCGTCCGAGCGCAGGAGCGGCACGGCCTGACGCTGCATGTTCGCACCCATCAGGGCGCGGTTGGCGTCGTCGTTCTCGAGGAACGGGATGAGACCCGCGGCCACCGAGACCAGCTGCGACGGCGACACGTCCATCAGCGTGATCTCCTCGGGACGCTGCATCGTCGTCTCGCCGGCGGCGCGACACTGCACGAGCGTCTCGGAGAACTTGCCGCTGCCATCGATCGGCGCGTTGGCCTGCGCGATGACGTGCTGCTCCTCCTGGAGGGCCGTGAAGTACTCGACGTCGTCGGTGACGCGGCCGTCGACGACCTTGCGGTACGGCGTCTCGACGAAGCCGTACTCGTTCACCTGCGCGAAGGTCGAGAGGGCCGAGATGAGGCCGATGTTTGGACCTTCAGGGGTCTCGACGGGGCAGATGCGGCCGTAGTGCGTGGTGTGCACGTCGCGGACCTCGAAGCCCGCGCGCTCGCGCGTGAGACCGCCCGGCCCGAGGGCCGAGAGGCGGCGCTTGTGCGTCACCTCGGAGAGCGGGTTCGTCTGGTCCATGAACTGCGAGAGCTGCGACGAACCGAAGAACTCCTTCACCACCGCCGCGACCGGCTTGTGGTTGACGAGCTCCTGCGGCGTCTGCGCCTCGATCTCCTGGACGCTCATGCGCTCCTTGATCGCGCGCTCCATGCGGACGAGGCCGACACGGAACTGGTTCTCGAGGAGCTCGCCGACGGCGCGGACGCGGCGGTTGCCGAGGTGGTCGATGTCGTCGACGCTGCCGCGGCCGTTGCGCAGCTCGATGAGGTAGTTGACGACCTCGAGGATGTCGCGCTTCGTGAGGACGCGGTTGGTCAGCGGCTCCTCGATGCCGAACTTGTGGTTCAGCTTGAGGCGGCCGACCTCGGAGAGGTCGTAGCGCTCGGCGTTGAAGAACAGGTTCTGGAAGAGGTTCTCGGCGGTCTCGACCGTCGGCGGATCACCGGGGCGGAGCCGACGGTAGATCTCGAGGATGGCCTCCTCGCGCGTGTTGACCTTGTCGATGACGAGGGTGTCGCGCAGGAACGAGCCGAAGTTGAGGCCGTCGATGAAGAGGACCTTCACCTCCTTGTAGCCAGCCTTGCGCAGCTCCTCGAGCTTGTCGACGGTGAGCGCCTCATTGGCTTCGGCGAACACCTCGCCGGTGTCCATGTTGACGATGTCCTCGGCGCAGATGAGGCCCGTCACCTCCTCGTCGGTGAGGGCGAGCGAGTCCATGCCCGCCTCCTTCATCCGCTTGAGGGCACCGCGCGTGAACTTGCGGTTCTTCTTGACGAGGACTTCCTTGCTGTCGGGGTCCTTGATGTCGCGGACCGCGCGCTGCCCCTCGAGGAGCGCGTAGTCGATGACCTTCGCGAACTTGCCTTTGCCGCCGAGGATGAGGGTCTCGGTCTTGTAGAAGTAGTTGAGGAGCTCCTCGGCGGAGTAGCCGAGGGCCTTCAGCAGGACGGTCGCGGGGAACTTCCGGCGACGGTCGATGCGGCAATAGAGGATGTCCTTGTGGTCGAACTCGAAGTCGAGCCACGAGCCACGGTACGGAATGATGCGCGCGTTGTAGAGCAGCTTGCCCGACGCGTGGGTACGACCCTTGTCGCTGTCGAAGAAGGCGCCCGGCGAGCGGTGCAGCTGGCTGACGACGACGCGCTCGGTGCCGTTGATGATGAAGGTGCCCTGCTCGGTCATGAGCGGGATCTCGCCGAAGAAGACCTCGGTCTCCTTGACGTCACGAATGCTCTGGGTGCCGGAGACCTCGTCCTTGTCCCAGACGACGAGGCGGATCGTCACGACCATCGGCGCGGCGAAGGTCATGCCGCGGCTGCGGCACTCGTCGGTGTCGTACTTCGGCTTCTGCAGCGTGTAGCTGTCGAACTCGAGGGAGGCGACCTCGTTGTAGTCGCGGATCGGGAAGACCGAGTTGAACACGGCCTGCAGGCCGACGTTCTCGCGGCGACGCGGGTCGGTGGTCAGCTGCAGGAACTTCTCATAGCTGCGGCGCTGGATGTCGATGAGGTTGGGGACAGGGACCAGGCTCCGAATCTTCGCGAAGTTCTTTCGGAGTGAGAAGTTCTGCTGGATCGCGGTCATGCACGTCCTCGACGACAAGTACAGTTCCGATGACACGAACCCCTGCCGTCCATCTCGCTCCTTTGAGCGACGGATGCCGGCCGGGGTGTGGCACGGGTTTTGGTAAAGCGCTTCGCGCGGCTTAGGAGATCAACAAAGCAGTGTCAAGTGGCCGAATGTCGTCGAGAAACGACGATTTTTCGGGGAGATGGCGCATCCTGCCGCGGTGCGGCGCTCAGCGCGTCCGACGAGGAGCCACCGATCCGAACGCTGTCTGGTCGATTGCCGCGCCTTCCCGGTCGCGCCATGCGGCGCCAGCCGAATGCTCAGGCGTCTTCCTCGGGGCGGCGAAGCCGGGCCGCGAGGCGCCGCCAGGTGTCGCCGAGTGCCTCGTTCAACACCTTCACGTCGGCAAAGACCGGCAGGAAGTTCACGTCGCCGCGCCAGCGGGGCAGCACATGCCAGTGGCAGTGGGCGGCAATGCCGGCTCCCGCGGCGGCGCCGACGTTCATGCCGATATTGAGACCGTCGGGGCCATAGACGCCGCGAACGGCGACGATGGTCTCCTTCAACAGGGCCTGGGTCTCGGCGAAGGTCGCCTCGTCGAGCTCATCGAGGTGCTCGACGTGGGCGCGGGGGACCACCATGACGTGGCCGTTGCCGTAGGGGAACTTGTTGAGGATGACGAAGGCTCGCTCCCGCACGGTCACGACGAGGCGACGCTCGTCGAAGGCGCGGCGGTCGGCCTCGCGGGCGCCCGGAGGCAGCGGTGCGCCCGGGGGCAGCACGTAGTCGCAGAAGATGCAGCCCGACGGCGCGGGCACGACGTCGTCGGCGGCGGCACCCTTGACGTACGCGAGCCGCCACGGCGCATACATGCGATCCATCGGAGTCTCCGTCGACGTGACGACGTCAGGCGTCGGTGGCGGGGGCGCTGTCGGTGAGCTGGTTGACGCGCTCGCGCAGCTCTTTTCCGCAGGTGAAGAACGGCACGTGCTTCTGCGGCACGCTCACCTTGACGTCGGGCTTGCGCGGGTTTCTGCCCTCGCGGGCCCGACGCTTCTTCGCGACGAAGGAGCCGAAGCCGCGGATCTCGATGCGGTCACGACGCACCAGGGCGTCCGTCAGCGACTTGAAGATGGTCTCGACGACAATCTCGACGTCGCGCTTGGACATGCCCGGGAGCTGCCTGGCCACCTCTTCGATGAGCTTGCTCTTGGTCATGTCGACGCCTCCGGGAGGGACTGGTTAGCCCGACCGGGTGGGGCCGCGCAACCGACTGATTTCCTGCGACTCTCTCCCGAGACGACGCCGCCGCCCCGGTCGGGCGGCGTCGCTTCCGGACGGGAGTTGGCGTCAGCGGGCCGCGAGGCGGGGCTCGACCCGCACGAGGTCCCGGGCAAGCTCGAGGCGCTCGGCCGCATGCGGGCCCGTGGCGGCCTCCCGCAGCAGGGCTGCGGCCTCCGACAGCGTGCGGCCCTCGGCGTAGGGCGAGCGGCGCAACACCTCGGCGGCGAGGGCGACGGCTGCGGCGGCGCGGGCGTCGTCGTCGAGATCGCCCGGGCGATCCTGGAGGACGGTGGGGGCGATCACGACACTGTGTTCCCCGGCGCGGCTGCCTCGCGGCTGCTTGGCCCGCACCCGCACCGTGCCGAGCGGGCCGGAGGGCGACGTCGACACAAGCTCGACCTCATACAGCGCGGTGACAGCGTGGCCGGCGCCGATCTCGCCAGCGTCCTTCTTGTCGTTGCGGAAGTCCACGTCGGCGACGTCGCGGTTCTCGTAGCCGACGAGGCGGTACCGGCGCACGACGTCCTGGTTCCACTCGACCTGGATCTTCACGTCCTGGGCGATGGTCTCGAGGGTGCCGTTGAGCTCGTGGACGAAGAAGCGCTCGGCGGTCTTCGGCGAGTCGATGTACGTGTAGTTGCCGTTGCCGGCGTTGGCGAGCTGCTCCATGAGGTGGTCGTTGTAGTTGCCGGTGCCGAAGCCCACCGTCGACATCATCACGCCCTCGGAGACGTAGCCCTTCACGCTCTTGAGGATCTCCTGGTGCGAGGTCCGGCCGATGTTGGCGTCGCCGTCGGAGAGGACGACGACGCGGGCTGAGCGCCCACCACCAAGCTGCTTCGCGGCCTCGCGGTACGCGAGCTCCATGCCGCTGCCCATGTTGGTGCCGCCGCCCGACGACAGGCGATCGATCGCGGCGTGGACGCGGCCCTTCTCGCGCATCGACGTCGTCGGCAGCACGACCCCCGTCGCGCCGGCGTAGGTGACGAGCGCGATGCTGTCGTCGGCGCGCAGGCCGTCGACCATCTTGTGCATGGCCTCCTTCGCGAGGGGCAGCTTGTCGTGCGCCTCCATCGAGCCGGAGACGTCGACGAGGAAGACGAGGTGGGTCGGGCCCCGCTCGGCCGTCGTGACCTGCTTGCCCTGCAGCGCGACGCGCACGAGGTGCTTGCCCCGGGCGATCGGCGACGGCGCGCCGGCGACGTGGATGGCGAAGGGGACAGCCTGCGACTTCGGCGGCGCCGCGTAGCTGTAGTGCATCGCGTTCACCCATTCCTCGACGCGGACAGCGGCGTCTGGCGGCAAGTCGCCCTGCTTGAGGAAGCGGCGCGCGAACGTGAAGGAGCCGGTGTCGACGTCGACGGCGAAGGTCGAGAGGGCGTCGCTGGCGGTCTCGATGAAGGGGTTGGTGCCGGCGTGGACGAAGGTGCCGCCCTGGTCCACCGGTGCGGCGACCTCCTCGACGGGCGACGCGAGGGCCAGCTTGTCCTTGAGCCGCCCGCCGGCGACGTCGGGCTGCGGCTTCGCCTTCTGCTCGGTCTTCGTGGCGCTGCGGGCCTCGGCGCGCGCGGCCTGCTTCGCGGCTTCCCGGGTCGCCCCGATGGCGTCGCCCGTCATGGCCACGGGCTGCGCCGTCGTCGTCGGCGTCGTCGTCGTGACCGGCGCGGACGGGGGCGGGGGCGCGGCGCGGTCCTCGTCGTCGGCACCCGGGGCGGGCGCCGCTTCGGACGGCGACGCGGGCTCGAGCGTCGACGACGACGTCGGTTCGGGCGCCGGGGCCTCGGCGGAGGCGCAGCCGAAGACGGCGCTGGCGGCGCCGACGGCGAGAACGGAGGCGAGGAGGCGGGAGTGGGCGCGGGACATGAAGACCTCGGCCACCGGAACAGGGGTCCGGTGCGGCTGGTTCGCTCGGGGAGCGGTGGGGCTGTGCCCCGGTGAACGGACCACCCACCGCCGGGATCTGTGAGGGGTATGGTGCGGGCATGATCTGGCTCTCTCTGCTCCCGGCGGCGCTCCTCTCGGCGGTGGGTGGGACACCCACATCGACCCCGACGGCGACCCCGGCGACCGCCACGGCATCGTCGCTGCCGCTGCAGGCGCCCCATGCCCGCGCCCGGGCCGCCCTCCATGCCGGCGACGCCGCGGGCGCCCTTGCGGCGCTGCCGGCCGAGGCTCCGGCCGGGCTGCGCGCCCGCGCCCTGCGCCTCGCCGGCCGCGTCGACGAGGCCTGTGCCCTCGCCGTCGGCGACAGCGCCGGCGCCCGCTGGCACCGCCTCGTCTGCGCTGCCCGTCGGGCGCCTGTGGGCGGTCCGGTCGACGCGGCCGCGGTCGCCGCCGCCGTCGAGCTCGCCGGGCGGGCGCCGGCGCTCCTCGTGGCCGACGACGAGCGGGCGGCCCTCACGCTGACGCTGCTGCGCGGGGCCGACGACGCGGCGAAGGGGGCGATCGCCGCCGGCCTCGTCGAGCGCCCGATTCCGCCCTTCGACCGGGCCGCCCGTGCCCGCCTCGCCGGCGTGCTCGCCGCGATCGTCGACGTGGCTCCTGTCGTCCGCGCCCGCGCCGCCGCCCGCCTCGTCTTCGAGCTGCCCGAGCACGCCCGCGACGCCGATCGCGCCGCCGTCGGCGACCTCGACGCCGCCGCCCGTGTCCGCCTCGCGACGACGCTCGAGCGCCTGCACGACAACGACGGCGTCCTCGCCGCGGTGAAGGACCTCGTGAAGACCGACTGCGAGGCGGCCCTCCTCGTCGGCAAGGCCGAGCGCAAGCGCAAGAAGTACGGCGCCGCCCGCGCGGCGCTGAAGTCGGCGACGGCGAAGCATTGCAGCGAGGAGCTCCAGAAGAAGGCCGCCTACCTCGAGGCCCGCGTGGCCTCGGTGCAGAAGGGGCAGGGGGCCGAGCAGCTCGCCACGGCCTTCGTTGCCCGTTGGGGCAGAGACCCGCTCGTCGACGACGTGCTGCTCTGGCTGGCCGAGATCCGGACCGCCGGCGGCGACATCGACGGCGCCGCCGCGGCGCTCACGACCCTCGTCACCGAGCACACCGACGGCGACATGGCCGACGAGGCCCGCTTCCGCCTCGCCATGCACCACGCCGTCGCCGGGGACGCCGCCCGGGCCCGGGCCCTCCTCGACGAGACGGCGGCGCGCTTCGCGAGTGGCAAGGCGAAGGTCGCCGACGCCGACCGGGCCCGCTACTGGTCGGCCCGCCTGCGCGTGGCGCCGTCTCCCGACAGCTGGGCCCCCGGTGACGACGTGAAGGCGGGTGCTGCCGCCCTCGCCGCCTTCGCCGCCGAGCGTCCGGCGAGCTTCTATGGCCGCCTCGCGGCCCTCGTGGCGGCCCGCTTCGGTGCGCCGGTCCCCGCCTCGACAATGCTCGGCTACGACGCCGTCCCCGTCGACGCCGCCGTGCCCGTGCCCCCGGCGCTGCAGGCCGTGCCGGCCTTCCGCGATGGCCTCGCGAGCGCGGCGGTGGGCTTCGACGACGACGCCGTCATCCTGCTCGGCGACGTCGACGTCGGACGCGGCGACGCCGACGTGGCCTTCGCGCTGGCGGCGGCGTTTTCGAGCCTCGGTCGCCCCGACCTGTCCCATCGGGCGCTGCGGGATCGGGGCTTCGCCCTGCTCCCCGGTGCCCCCGTCGACGCCGGCAGCCTGCAGCGCTTCGTCCTCGACTGGCCGCGGGCCCACGAGGTCGCGCTGCGCGAGGCGGCGACGGCGCACGGGGTGCCGCCGCTGCTGCTCATGGGCCTCTCCCGCGAGGAGAGCGCGTTTGACGAGCACGTCGTGAGCTGGGCCGGCGCCACCGGTCTCTGCCAGCTCATGCCCGCCACCGCCGCCGACGAGGCGAAGGCGTTGAAGCTGCCGCCGCCGACGCCGGCGCTGCTCACGGAGCCGACCTACAACGCCACGCTGGGCGCCGCCCACCTCGGCCGTCGCCTCAAGGGCCTCGGCCATCCGTTCAAGGCCATCGCCGCCTACAACGCCGGCCCCGGCGCGGTCTTGAAGTGGATGCCGCCGTCGGGCACGGCGCTGCCCGTCGACCGCTGGGTGGAGCAGATCCCGTTCGACGAGACGCGCAACTACGTGAAGAAGGTCACCAACTCATGGGTGACCTACAGCGCGCTGAGCGGTGCGCCGGCGCCGACCTTTGCGCTGGAGATCAAGACCCGCTGACCTTCGTCCGGCAGCTGTCGAGGCAGACCTTCACGCGGTCGGCGTGCTGGAACGGCTGGTCGCCCACCATCGCGTCGAAGCGGCGGTGGTCGTCGACGACCCGCTTCGTGCAGGGCAGCGCCGGACAGCGTCGACGCAGCAGGTCGATGCGCTCCGGCAGTGCTCGAGGCGTCACCGCAGGCCAGGGCTCGACGATGGTCGGCGCCGGCGCCGGCCTCGGGGGCGGTGGCTGGACCGTCACCGGCGGCGGTGTAGGCGGCGGCGGTGGCATCGTCGAGGACGGCGGCGGCACCGGCGGCGCCGTCAGCGCTGGCGGTGGCGGTGCGGGCGGTGGTGTTGACGGCGCTGGGGGCGGTGTCGTCGGCGCTGTGGGGGGGGGCGTCGTCGGCGTCAGCGCCGTCACCCGGGGCGAGGGCGGCGTGGCGGCCCCCTGGCGCCAGGCCACCACGGCGACGACCGTGAGCAGGGCGCTCGCGATGGCCACCGCCACGAGGGTCCGGCCGGCCCCTCCCTGCGTCGACGGCGACGGTCCAGGCAGTGTCGGCGCGGCGGCGGCCGGCCGACGACGGGCGAGGACCTCGGTGGCCGGCTCGGCGGCCGCCTTCACCGACGCGGACGCCGGCGCTGCCGCGACCTCGGGATCGCTCTCGGTGCTGTCCTCGACGCGGCGGCGCTCGCTCAGCGTCCTTGGTGCGTCGTTGAGCGTCGGCAGCTCGTCGGGGTTGCCGACCTTCGCGGCGGGCGGTGACGACGACGACGGCGGCGATGGCGCGGCCCGGCCCGGGGCGCTGGCGATACGGGTCGAGGCGTGGGCGTCGTCGTCGCCGGGGGCGGGGAGGCGGGCGAGGGCCGCGCGCTCCTTGCGATCCGCCGCGGCCTCACCGGGAAAGAGCGCATCAACGGCGTCGCGGAGCTCGGCGCTGCCGGCGACGACGCCGCGGGCGATCTGGGCCTTCACGATCGCCTGGCGCATCGCCGCCGCTGTTGGGAAGCGCGCGGCCGGGTCGGCGGCGGTCGACCGGACGATGACGTCGGCGATCGCCGGCATCGCCGCCGTGAGCTCGTCGAGCCGGCCAGGGCGGTGCGTGCCGCGACCGACGACGTGCCAGATCTCCTGCATCGACAGCCCGTGCCAGTAGCGTTCGCCGGTGAGGAGCTCGTAGAGGATCACGCCGACCGCGAAGACGTCGGCGCGGCGGTCCACGGCCTCGCCGCGCGCGTGCTCGGGGGCCATGTAGGCCATCTTGCCGAGGACGACGCCGGGCTCGGTCTGCTCACGCTTGAGGGCGCTCTGGGCCAGACCGAAGTCGATGAGTTTCACCTCGCCGTCGAAGCTGACGAGGACGTTGTGCGGTGACACGTCCCGATGCACGAGCTGCAGGGGCGTGTCGTCGTCGGGGTGGCGGGCGCGGTGGGCGGCGTCGAGGGCCTCGAGGGACCTCGGCGACGATGAAGAGGGCGACGTCGACGTCGAGACCGACCGCAGGGCCACCGCCGCGAGCGGTGATGCGCGACCACACCGCCTGCAGGTCTCGCCCCGGCACGAGGTCCATCGCGAGGTAGTAGGTCGAGCGCACCTGGCCGACGTCGAAGACCGGGCAGATGTTGCGGTGGTTGAGGTGGACGACGACGCGGGCCTCGTCGACGAAGCGGGCGACGTACTCGCGGTCGGCGGTCCACTGGCTGCGCAGGGTCTTGATGACGCAGAGGCGGTCGATCCCGGCGAGGCCGGGCAGGCGGGCCAGGAAGACCTGCCCCATGCCGCCGCGCCCGAGCCGCTTCAGCAGCACGTAGTCGCCGAACCAGCGGGGCAGCTGCTCCCCGCTGTCGTGTTCGTCGACGGCGCCACCTCTGACCATGGTGGTGGGGTATCAGCCCCCGTCCGTCGGGGAAGGGGGCTCCCCGGATGCGAGCATCAGGCCGCCCGCGACCGCCGCGACGCCGCCGGCGATGGCGACGGCGAAACCGGTGATCTCGACGGCCTCCCAGAGGCCGAGATCGTCGCGGCGCTCGCCCTGGCGCAAGGCGGCGACGACGCCGGCCGCCTGGACCTCGCCGAGCACGCCCGTCACGAGCCCCATCGCCGCGACCCCGGCGCCAATCCCCGTGAGTGCGATGCCCAGGGGCGGCGTCACCGTCGTCGGGGCCGCTGGCGTTGATGGCATGGGCGCCGGTGCTGGCGTCGACGACTGCGGTCGTGGCGTCAACGACACCATGACCGACGCGGTCCCGGCGGGCGGGATGCTCACGCGCAGCTCGCGGGGGGCGTGACCAGGCGCCTCGACGAGGAGCTGCCGCTGACCGGCGAGCACGTCGCCGCCGGACCAGGGTACGCCGTCGACGTGCACGGTGGCGTCGGGCGGAGCGCCCTCGATGACGAGGGTGCCGAAGCGCTCGGGGTGGACGGCGTCGTCGAGGGCCTGCCCGATCGAGGCCAGGGTCGGCGCCGGCTGGCGCCGCGAGCGCAGCCGGACCCGCTCGATGACGACGAGGGCCCCCGGCTCGACGAAGACGATGGCGCCGACGGCGATGCTTGCCATCGTGCGCACGAGGCAGGCGTCGTCGGTGCCGCACGGGACGATGTACTGGCGGTCGAGGTCGACGACGTCGGCGGCCGGCACGAGCGTGCCGCCGGGAAAGACCGCCGGGACCCCGGCGAGGGCGGCGGCGACGCGCTCGGGGCCGCCGCCGCGGTCGACGACGGCGACGTCGACGGCACCCTGTGCCAGGGTTGCCAGCAGGACGAAAGACGTGATCATGGCGGGCATTCACTGCTCGGTGTGGCGTCGTCGAGGATGAGCGAGGGCGGGCTGCCCCGGGCATGGCTCCACGGTGGACGCTGGAAGCGGCCATTCTCGGGCCAATCGTCATTGTCGGGGTCGTTGGCGCCGGCGGCGGTGAGGGACAGCGGCCCTTCGCCATTGCGATGAATCTGGACGGTGCCATCGCTGAGGGGGGCCAGCAGACCGCAGGTGTCGGCCGACGTGGTCGACTGCAGGAAGAGGTTGGCGACACCGGCGGTGTGGGCCTCGACGTCGCGCAACGATGCGTTGCTTGCCACGTCGACGACGATGCCGCCCGTATTGCCCGTGGCGTTGAGCACCAGGGCCGCGTCGGCGTTGCCGAGTACGAGCTGGTGGGCCGTGCCTGCGAGGGAGGACACGGCCCCACCGACGAGGACGCCGGTGACGCGACCCCGCATCACCCCGCGTTGCAGCGTGCCACCGGGCTCGATCCTGCCGACGAGGCCGCCCACGGCCTGGCCGACGACGTCGGCGTCGACGACGACGTCTTCGATGCGGCCGCCCGCCAGGCAGGTGCCGACGAGGCCGCCGGCCGTGCGACCGGCGGTCTGGCTGTCTTCAAGCACGCCATGGAAGGAAACGCGGCTGGCCCGGCCGGCGACGGCTCCGGTCAGCGCACCACAGCTCGACAGCGCCTGGGGACAGTTGATCTCGCCAGAGAGGTCGAGGTCGATCACCGCGCCGGTGGCGAGCACGTTCACCGAGATGAACGGCCGGCGCAGACCGGCGATCGTGAAGCCGCCGCCATCGAAGGTGCCGTCGCCGAAGCTCACGAGGCCCACCGCCTGCTCGTCGGCCGCGGGGATGGAGACATGGCGCGTCAGCACGATGTCCTTGCGCGGGTCACGCGGGAGGCTGCGCAAATCGGCGGCACGCCGGATGACGATCGGGCCATCCGCGAAATCGTCGAGAGCAACGACGGGGCCGGCCTCGATGCCGCCGATATCGCTCACGGCGCCACGGGTGCGCATCGCGAAGTCATGGCTCCCCGGGGCCTGTGGATCGGAGACGCCGCCGCGGTCGATGAGCTCGACCTGACGGACCTGCACGACATCCACGCCGGGAAGACCTGCGGGGTGGATGCCGCCGGCGGCGTCGAAGGCCTCGACGGAGAACGGCGGCTTCGCCCCGATGAGCAGCGTCGATCGCCGCAGGGTCACGCCGGCGGTCTCGGGCGCGTCACAGAGGATCAGGCTGTTGTCGACGGTCATGGGGCCCGCGAGGCAGGGGCCGACGCCGACGATGGCGGCGCCGGTGACGTCGACGGTGGCCCCCTCCTCCACATGGAGCGCCTCGGACGCGAGCGCGTTGGTGTTCAGCCGGACGTCACCCGCACGCAGGGTCGCCCCCCGCGCCACCGTGACGAGGGATGGGGTCCCGGCGGTGGCTGCCAGCGAGAGTCCTGACAGCGTGACGGTCCCCGACGCCGTGAAGCCACCGGCACACGTGACGTGCGGACCGCGGGTGCCGACGCCGACGTCGAGGGCGAAGCCGTCGTCGAAGGTGGGCAGGCCGATGACGGCGACACCGTTCGACAGGAGATCGCAGGCGGTGGAGCCGCTGGCGTCGCCGGTGAGCACGAAGAAGCCGGCCGGCGTGCTCGGCAGCCCCACCCCGGGCGCCTGGTCGCGGCAGATCGACAGGCGGCCGCCGCACTGGGCGTCATCGACGACGTCACACGCTGGCGAGCACCGCCCCTCGCTCGCCGGGCTGCCCGGGTCGCAGGCCTCGCCCGCGTCGAGGACACCGTTGCCGCACAGCGGGCGCGGGACGGTGCCGATGGCGGGGGGCTCGCCCCACGGGCGCAGCCAGGGGCTCCCCTCGACGTCGGCGAAGGGCAGTCCCTGACGGGTGAAGAGCTGCGCGGCAGCAACGGCGGTGACACCGCCGTTGGGGACCGATGAAACCTCGGCCTGCATGACGACATCGTTGAACGTGAGGGAGCCGTTGTTGCTGACGCCTGCGTGGGTGACATCGAGTGCGACGATGGCTCCGCGGGAACGGGTCTCGGTCAAGGCGACCAAGACCCGCGAGGCGTTCGACGCCGTGACGGTCACTTCGGCGAACACAGGCGCCACCCGGTCGGGGGTTCCCTTGTCCACAGCGATGACGGTGCGGCTGATGCTGGCGTCGTGCAGCTCGCCGCCCTGTCCGATGGCGACGATGCCGCCCGCCTGGTTGTTGTCGGCAGAGATGGTGCTGCCCACGACGTTGACGCGCTCGAGGGTACCAAGGAGCTCCCCGACGACGCCGGCCGCCTTGTTGCCCTCGGTCCGGACCACGACGCCGCTCACCTGGATGTCACTCGCGAGGCCGCCCGCCGACACCTGCGACACCACCCCTGCGGCCACAGCGTTGACGCGTTCGATGGGAACGGTGGCACCGTTGGCGTCGACAACCTCGACATGGACCGCGCTGTCGAGGATGGCGACGCGGCGGAGGGTGCCGGCAGCGACGGGGCCGTCGCCGTCGACGTCGACGACGGCATGGACGATGCCGGCGGCCCGCTTCAGGCGGGCCCGGACGAAGGCCTCGCGGACGATGACGTCCTCGACGAGCCCCTCGACCGTCTGGGCGAGGAGGGTCACGTTGAATTCGCCATTGGCCTCAGCGCCGACCACCTCCAGGTCACGCACGACGCCGCCGACGGCGATGTCCTGGAGCAGTGAGACCCTGTCGGTGCCGTCGAGCTGGAAGCGGGACAGCCTGCGTCCGGCGCCGTCGAACGTCGCGCTCCATGGGCTCTCGCGGCGGGGCAACACGGCCCACGCGAAGTCGAGCGAGCGACCGAGCCTGACGTCGCCGGCCGGGGTCTCGTCGGCGAGCCAGCGGATGAACTGGGGGCGTGAACACAGCACCGCGCTCGCCGTCGTCGTGGGCGCGTCTGTCTCTGCGTCGACGCTGACGGTGGCGCAGAGCGGATCGATGTCCACCTCTCCCTCTCCCTCGCCCTCGCCCTCGCCCTCGCCCTCGCCCTCGCCCTCGCCCTCGCCCTCTCCCTCGCCTTCGCCCTCACC
>Ga0172372_10004449_pt1 | contig 19919 bp, 18 predicted proteins | sample LakKiv5m_2_FD_114544 | JGI IMG/M metagenome (GOLD analysis project Ga0172372, IMG submission 114544) | Freshwater microbial communities from Kabuno Bay, South-Kivu, Congo - kab_092012_9.5m | ecosystem: Environmental > Aquatic > Freshwater > Lake | place: Democratic Republic of the Congo...
GAGGCCGACATCATCGGCATCAATGTCGCCCTCACCGCCGGGGTCATCGACGCCACTGCGGGTCCCAACGCCACCGCCGAGGCCACCGAGGAGAAGTTGCGGTGGATCGCCGAGGCCGCCGGTGACCGCTACGACGATCTGGAACTGCAGACGCGCGTGCACCTCGCCGTGGTCACCGACGACCGCGAATCCTTCGCCGACGCCGTGGCCCCGGCGCTCGGACTCACCGGTGCCCAGGCCCTCGAGTCACCCCATGCGTTGGCCGGCACCGTCGAGCAACTGTGCGACACCATCGTGGAGCGACGCGAACGCTTCGGACTGTCCTACGTCACCGTCGGTGCCGACGCCATCGATGCCATGGCCCCGGTCGTCGCCCGACTCGCCGGCACCTGACCGACTCGCCTGCTCACTCCCATTCGATCGTGCCCGGCGGCTTCGACGTGACGTCGTAGGCCACCCGGTTGATGCCCGGCACCTCGTTGATGATGCGCGACGACATGCGCTCCAGGAGTTCGTAGGGCAGACGGGCCCAGTCGGCCGTCATCGCGTCCTCACTGGTGACCGCCCGGATGATCGCCGGGTACCCGTAGGTGCGTTCGTCACCCATCACCCCGACCGACCGGATGTCGGGCAGGACGACGAAGGCCTGCCAGATCTCGCGCTCCAGCCCGGCGGCCTTCACCTCCTCTCGCACGATGGCGTCGGCCCGCTGCAGCAGATCGACCTTGTCGGGCGTGACCTCGCCGATGATGCGCACACCGAGGCCGGGCCCGGGGAACGGCTGGCGCCACACGATCTCGTCGGGCAGCCCGAGTTCGGTGCCCACCCGACGCACCTCGTCCTTGAACAGCGCCCGCAGCGGCTCCACCAGTTCGAAGTCCATGTCCTCGGGCAGACCGCCCACGTTGTGGTGACTCTTGATCTTGGCTGCGTCCTTGGTGCCCGACTCGATGACATCGGGGTACAGCGTGCCCTGCACGAGGAACCTCGCATCGGTGAGCCCACCCTTGGCGTCCTCGAACACGCGGATGAACAACTCCCCGATGGCCTTGCGCTTCTCCTCCGGATCGGTGATCCCCGCCAGACGTTCGAAGAAACGGTCACCGGCGCGCACGTGCAGGAGCTCGATGCCCTGATGTCGCTGGAACGTCTCCACCACCTGTTCGCCCTCGCCGAGACGCATGAGCCCGGTGTCGACAAACACGCAAGTGAGTTGCGCGCCGATGGCCCGATGCACGAGCGCCGCCGCCACCGCCGAGTCCACACCACCGGACAGTCCGCAGATGGCGCGGCCGTCGCCCACCTGGGCACGGATGGCGGCGACCTGCGTCTCGATGATCGATGACATCGTCCACGTCGGCGACAGACCGCACCCGTCGTAGAGGAAGTGCTCCAGCAGTTCCTGGCCGTGCGGTGTGTGCACGACCTCGGGATGGAACTGCACGCCGTAGCGCCGCGCCCCGGCGTCCTCGAACGCCGCCGCCGGCGTGTCGGGAGTCGATGCGGTCACGATCGCCCCGGTCGGCGGCGCCGTGATGGTGTCGAAGTGACTCATCCACACCGTCTGGGTGCGGGGCTGGGCGGCGTTGCACAGCACACCGTCGGTGGTCACCCGCAACTCGGTGCGTCCGTATTCTCCCCGGCCGGTGCGCGACACCTCGCCGCCGAGGTCACGGGCCAGCAACTGCGCGCCGTAACAGATGCCGAGGATCGGGACACCGAGGTCGTAGACGCCCGGATCGATCGAGGGTGCGCCGTCCACGTGCACCGACGCCGGACCACCCGAGAAGATGATCCCCGCCGGCTTCCGTGCCGCCATCTCCGCCGCCGTGATCTCGTGCGGCACGATCTCGGAGTACACCCGCGCCTCGCGCACGCGCCGGGCGATCAACTGGGCGTACTGCGCCCCGAAGTCGACGACGAGGACGGTCGGCGTGTCGGTCATGGGAACGGCGGAGTCACGGGGCTCAGTGGCCCATGCCCACGCCCTGCGCCTTCTGCAGCACCTTGCCCTCGGTCTGCAGTGCCGGGGCCACCATGACTTCGGCCTTCTGGAACTCCTTGAGGGACTGGTACCCGCAGGTGGCCATGGACGTGCGCAACGCGCCGAACAGATTCATGCGCCCGTCGTTCTCGTTGGCCGGACCGCACAGGATCTCCGCCAACGTGCCCCGTGTGCTGGTGCGAACCCGCGCGCCACGGGGCAGCGTGGGATGGAAGGTGGCCATGCCCCAGTGGTAGCCCCGGCCCGGTGCCTCCGAGGCGGCGGCCAGCGGTGAACCGATCATCACGGCATCGGCACCACACACGATGGCCTTGGCGATGTCGCCACCGGTACCCATTCCACCGTCGGCGATGACATGGCAGTACACGCCCGTCTCGTCGAGATGACGCATCCGTGCGGCGCGGGCGTCGGCGATGGCGGTGGCCTGAGGCACGCCGATGCCGAGCACGCCACGGGTCGTGCACGCGTGACCGGGGCCGACACCGACGAGCACACCGGCGGCCCCCGTGCGCATGAGGTGCAGTGCCGCCTGGTACGACGCACAACCGCCGACGATCACCGGGATGTCGATCTCGCGCACGAACTGCTTGAGGTTCAGCGGCTCGACGGTCTTCGACACGTGTTCGGCCGACACCACCGTGCCCTGGACCACCAGCAGGTCGAGCTCGGCGTCGAGGATCTCCTTGGCCAACGCCTCGGTGCGCTGCGGCGTGACCGAGCAGCAACTGGTGACGCCGGCGGCCTTGATCTCGCGGATCCGCTGGCCGACGAGTTCCGGCTTGATCGGCTCGCGATAGATCTCCTGCATCCGCGCCGTGGCCTTCTCGGTCGACAATTCGCTGATCTCCACGAACAGCGATTCGGGATCCTCGTACCGGGTCCACAGTCCTTCGAGGTTGAGCACCCCGACACCGCCCAGCCGACCGATCTCGATGGCCGTGGCCGGGCTGATGACGCCGTCCATGGCCGAACCCATGAGCGGCAATTCGAACCGGAAGGCATCGATCTCCCACGAGATGTCGACGTCCTCCGGGTCGCGGGTGCGTCGGCTGGGCACGATGGCGATGTCGTCGAACCCGTACGCCCGTCGACCCGACTTCCCCATTCCGATCTCGACCTCGGCCATCGCCGTCCCTTCTCGAGAAGAACGAAGTGAAACGGTGAGACTACTCCGTGTCGGGACGGGGGATCGTCCACGGGGGCTGTCGATGCGCCTCGTCGAAGGTGCCGGTCACGATGGTGAGCAGGTTGCGCAACATGGCCGCCGTGGCTCCCCAGATGGTGTCGCCGACGATGTCGAAGAAGTACAGCGAGCGCTCCTGCCCGCCGAAGGTCCACCGCTCCTCGCGGTAGGCCTCGGGATGGAGCAGGTCGGCCAGGGGCACGTGCAGGACGGCATCGACCTCCCCCGGATCGCGCCGCAGCGTGGGCCAGTCCGGCAGCTCGGCCACGAACGGCACGATGAACGACTCGCTGGTGACCGTGCGCAGATGATCGAGTTCACCCAGGAGGGTCACCGATCCGGGATCGAGGGCCACCTCCTCGGTGGCCTCGCGCAGGGCCGTACCCCACAGGTCCTCCCCCGGCTCCTGACGCCCGCCGGGGAAACTCACCTCCCCGGCATGGTGGCGCAGGTGCAGGGCACGACGGGTGAGCACGACATGGGCATCGAGTGCGGCGTCGCCACGACCACCGTGCAAGGCCGCCAGCACGGCCGAGGCGCGACCGTCGTCATCGCGACGGGGCATGGTGGCGGGCGCCGGCGCATCGACGAGGGCGCGGCGCACGTCCGCCAGCGTCAGATGTCGTGCGGCATCGTCGAGTGTCGCCCACGGTGCCGGTCCTCCGGGTCCGGCCGAGTCCGGTCGGGGCACGACCTGTCGACCACCACGAGCCGGGACCGGCTCAGCCACCCTGGGTTTCGGCGCGGGAGTCGACACTGGCGGCGTCAGCCACCAACGAGCGGAGCAGATCCGGCAGTCCTGCGTGCTTGAGATCGGCCATCACGCGACCGGGAGTCGACTCACCCCGCTCCCATTCCATCCACGACGACAACAACTTCGCCGGATCGGGTCGTGGTCGGGGGAACTCCGCATCGTCCATGGCCGGGAGGGTAGCGACCTACGCTCCCGACATGACCGACTGGCGCCGCACGCTGCTCTCCAGGGACAGCTTCTTCCCGGTGCTGGCGCTGGCACTTCTGTGCATCGCCGGGTCACCGATCATCGACTCGGTCCGCTGGGGCTTCGTCATCAGCTTCCCGTTCCTCGCCATGTTGATCATGGCCTCGCTGCATCGGGCCCGAGTGGCACCGACGGTGCTGCATGCGGCGTGGATCCTGCTGGCACTGTCCGCCCTGGGCACGCTCATCACCACGTATGCCCGCCACGTGCAGTTCGGCGACGAGCGGATCCTCGTCGCCATCACCTCGTTCCTGTTCGCGCTGCTCTACGCGGTCTCCATCCCGTCGGTGACCCGTCGCGCCTTCCAACATGCCCGCGTCACCGTGAACACTCTGGCCGCCGGACTCACGGCGTACCTGCTCATCGGCATCCTGTTCGCCGCGCTGTACCGGGGCGTGGCCGCCCTCGACGACTTCCGGGCCTTCGACGGCATCGTCCGTCCGGCGGCCGGGGACTACGCCTACTTCAGCTTCATCACCATGACGACCGTGGGCTACGGCGACCTCGCTCCGGCCACCGGCGCCATGCGTGTCCTCGCCGTGTTCGAGGCCATCATCGGTCAGGTGTTCCTCGTCACCGCCGTGGCCCGCATCGTCAGCCTCCTCGGCCAGCCACAGGATCGGCTCCCGATGGGAGCCGTTCCTGAACCGACACACGATCTCGGACAGGGCTCGCCCGACTGAGCGAGCCCTGTTCGAATCTCACCCGACGGGCGAGGTCACATCATGCCGCCCATGCCACCCATACCGCCCATGGCGGCGGCGGCTGCGGCAGCCGCACCCGGCTCCTCGGGCTTGTCGGCCACGAGCGCCTCGGTGGTGAGCAGGAGTGCCGCGATCGACGCCGCGTTCTGCAGCGCCGCACGCGTCACCTTGGCCGGGTCGATGACGCCGTCCTTGATCAGGTCGACCATCTCACCGGTGGCCGCGTTGAGCCCGATGGAACCGGACTCGGCCTCCACCCGCTGCACGATGACCGCACCCTCGAGTCCGGCGTTGTCGGCGATGAGCCGAGCCGGGGCCTCGAGCGCCCGGTACACGGCACGGGCACCGGTCTCCTCGTCACCGTCGAGCTTCTCGATGGTGTCGAGCAGGGCAGCACGGGCCCGCAGCAGGGCGGTGCCGCCACCGGCGACCACACCCTCCTCGATGGCAGCACGGGTCGCGCTCAGCGCGTCCTCGATCCGGTGCTTCTTCTCCTTGAGCTCCACCTCGGTGGCGGCGCCGACCTTGATCACGGCAACGCCACCCGACAACTTGGCCAGACGCTCCTGGAGCTTCTCGCGGTCCCAGTCGGAGTCGGTGTCCTCGATCTCGCGCTTGATCTGCGCCACTCGACCGTTGACGTCGGCGGGTTCGCCGGCGCCCTCGACAATGGTCGTCTCGTCCTTGGTGACGACGATCTTGCGGGCCTGACCGAGCAGGTCGAGCGTGGTGGAGTCGAGCTTGAGGCCGACCTCCTCGCTGATGACCTGACCGCCGGTGAGGATGGCCATGTCGGCCAGCATCGCCTTGCGGCGCTCACCGAACCCGGGGGCCTTCACGGCCACCGAGTTGAAGGTGCCGCGGATCTTGTTGACCACGAGGGTGGCCAGGGCTTCGCCCTCGACATCCTCGGCCACGATCAGCAGCGGCTTGCCCGACTGCATGACCTTCTCGAGCACCGGCAGCATCTCCTGCACCGAGGAGATCTTCGAGTTCACGAACAGGATGTACGGGTTGTCGAGCACCGCCTCCTGACGCTCCGGATCGGAGACGAAGTACGGCGACAGGTAGCCCTTGTCGAACTGCATGCCCTCGACGAAGTCGAGATCCATGCCGAACGTGTTGGACTCCTCGACGGTCACCACGCCGTCCTTGCCCACCTTGTCGATGGCATCAGCGATCACACCACCGATGGCCGGATCGGCGGCCGAGATGGAGGCCACCTGGGCGATCTCCGACTTGTCGTCGATCTCCTTGGCCTGCGCATGGATCGACTCCACGGCCACGGCCACGGCCTTCTCGATGCCGCGCTTGAGGCCGAGCGGCGAGGCGCCGGCGGCCACGTTGCGCAGACCCTCGCGCACCAGCGCCTGGGCCAGCACCGTTGCGGTGGTGGTGCCGTCACCGGCGATGTCGTTGGTCTTCGTCGCCACTTCCTTGACCAGCTGCGCGCCCATGTTCTCGAACGGATCCTCGAGTTCGACCTCGCGGGCGATCGAGACACCGTCGTTGGTGATGGTGGGGGCGCCGAACTTCTTGTCGAGGACGACGTTGCGACCCTTGGGGCCCAGCGTGACCTTGACGGCATCGGCCAGCGCATTCACACCGGCCTCGAGGGCGCGACGGGCGTCCTCGTCGAACTTCAGGATCTTCGGCATCGGTCAGGCCCCGATCACTTGATGACCGCGAGCACGTCGCGGGCATTGAGGATGAGGACGTCCTGGCCGTCGACGGTGATCTCGGTGCCGCCGTACTTCGAGTAGACGACGGTGTCGCCCGCCTTTACGTCGACGGGGATGAGTTCGCCGGTCTGGTCGCTGCGGCGGCCGGGGCCCACGGCCAGGACCTCGCCCTGCTGGGGCTTCTCCTTGGCGGTGTCGGGGATGACCAAGCCGCTGGCGGTGGTCTCCTCGCTCTGGCCGGGCTTGACCACGATGCGGTCTTCGAGGGGATGAAGGTTCATTGCTACGCCTCCGGGGCGGGTCGTGTTCGCAGTCGATGGGGGCGAGTGCTAGCACTCGCCGGTTGGGACTGCTAACGATAGGCCCGGGTCGGACCGGATCACAACCCGGCCGTGCGCATCAGACCAGTCGCAGGTTGGGGTCGGCGCCCATGTCCAGCGGCGAGGGGCCGTCGGCGTTCAACCGGTACCAGCCGGCGGCGGCCACCATGGCGGCGTTGTCGGTGCACATCGACCGGCTGGGCAGGAAGGCCCGCAGACCGTCGGCCACGCAGGCGTCGAGCAACCGTTCGCGCAGCACCGAGTTGGCGGCCACGCCCCCGGCCAGACACAGACCGCGGGCGCCGGTGGCCGCCGCCGCCCGTCGGGCCTTGGTCACCAGCACGTCGACGACGGCCTCCTGGAACGAGGCGGCCACATCGGCGGTGTGGGCCTCCGGGTTGCGGCGCACATGGTTGACCACCGCGGTCTTGAGCCCGGAGAACGAGAAGTCGTAGCCGTCGTCGAGCAGGGCGCGGGGGAAGCGGATGGCCGCGGCGTCACCCTCCATGGCGATGGCGTCGATGGCCGGCCCGCCCGGATAGCCCAGTCCCAGCCACCGGGCCACCTTGTCGAACGCCTCACCGGCGGCATCGTCGATGGTGGAACCGAGGATCCGGTAGCGGCCGTGACCCTCCATGAGCACCAGCAACGTGTGCCCGCCGGAGACCAGCAGCACCACCACCGGGAGCTCGAGTTGCGGATCCTCGAGGAGCGCCGCATACAGATGGGCCTCGAGGTGATTGACGGCCACGAAGGGAACGTCCCACACCAACGCCAACGTCTTGGCTGCGCTCACGCCGACCAGCAACGCGCCGATCAGTCCGGGACCCACGGTCACGGCCACGGCATCCACGTGGTCGTCACCGATCCCGGCCTCGACCAACGCCCGGGCCACGACCGGGGTGAGCGATTCGACGTGGGCACGACTGGCGATCTCGGGTACCACCCCGCCGTAGCGGGCGTGCAGATCGATCTGACTGGAGACCACCGACGACAACACGTGGTGTCCGTCGACGACGACGGCCGCCGCCGTCTCGTCACAGCTGGTCTCGATGCCGAGCACCCTCATGACACATCCTCCGGGATCTCGGGGGCATCGAGCGACTCCTCGATGTCGGCACAGCGTTCGGCGAACGCCGGGCCGTCCGCATCGTGCAGCCACAGCACCAGCGCATCCTCGACGGGGCGCGAGTAGTAGTCCTTGCGCACGCCGGCCGGTGCGAAACCGAAGCGCCGGTAGAGCGCCAGCGCTGCGTCGTTCGAGGCGCGCACCTCCAGCGTCACGGCACCGGTGTCGTGCTCGAGCGCGCCGCGCAGCAGACCCAGCAGCAGGCGGGTCCCGATCCGCTCACCGTGACGATCGGGATCGACGGCGATGGTGGTGATGTGCCCCTCGCCGGCCACGAACAACATGCCGGCGTAGCCGACCACCTTCTCTCCGTCGAGGGCGACGAGGTACAGGCGTTCCTCGCGACGACATTCGGCCAGGAAGAGTCCCAGTGACCACGGCGTGGAGCTGGTGCGTTCCTCGATGTGCAGCACGGCGCGCAGATGCCGTCGACGCATCGGCACCAACACGATGGTGGGGGGAACGGCCAGCACGGTCACGCCCCGGGCCTCGTCGTCCAGTTGATCTCGGCGTCGGGCTTGCGCAGGTAGAGGGGTTGCAGATCCCACGGCTTCACCCACTGCTCGCGCAACGCTCGGGCATGGGCCAACAGCACGAGCGACTGTGCGCTGGGGTGGGAGAAACCCTCCTCCACGATCTCGCACTTCTTGAGGCCCTCGAACACCTCGCGGTAACGCACCACCCCGTCGCCGACGAGCAGGCACTCCTCGCTGGTGGCCATCAGCTCCGAGGCGAGGTCATCGGGCGAACCCACCGAGTGACCACCGAGTCGCTGGATGCCCCCGGGCACCTGTCGGTAGAAGGCGTAGAACACCTCGCCGCGACGGGCATCGATCACGGCCACGATCAGACGGGAGGTGAACCGCACCGGGAAGGCCAGCAGATCGAGACTCGGGACACCGATCATGGGCACGCCGAGCGCGTAGGCCATCGCCTTGGCCGCGGCGACACCGACCCGCAGTCCGGTGAACAGACCCGGCCCGAGGTCGACGGCCACCACACTGATCTCCGACAACTCGACGCGGGCCTGTCGACAGGTGAACTCGAGGGCCGGCGTGAGGACCTCGGCGTGCTGACGGCCGCGCAATGACTGGGTGGAGGCCAGCACACCCTCGTGGCCGCCCACGGCCACGCTGACCTGGGCCGTGGCGGTGTCGATCCCGCAGATGAGCATCAGTCGTCACCTTCGGGTTCGTGGATCCAGGGGGCCACGGCGGTGGCCACGGCCCTGATGCGCGCCGCCCATCGCGGGCCCACGGGCACCAGTTCGAGCACGCGCACGTCGTCGCTGGCGCCGGTGGGGTCGAGGGCCACGGCCACCTCGTCGAAGGCCACACGGATCTCCAGGTAGTCGGCCGGCAATGCCGGCGCCACGGCATCGCCCCATTCGATGACCGTGACACTTCCGTCATCGAGCATCTCGGCCATTCCCAGGTCCTCGAACTCGGCCAATCCGTCGAGGCGATAGACGTCGAGATGGTGCATCTCCAGTCGACCCATGTACGAGTTGACCAAGGTGAAGGTCGGACTGGTGATGAGGTCGTCGATGCCGAGTGCGGCACCGAAGCCCTGGGTGAAGGCGGTCTTGCCCGCGCCGAGATCACCGACGAGCAGCAACAGATCGCCGGCGCGCGCCAGTTCGGCCAGCGCCGCGGCCAACTCCTTGGTCTCGTCGACCGAGGTGGTGCGGGCGAAGATCACGGTGCATCCCCGATCGCCGAACCGGAGCCGCGCCCGTAGAAACGAGGAACGCGCGGACCGATGCCACACACGATCTCGTAGGGAATGGTGTCGAGTCGCGCTGCGATCTCGTCGGCGGTGACCACCTCGTCGCCCTGACGACCGATGAGCACCACCTCGTCTCCCACCTCGACGGGATCATCGCCGCAGTCGACCATCAACTGGTCCATGGTGACCACACCGACGATGGGTCGACGGCGACCACCGACGAGCACCTGTCCGCCGACCAGGCCGAGGCGACGCGAGATGCCGTCGGCGTAGCCGATGGGCACGGTGGCCACGGTGGTGTCGGAGCCGACGACGTGCCGGAGCCCGTAGGACACCCCTTCACCGGCCCGCACGCGCTTGACCTGTGAGACCTCGGCCCGCAACGAGAGGGCGGGCCGGAGGTCGACGGTCCCGGCCAGAGCCGGAGCCGGCGCGATGCCGTACACGGCGATCCCCACCCGCACGAGGTCGTAGTGACCGTGGGGATGGGCGATGGCGGTGGCGGAGTTCCCGGCGTGGCGCAGGGCCGGGACGATGTCGGCGGCGGCCAGTTCGGCCAGCACGGCCTCGTAGCGCGCCAGTTGCTCGGCCGTGAACGGGTGATCGGGCTCGTCGGCCACTGCACAGTGGGTGAACACACCCTCGAGCGAGAGTTCGGGACGAGCCGTGATGGCGCAGGCCAACGTCACCGCATCGGCGGGCGCCACGCCGATGCGGTTCATGCCGGTGTCGACCTTCATGTGCACGGCGGCCACCCGACCCGCCGCTCGGGCTGCGGCAGCCAGGGGCTCGACGGCAGCCACGGAGGTGACGGTGATGCGCAGGTCGTAACGAACGGCAGCGGGAAAGTCTGCGCTGCGGGGCTGGGACAGCAACAGGATCGGCGCATCGATACCGGCCTTGCGCAGGACTGCGGCCTCCTCCACCAGCGCCACGCTCAACCAGTCGGCCCCGGCGGCGAGTGCCGCTTCACTCACGGCGATGGCGCCATGGCCGTAGCCATCGGCCTTGACCACCGCACACACCAGTGCCGGCGCCACCATCTCGCGCACGGCCCGCACGTTGTGGGCCACCGCCGAGAGATCGACATCGACACGCGCGGCGCGCACGGTCCTACTCGCCCGCTCCCGCGCCGGCCTCGTCCCATTCGGCCACGATGGCGCGCACGATGTCCTTGCGGGTGAGGATCCCCACCAGCTCTCCATCGTCGACGACACACAGGCGGTCGATCTCCTGCTCGTGGAGGATCGATGCCGCCGCTTCGACGGTGTCGTCCGGACCGATGGCCGGCGCCGCCTCACCCATGACCTCACCCACGGTGGACCCGAGGGCCTTGGACACGTCGGCATCGAGTCGACGCTTCGACGACGGCAGTTCGAGATAGGCGCCGAGGAGAGTGACCACGGTGGGGAGATGCACTCGGGCCTCCTCCACGATGAGATCCGCCGTGGTGAGGAGGCCCACGACGACGCCCTCGGCGTCGACGACCGGCGCACCGTCGATGTCACGCCGGAGCATCTCGCGCATGGCGTCGTGCACGTCGTCGCCGACGGCGAACGTCACGACGTCGGCGGTCATGAGGTCGCGGACTGGTCGGTCTCGGAGCATCGGCCCTCCGGCGCTCGACCGCTGCGCACGAGGGCCGAGGATCAGGGTTGGAGACGGGTGAGGTCGTCGAGCACGGCCGGCACCAGCGACATGACATCCCCGGCGACCAGACCGAGTGGCCAGCCTAGGGCTCCGGCCCGTCCGTGGATGAATGCGCCGGCCGCCGCGGCGAGCCATGGGTCGAGACCTCGGGCGCACAGCGCGCCGATGACCCCGGCCAGGACATCACCCGTTCCCGCCGTGGCCAGTCGTCGATCGCCGGCGATCGACACGAGGACCCGGCCATCGGGCGCGGCCACCACGGTGGTCGGACCCTTGAGGAGCACCACGGCACCGGCTGCGGTCGCCAACGCCCGGGCCGCCGCGAGGCGATCGGACCCGGGGCCCTCCCCCATCAGACGGGCGTACTCGCCGTCGTGGGGGGTGAGCACCGTGGTCGGGCCCACGAACCGGGCCACGTCGGTGCCGAGCGCGGTCAGGGCATCGGCGTCGACCACCGTGGGCAGACCGCGACCAGCCGCCGCGGCCACCACCCGACGGATCTCGGTGGCAGTGGTCGGCGCGGTGGTCGGCGCGGTTCCCAAGCCGTTGCCGATGACCAGCGCGGCGAAGCGGTCCAGTCCGGACACCACCTCGGCCGACCAGTCGTCGACGGGAAGGTCGACACGCACTGACTCGGTGGGGAGTTCGGCCGCCGGTCCGCCCGGAGTGGACACGCGCACGTACCCGGCGCCGGTGCGCAGGGCAGCCCCGGCGCACAGCGACGCCGCCCCGCCCATGCCCGGTGCGCCGGCCACCACCCACAGCGAGCGCTGCCACTTGTGCGCGTCGACCGGAGTCGTCGGCAGCCACGAGGCCACGGCCGCGGCACCGACCACGGCCGCCCGCGCACGACCGACGTCGGCCCCGGCGCCGAATCGGACATCGAGTCCGATGTCAGCGACCTCCACCTCACCGGCCAGTCGTCGTCCTTCGCCTTGGAGCAGTCCGGGTTTGAGCGCGGCGAAGGTCACGGTCACATCGGCGGTCAGCACGTCACCATGGATCGCGCCGGTGAGACCGTCCACGCCCGAGGGGATGTCGACGGCGAGCACCATGGCGCCGGCCGGAGGACGCGGCGCCGACCAGCTCCCCCGCAGACCGGTGCCGTAGGCCGCGTCGATGACGAGATCGCACGCGGGCAACTCCGAGCGCGGCGCGGTGGCATCGAACTCTGCGACATCAAACTCTGCGACATCGAGCACCGTGACGCGCACACCACGAAGGCGCAATCGACGTGCCGCCTCGCGTCCGTCGTTGCCGTTGTTGCCCTTGCCGGCCAGCACCACCACGCGTCGGCCGTAGGTACCGCCGAGCATGCGCACCGCGGTTCGGGCCACGGCGGCGCCGGCGCGGCCGATGAGGACCTCGACGGACTCGGGTGCGTCGCGATCGATGGCCGCCATCTCCTCGGGGGTCACGATGGGCACGAGACCGCCTTCGTCGAGGGACGACCCGACCGATCCGACCGGCGCAACCGACGCGACTGGCGCGACCGGCGCGACCGGCGCCCCGCCGAGGGCCACGGCCAGCGCGGTGGCCACCAGATCGGAATGGCTGAGGGTCAGCCGCCACTCGACGATGCCGAGCTCGGCCGCCAGGGCCGCCGCCCGACCACGCAGGGCCACGGTGGGTCGTCCATCGGGGTCACGCTCGACCTCGATGTCATGCCAGTCGGCGGCGCCGAGCCCGACCCCCATCGCCTTGAGCACCGCCTCCTTGGTGGCGAACCGGACGGCGAAGCGTTCGGTCGGATCGGTGCGCAGTCGCGCGTAGGCGATCTCCGTTGCCGTGAAGAGCCGGTCGACGAGTTCCGGTCGTCGCTCGAGGACGGTGCGGAAGCGACCGAGATCGACGAGGTCGGTGCCGACGCCGACGATCATCGACTCAGGAACGCCAACGCTCCGCCAACGCGCTCACCGGTTCGGTCATCAACTCGACCACGGGCACGTCGACGAGGAGGTCGTCGCGGAAGACCGGTTCGGTCTCGGTGACCGACTGCTTGAGAGCGGCGTAGCGGTTGCGGTAGCCCTGCAGGACGGTGCGCAGCGCCGGCAACGAGAGGTCGTCGCGCAGGCGAACATGCAACAGGGTGATGCCGGTCGACTCGCCCTCCTTGATCTCGGGCACGAGCAGCACGGTGCGTCCGTCGCTGCGACCCCGGGCCAACAGCACCGTGTGTTCGGCCGCCACCAGGCGCTTGGTGCCCCGCAGTTGCGGATCGGTGCTCGTCCGACTCGGCAGGTCACGGGCCAGTCCGGCGCGGTCGACCACCACGATGGTGGCGCCGTCGTGTCCGGAGGGATCGACATGACCTTCGATGGCGTAGCGAGTGGAGCCGAGCACTTCGGCGAGCAACGGCTCCAGCGCGGCCAACGTGCGCAGGGTCGAGTAGGTGAGCCGGTCGCGCGGCGCACCGGCCTCGAGCACGGCGCGCACCGACGGGACCTGCATGAGCGTCTCGTCCGATCGCGAGATGCCGACGGTGACGGTCTTGGCCTGGTGCTTGATGGCATCGATGGGACGGGTGAGTTCGTCGATGGCCGCCGACAACGCGCTGACGAGGTCCTCGAGGACGACCGCCGGTGTACCGACCTTGCCGAATTCGATCTGGTACGCCTCCAACGGCACGGTGCCGAGGGCGAAGCGCCACATCGTGGCCAGTCGCACGGCGGAGCTGGCCTCGAGGTGTCCGTCGTAGTGACCCGAGCGCAGCGCGTCGAAATACCGCTGGGCGCAGGCGCCCAGTTCGGGGCGCAGCCGCGTCAGCATCGCCTCGCCGTCGCCGCCGTGCTCCACCGCGTCGTCGATCAACGCCCGGGCCTCGCGCAACGGGCGGGCCTGGGCATCGATGGCGAGGGCGGCCTCGTAGCCGAACAGGTGCCCGACCATGGCCGACAGCACGAAGGCCAACCGCGGGTGCACCGCAGGAACAGCGATCACGTCGAGCGCCGCCGAGAACCGCTCCTCCCCCGCCGAGGCCACGACCACCGGCGCCGCCTTGTGGGCGCGGTAGATCGCCACCTCCTTGGCCACGTCATCGGCAGTGGAGCCCTGCAGTCCGGCGGCGCACACGAGGATCATCGGCTCCGACGACAGGTCGATGTGCTTCTTGTCCTCCGTGCCGTCGCAGGCGATCGACTTGTAACAGAGCTCCGACAGCTTGATCCGCACCTCTTCGGCGGCGATGCGGTTGGCCCCGTTGCCGACGATGGCCCAGTAGCGACGCGACGGCGCCACCATCTGGGCGGCCCGAGCGATGTCGGGGCGCAGGGCGATGGTGCGCTCCATCGCCTCGGGGAGGCGACGCAGGTCCTCCAGCACCGCGTGCCGCTCGGGCGACGTGACGCCCAGGGCATCGGCGATGGCTGCGGCCAACAGGAAGCAGGCGGCGATCTGCGAGTAGAAGGCCTTGGTGGAGGCGACGCTCATCTCCACATCGCGCCCATCGGAGGTGTACAGCACGCCGTCGGCGCGATCGGTGAGATCGCTGTTGCGACGATTGACGATGGCGATCACGTGCGCGCCGCGGGCCCGCACCAGATCCACCGTGCGATTGGTGTCGGTGGTCGTTCCCGACTGACTGACGGCGACGATCAACGTGTCGTCCATGGCGTCGTCGAGGTGGAACCCGCTCAACTCGGTGGCCAGCACCGACTCCACCGTCACGCGTGCGTCGGGGGCGAACACGGCCAGCCCCTCGGCCAGGGCCCGCGACGCCACCGCGGCGGTGCCCTGACCGATGGCGAGAATGCGCCCGATCGTGCCGTCGCGCAGACCGTTGCGCACCGCCGGGGAGAGCACGTCGTCACCGAGCACCACGGCCGGTCGGCCGGCCTGCTCCACCAACTTGCCCCGCAGGGTCTTGCGGAACGAGGCCGGCGCCTCGCCGATCTCCTTGAGGAGGAAGTGGGGCGAGTCACCACGGTCGATGTCGCGGGTGGTGATCTGGGCCTCGTCGAGTTCGTCGGCCACCACGGGCAGCGGCGTGCCGTCGTAGGCCCACCGCTCGATCCCGTCGACGAGACCGGCGCGATCGCCATGGAGCACGACCACCTGACCACGACTGGCGGGATTGGTCGGATCGGCGGGGACCTCACCGTCGAGACGCAGGTAGGTGGCGGTGTCCTCCACCACGCCGTAGGGCTCACTGGCCACGATGAAGGCGTCCTCGGCCAGCCCGATGTACAGCGCCTGTCCGCTGCCCCGCAGGGCGAGCAGCAATCCGTCGGGGAGATCGGCAGCGCTGGCGGCGATGGCCACCGAACCCTCGAGTTCGTTGGCCGTGGAGCGGAAGGCCTCGACCACGCCGGTGCCGTCGACCATGGCCCGCGAGGTCAGAGTGGGGATGACCTTGGCGTCGGTGGTGATCTCGTGGGCGATGCGCAACGACTCGGAGGCCTTGAGGTCGGCGAAGTTGTCGACGTCACCGTTCAACACTGCGGTGACATAGGGCCCGGACGCACCCTCGGTCTCGTCCGAGTTGAGCGGGTGGGCATTGGCCTGACTGATGATGCCGACGCTGGCCCAGCGCGTGTGACCGAGGACGACCGCCTCCACCGAGGGCGAGGTCAGGGCCTGGCGGAGCAGGAGATCACCGGTCAGAGCGTCGCGGATCGCCCGGGTGTTGTCACCGAGTTCGCCGATCTCCGCCGCCGCCTTGTAGACGAACGACAGGTGACCCTCCGGCGTGCGGATGGCCATGGATCCGAACAGAGGATCGGCCGCCCGCTCGGCCAGCACCGCGGCGATGGCCGGTGAGTCGAGATCGAGCCCGTGGCCACGGACCAGCAGATGCAGCCCGGCGCTGTCGCGGCCCCGGACCTCCAGTCGATCGAGCGCGGAGAGCGCCTGATGGACCGACAGGGCCACGGCGACGGCTCCGGGGGACGCATCGCCGAGATCGGCCAACAACGAGGCGACGCCCTCGGCGGCCCGCAGACGGTCGCGACGCACGGCCCACAGACCGTCGGTGACCTGGATGAGCGCGGCGTTGACCTTCTCCAGATCGTCTCCGACCAGTCCCGCATCGAGCCCGCCGTCGAGCGCGCCCTCGAGTTCGGACACCTGCCGATCGAGACCGGTGAGCAGAGTGGCCACCGAGGTGCGCAAGGCCGCGTCGGCCAGCAGCGCACGCACACCGGGAACCCCGCGCAGCGCCTCGTCCGCCGCCGCGATCATGATCGCCGCCTCGGCCACCGGGGGCGCCAGATCCACCGGCGCAGCCGGCACCGACACCAGACGTCGGTAGGCGTCCTCCAGCAGACGCGACGCGGCGTCGAGTCGATCGATCACCTCGGCCGACGCCGGTACAGGACGATCGGCGGGACGCCGGACGATGGCGATGATGCCGCACATGGGACCGGGAGCCTACGCCCCGCCGACCCGTTCGACCTCGGCGGCCAGACGGGCGGCAACGGCCTCGGCGGTCACCATCGAGGTCGCCTCCACCATCACTCGCACGAGTGGCTCGGTGCCGCTCGGACGCAGGAGAACCCGCCCGGCACCGCCGAGTTCGGCCTCGGCCGCGGCCACCGGCGCGGCCAACGCGGCGACGATGTCGGCCCCTCTGCCGACCACCGGCACGTTCACCAATACCTGCGGGAGGCGATCCATCGACTCCGCGGCCAGGCGCGACAACGGACGTCCGGCGCGCGCCAGCAGGGCCAGCAACTGCACGCCGGACAGCACGCCGTCGCCGGTGGTGGCCAGATCGGCGAAGACGATGTGACCGGACTGCTCGCCACCGAGCGCTCCGTCGACGCGATCGAGCGCCTCGAGCACGTGACGATCGCCGACCGGTGTCTCGATCACGGTGATGCCCAGTCGATCCATGCGCAACCGCAGTCCGAGGTTGCTCATCACGGTGACGACCAACCTGTCCCCGCGCAGGACGCCGCGCGCCCGGAGGTCGGCGGCGAACATGGCCAGCAACTGATCGCCATCGACCAGTTCGCCGGTCTCGTCGACGGCCAACAGACGATCGGCATCGCCATCGAAGGCCAGACCCACATCGGCCCCGACCTCGACGACGGCGCGCCGCAGATCGTCGGGATGGGTGCTGCCGCACGCAGCGTTGATGTTGCGGCCGTCGGGACTGGCGTGCAGGACGACGGGATCGAGTCCGAGCGAGCGCAGGATCGCCGGCGCCACGGTCGAGGATGCGCCATTGGCACAGTCGATGACGACCCGCAATGCCGACACATCGACCGGACACGAGGCGACCACGGCATCGCACCACCCGGCGACAGCCGTTTCATCGCCGAGGACGTCGACATCGGTGCCGACCGTCGAGGCGGCGGACTCGACATCGTCGCCGAGGACCGCATCGAGTTCGGCCTGCAGACGCGACTCGACGGCATCGGCCAACTTCCGACCGCCCGCCGCGAAGAACTTGATGCCGTTGTCGGTCCACGCGTTGTGCGAGGCCGAGATCACCGCGCCCGGCAGTCCGCGTTGCGCGCCGACCCAGGCCACCGCCGGTGTGGGTGCGACACCGAGACTGACGACATCGACCCCGGCCGCCGACAGGCCAGCGACGAGCGCGCGCTCGATGCGCGCACCCGAGTCGCGGGTGTCGCGTCCGACCACGAAGCCCGAAGCCGGGCCGAGGACCCGGGCCGCAGCGATGGCGAGGGCGACGACGAACCGATCGTCGAACGCTGGGGCGGGGCCACGGACCCCGTCGGTGCCGAAGCGGAGTGTGCTCAGCGCTTCGAGTACTGAGGAGCCTTACGGGCCTTCTTGAGGCCGTACTTCTTCGACTCCTTCTTGCGATCGTCTCGCGTCAGGAATCCGGCTCGCTTCAGATCGGTACGGGTGTCGGGGTCGAGGGCGACCAGCGCACGGGCGATCCCGTGGCGCAGAGCGCCGGCCTGACCGGAGACACCGCCGCCATCGATGTTGCACTCGACGTCGTAGACCTCGTCGGTGTTGGTGATGCGCAGCGGTTCGGTGAGGATCATCCGATGCGTCTCGGACGGGAAGTAGTCCTTCACCGGACGCTTGTTGACCGTGATGGTCCCGGTGCCGGGACGGAGCACGACGCGCGCCACGGCGCGCTTGCGGCGACCGGTCGACTGGACGAGGGGGTTCGGCATCTCGCTACCTCTGCTTCGGTGACGCTCAGCGGGCCTTCGCGTGGGCGAAGTCGATGGGCTGGGGCAACTGGGCGCCGTGGGGATGGTTCGGACCGGCGTAGACCTTGAGCTTCTTGATCATCTGTCGACCGAGTCGGTTCTTCGGCAGCATCCCGCGCACGGCGTTGCGCACGGACTCGGCCGGCCGGGTGGCGAGCATCTCGCCCTTCGATCGGGTCCGCAGACCGCCCGGGTAACCCGAGTGACGGTGGACGAACAACTTGGACCCCTTGTCGGACGTCAGCACCACCTTGTCGGCGTTGATGACGATCACGTGGTCACCGGTATCCATGTGCGGCGTGAACGTCGGCTTGTGCTTGCCACGCAGGATCCGGGCCACCTCGGTGGCGACGCGACCGAGGACCATGCCCTCGGCATCGACGACGTACCACGAGCGCTGGATCTCACTGGCCTTCGGGGAGTAGGTGCGCACGGCGCGACCCTTCTTCTTCGTTCGGACGGACGGGAGAGCCTACGGGGCGGCCCGGAACGGGGGCAACTCACGGCCGGGACGCCCTCAGCCGTAGGCCACGCTCCACAGGCACAGACCGTGGGGCGGCGCCAGGCCTCCGGCCGCGGCCCGGTCACGGGCGGCCAGGATCGAGGTCATCTCGCCCGGCCGACGCGACCCCCGCCCCATCTCCACCAGCGTCCCCACGATCGACCGGACCATCTGGTGGCAGAAGGCCGTGGCCGAGATCTCGAAGCGCAGCACCCCGTCACCGAGGTCCTGCCATCCGGCGGCGGTGACCCGGCGCACCAGGGAGACCTCCTCGGCGCCGGGCCCGGTCCGGGGACGCCGGCAGAACGAGGAGAAGTCGTGGGAACCGATGAGCGGATCGCAGGCCAGTCGCAGACGCGACAGGTCGACACCCTCACCGATCCACCAGGTGGTGGCGGCCAGGAAGGGATCGGGCACCGGCCGATCCAGCAGGGTGTAGCGGTAGGTCCGACCCGTAGCCGAGAACCGGGCATCGAAGTCGTCGGGTGCGGGCTCGCACGCGCGCACGACGATGGAGGGCACGCACTGTCGGTTGACGGCCCGGGCCAACCGCTCGGGGGTGGCCCGACCCGAGGCCACGGCGTCGGCGTCCACATCGAAGGAGATGACCTGCCCCCATGCGTGCACACCACGATCGGTGCGACCGGCCATGGCGATGGCCACCGGATGACCGGTGACGCGCTCGAGCACCGCGCGCACGGTGCCGGCCACGGTGGGCACGCCAGCATTCTCGGCCATTCCGTGGAACCGAGAGCCATCGTAGGCCAGCGTCATGCGCATCCGGGTCCGACCCGACGCCGGCGCGGCCACCGAACGAGTCAGACGAGCTCGATGCGCGCCATCGGCGCGTTGTCGCCCTGACGCGGGCCCAACTTGAGGA
>Ga0172372_10004451_pt1 | contig 19912 bp, 13 predicted proteins | sample LakKiv5m_2_FD_114544 | JGI IMG/M metagenome (GOLD analysis project Ga0172372, IMG submission 114544) | Freshwater microbial communities from Kabuno Bay, South-Kivu, Congo - kab_092012_9.5m | ecosystem: Environmental > Aquatic > Freshwater > Lake | place: Democratic Republic of the Congo...
GGCGAGATCCCCTTCTCGATCCGGGAACGTGTCAACGCCCTCGACGATGAACAACAGCTCAAGGAACTCCATCGACGGGCCGTCCTGATCCCAGATCTGACGCAGTTCTGAGGCAATGACGGCGTCGGAGGCTGAGGGCGTTGAAGCCATCTCCATCGGCAGCAGAACCCTGAGAGCCCTTCGCCCTTCGCCCTTCGCCCGTCGCCCGTCGCCCGTCGCCCAGCGCCCAGTCGTCGTCGGTCGTTGGTAGGATGCGGACGATGCCTTCGGACCTGAGGTTGGCAGGGGGCTCACGACCATCACGATTCAGCGGGCGTCCCTGAGGGGGCATTCCATCCGGAACGGCGATCATCCAGACCCAATCCCACCACACCTTGGTGGCCTTTATTGAGTCTCGCACAATAGAGTGACTTGTCCGGGACTTGCGGGTGGGGGAAACGGTCGCGGTTGTCACCGTAATTCGCGAGCCTCAATAGGACTCTGCCCCGAAGGTTTTTCAAATTTCCTGGGGAGAAAGCCCGCGAAATGACCCTGGAAGTGCTTGAAACCCGCTTCGGAAAAATTCCCCTCTCCATCCGGGAACGCGTCAAAGCCCTGCCGGACGAGCCGGCGTTGAAGGACCTGCTCCGACGAGCGGCACTCATCCAGCAGGCGGACCAGGTCTGGAACAACTCGGCCAACAAGGCGACGGACGTCTGAGACCGAGACAGCTCCCCACCCGATCGAGCGGTTTGGAACTTCTGGAATGATGGCAAGGAGCTCTAACAGGGTCGGCGAGTTCTGGCGCACGGCGATCGAACCCTTTGCCAACCTCACCTCGCCAACCTCACCTCGCCAACCGGCGCCACGCGGCGAGGCGTTGACCGGGGGTGATGGCCTCGTGCTGGCCGTCGGGGCTGAGTCGGTAGGGGGCCAGCAGGTCCACCCATCGGGCGGCATCCGCCGGGGAGACGGTGTTCCGATCCAATCGAAGGGCGGTGAGTTGACGGTCCTTGGTGGAGATGGCCAACAGGCTGGCATCGCGGGCCATGACGAAGCGGCGGAGGGGTTCGTCGATGGGTGCGCGAAGGGACATCGGGGTCCACGAGCCACCGGCCCAGAGTCCCACCGATCCGTCGTTGGAGATGCCGACCAGGTCGCCAGACGCGGTGATCCGCACCAGGGCGACGCTGGCCTGCAGTTCGATGTCGGGAGCCACCCGTCGACCGGTCGTGGCATCCCAGAACCGGATGTGGCGGTCGGTGGAACCGGTGATGAGGATCGCTCCGGTGGCATCGAAGGTCAGGCCAAGGATCGGCCCTTCCTGCTGGATCGGGGCACCGATCGGGGCACCATCGGCGGCCCGGAACACCCGGAATCGCCCGTCCCAGGATCCGGCGGCGATCCGCGACGAATCGGGCGAAAAGGCCGCGCTGGAACAGATGCCCGGCATCTCCAGTGCCCGTTCCGAGGCAGGTTCATGCGGGAACCTGCCCAACCAAAGACACGGTTTCTGCTCGGAGGTCGCCATCCGGTGATGCGACGGCGCCACCACGGCCGCAAACCGTTGCCCATCGGGACTGCCGACCAGTTGTGCGGCGATCGGGGGCGTCTGCAGGCGAGCGCCGGTCGTTGTCAGGTCGCCCGCAATGGGGCTCGAGGACGACGGACTTCCGCGCACCGGAAGGCTCGCCAGACGGGCATCGTCAGTCACCGCCAGCCATCGGTCCCCGGAGGGCTCGAGCACGGCCTCGGCGAGCCGCAGACCGTGGTTGGCAACAGGCGACGGTGCCGGCACCGCTGCTGACGACGACACCGACGACGCAGGCCCGGGATCCGCTCCGTCGAGGTCGATGGCCTGCAGGAGTCCGCGCCTGGAGGCCACCAGCAGGCGGCGCGAATCGGGCGAGAACTCCAGGCCGGCCACGGCCCCGGGCAACGGGCGACTGAGCGGTGGGCGAAGCGGATCGGCCGCATCGAAGACCACCGCATCCTGGCTGGAGGCGACAGCGATTCGGCGACCATCGCGGGAAACCGCCTGGACGACCGAATCCGAAGGGATTGTCCATGACGGCTGGAAGGGATGGACGGCCGGGATCCTCCACACCATGCCGACGCCGTCGAACGGGACGGTCGCCAGGGTGTCCTCGGCGATCCACGCGCAGGACACCCGTTCATCCGCCACGGGAAGGGTGGCCACCACGGACGCATCTTCGGACACCGACACCACCCGCAGGGTCTGATCGTTTCCACCGATGGCCAACCGGGTGCCGTCTGGACTCAACAACAACCGGCGCACCTCGCTGTTGGAGAGTCGAGTCCACTTCATGCGCTGCCGGCCATCCATGGGGTCCCAGGCGCAGACGTTGCCACCCCGGTCCCCCGCCACGACGAGGCTGCCGTCGAGGGCCGGGGCCAGGCGCATCACCCAGGAGGGGTAGACGCGCTGATGGGTCTCGGCGAGCGAGTGCAGATCCACCACGTGCAGGCGGCGATCGTCGCCCCCGAACGCCAGCCATCGTCCCCGGGGATCCACGGCCAGGTCGCGCAGGTACTCGCCGGTCTGCCACGAGGCGATTTCACGGCGGAGGGATCGGTCCCACAGTCTCACCGAACCGTCCCAGGAGGCCGAGACCAACCGGTCGTTGCCCACCCAGGCCACGCGCCGGATGCGGTCGGTGTGGCCAGCCAGGGGTCCCACCCACCGGAAGCGTGATGGCCCGGCCGCCTCGGCGACCTCGATGATCTCAATCCTCGGGGATGCGTCTTCAAGGGCCGCGGCGATCCATCGGCGGTCCGGCGACAGGGCCGCGTCCGAGAGGTGGGCCGGCAAGGGCAACGTCAGCGTCCGCCCTTCCGGCGGCGCGCCGATCCAGTGCAGGTGATCGAGATTGGACATGCCCCGCCCGTGCGCCAGCAGGACATCCCCGTTCGGGAAGAACCTCAGCAAGGCCTGGTCGCCCGGCAGGGTCGTCACGGCCGGTTCGCGGTCGGACAAACTCCACTGCGAGATGGAACCGCCATCGCCGAAAGCCGCCATCCGGCCGCTGCCGGGCGGACTCCAGAGGTGGGCGATGTCCGGCGGAAGGGAGACCACCTGCGAGGGTTCCGGCATCTGCGTCCGGGCCATCTCGAATGAGGCGGCGTGGGCGGCGGCCTCTGGCCCACGCGCGCGGGCGGCGGTCTCGGACTGGAGCGCCGCACCAAGCCAGGCCAGCGATTCACCCAACCGGTGACGCGCCATGGCGTCGACCCCGCGCTCGGCCCACAGGCGAACCGTCTGGCGGCGACGTTCCTCGGCCAGTTCGCGGCTGGCGTCGCGGGCCTCCGCCACCCGCTCGAGGGCCACCAGGCTCACGACGGCCACCAGGCCAAGGGCCACGGCACCCGCGCCGAGCGCGCCGGCGAGGAACCGGTGGCGACGGCCCCAGTCGACGAGCTGTCCCCAGGCCGTCGGCGCAAGCGCCAACGGGGGGTCGCCCGAAAGGAATCGACCGAGGTCCTCCTCCACCTCGGCGGCCGTCCGGTAACGGTTCTCCGGGTCTCGGGACAGGCATTTGCGGCAAATGGTATCGAGGTCGCGCGGGATGCACCGGTTGCGGGACGAGGGTGCCGGGATCGGCGACTCGACGGCCTCCCGGAGGATTTCAAGGATGTTCCTGCCCGAATACGGCGGGGCGCCAGTGAGCAAGTTCAACAAGATGGCCCCGAGCCCGAAGATGTCGGCCGAGACGCTGCCGGCGATGTCCCGGCCGGAAACCCACTCCGGGGACATGAAGCCGGGCGTGCCCAGCACGACGCCACTCGGCGTGAGCCCCACGCCTGCGGCGACCGGAGACCCGCTGATGCCGAAATCGCCGACGCGCACGCAGCCCTCGTCGTCGAGCAGCAGGTTCGACGGCTTGAGATCCCGGTGGATGATGCCTTGCTCATGCAGGTGGCCGACGGCGGCGGCGGCATCGCGCATCCAGCGGGCGATCTGCCGGAAGTCGAGATCCAGCGAGCCCTTGTCTCCCGGGTCTTGGCGATCCTTCCAGGTGTGGTGGATCCAGTCGGAGAGCGTGCCCCCGGAATAGAACGGGACGACCAGGTAGGGCACGCCACCGTGCAGGCCCGAGCTCAGCACCGGAACCACATGGCGATGGTGGATCCGGCGGTTGGATTCGAGCACGAACCGGTGGTAGGCCACCTCATCCTGAATTAGGCCCGACGCGAGGAACTTGAGCACCACTGGCCGTCCGTCGACCGGGCTCTCGGCGCGGAACACGGTGGCGGCCGGGCCCCGGCGCAGGATCTCCACCAACAACCAGCCATCCACCCGCTCGCCGGGTCTCGGCCCCGTGGCAGAGGTCTCCGGGGGCCCGTCGAGACCCATGAGGCCCATCCGGAGCAGGCAGGCCGGGCATCCGGGCTCGTCGCCGGCCGTCGCCAGCTCCACGCCACAGGACCGGCAGCTCGCGTTCATGCCACGGCGCGGATGAGTTCCCGGACCTCGGCGTCCACGTCGCCATCGGGATCGAGTGTCTCGCGGACGGTCCGGCGGAGGGTGCGGTGGTACTCCTGCCGGAACTGCCAGAGGGCGGTGGCCAAGGCGCCCGGGGTCATGCCGAGATCCTTGGCCAGCGACGCATGGTCGCCCGAGGTCGCACCGGGCAGCAGCCTCGACCAAAAGAGATCAAAGCGCGCTTCCAGGCCCCGCTGCCGGTAACGCCCCCTCAGGGCCTCCTGGGCGCGCTCCAGCACCTCCAGGGCCCATAGCCTCAGGTAGGCCTGATCCGGTGGACTGCCGGACTCGAGGGCCATGTCGCCCTCGATCTCGGAAATCTCGCGGGGGTCGAATCCCCGGTCGGGGTTGCGCTTGCGGGCACTGGCCTTGCGCCAGACGCGCGTGCGATGTTGCTCCATCGCGGCCATCAACCAGGACCGCAGCCGGCCCCGCGACGGGTCCAGCACCGCCAACTCATTGCGCTCCAGAAACCCCTCGAAGAGCCCCTGCACGTGGTCCTCGGCCAGTTGGGGAGAGTCGCCCTTGAACCGGCAGAAGACATAAAGTGGCTTCCAGTATTGCTGGGCGAATCGACCCCAGGCCTCGGTCGCATCGGCCCCCTGACCTGCGGCGGCTTGCCGAACATCCGCCCAGCAGGTCTCGCCAAACGACTGGAACATCCTGGCCGCCCGGGTACCGGGCGTTTCGGCCATTCCGGTCCGCAGGCTTCCCGCAAACGGCGATGCTCCAGGCGAGGCGGCAGGGCTCATGGCGGTTTGGTCTGCTTGGGCTATTTCGCGGGAACGTTGGCTGAAATCCCCATCGACGATCAAGCATTACGCCGTGGACATGACGCCGTGGACAGCTTGATCCAGGGTACCTGCGGGACGGTGGGATGGGTTCCGTCGCACCAGGTTCGGATCCATGGCGCCGAACCTGCCAGCGCTTCCCAAGAACGCGCCCTACCCCCCAGAGCGCCTCGACCTGTGTTGAGCGACCCACACACCCGCCAGGAAGGCTTCATGCCTCCGAAACCCCGCTCACTTGGCGCCGGCCGTGCGGGTGTAGGCGCGGATGTTCTGGACCTTGGCCTGCTTGGCGAAGTCCATGACCTTGACGACGTCGCCCCAGTTGGCGTTCTCGTCGGCACGGAGCACCACCTTGACCTGGGGGTCGGTGGCGACGGCGTCCTTGAGTTCGCCAAGGAGCTTGTCCGAGGTCACGGCCCGGGGGCCGACGAAGAACTGCGGGGCCGCGGCGGCGATGGTGACGATCATGGGAGGCTTCTCCGGACCCGCCCCGGCCTTGGGGGCCTCGCGGGTCTCGGGCAGGGTCAGCGCGACCGAAGGGGTGTTCTTGAAGCGGGTGGTGACCATGAGGAACACCAGCAGCACCACCAGCACGTCGATGAGCGAGATGATGATGATGGCCGGTGCGACCCGACGCCGGCGGACGAGGAACCTCATGGGCGCTGCCCTCCGCCATCGGCCCCGGCACCGGCCGCCCCTTCGGCTCCGGAACGCAGGTAGTGCCGGCGCAGCAGCCCGTCGCAGACGGCCTCGAGTTCCAGGCCCAGCAGTTCGACGCGTTTGGTGAAGAAGCTCCAGGCCGCCAGCGAGGGCATGGCCACCAGCAGCCCCAGCACGGTCTTGTAGAGGGCCACCGACATGCCCCGGGCGATGAAGGCGTTGTCGGCCTGGAGGTTGGAGCCGAAATCACCCAAGAGCGGGATGATGCCGTAGATCGTGCCGACAAGCCCGAGGAGCGGGGCGATGCCGACGATCACCTCGAGCACCACGAGGCCGCGTTCGAGGCCGGCGATCTCCTGGCGCGCACGGACCTCGAGCGCCGCGACATTCTCGGACTTGGGCCACGGAAGGTGGTCCAGCACGGAGTCCACCAGTCGCGAGAGCGGCGACGGCTGGGCCGCACAGGCCCCACGCAACCGGGCCAAATCCCCGATCCCGCCTGGGCCGCCGATCCCGCCGGGGCCGCCCGGTCCGCCGACCCCGCCGGCAAGGGCGTCCAGCAACGGCCGGGGCATCACGCGGTCCCGCCGCAGGGACCAGGCCCGTTCCAGCACGACGGTCAGGGCGGTCACCGAGAGGGCCAGCAGGAGCCAGACGAAGGGGCCGCCATCCAAGAGGGAGCGCATGGGTTTGATTCGGGGAGGTCGCTGGACCGGGACGCCCGGCGAGGGGCATTCCGGTCCGGAAGGTTTCAGTAGTAGTGGAAGGTGAAGGTGATCTCGCGCGGATCGAGCGCCTGGGCCTTGAGCACGCTGGGCCAACGCCCGAAGGGCGAGGCGCCCATCACGGCCGCCTCGCAGGTGAAGCTGAGGGTTTCGCCGACGGTCGACTCGGCGGTGGTCATCTGCGAGATGGAACCATCGCCGTGGAGACGGAACTTCAGCACCACCTTGCCGGTGCGCTCCAGGGCGTAGTGGCGCTCCTCGAGGAGGGCCCACCAGCGCTCCTGCACCGCCGCGATCATGCGCAGGTCGTACTCGCCGAAGGGGGTGCTCTTCACGTCGAAGGAGGGCGAAATGCTGAGGCGCGACGCCCCGCCCTGCTGAAGCATCTTCTCGCCGCGGACGATGCCCTTCTGCTCCATGGCCTGGGCCAGTCGCTTGATGGGCTTGCGCCTCGGGGCCCCGGCCTCCTGGGCCTGCACGGCCTGGCGTTCCGGTTGCGGCTGCGGGGCCGCGGCCTTCGGCTCGACCTTGGCCAACTGGGTCTCGCCCGGGTCCCGGATACCGCCCTGGGGTTGGGCCGGCTGCGCCTCCTTCTTCTCCTGGCGAACCGCGGTCTCGGGCGTCGCCGGCACCTCCGGCTCCTCCTTGGGCTGGACCTGCGGCGGGGTCGGCGACGGCCTCGCCGTGTCGAAGGTCTTGGGCATGGTCTTCTGCACGCCCGTGATCTCGGGCTCCTTCAGGGCCTTCGTCGACGGGATCGGCTGCCCCGACACGGCGTTGGCCGCCGAGTAGAATTTCGCGTCCCTCGGCGGGTCCTTGACCGCCAGGGCGGGATCGACCTCGATGAAGGTCAACGGGACCTCCTGCCACGCCGGATCCTGCGCCGGGTCGGCCGGCCTCGGCGCGGGCGGCGGGGCGGGCTGGACGAGATTCCGCACCCACTCGGGCGCCTGATCAGGTGCCCGACGCACCCAGATCCCGGCGCCGGTCCACAGCACCAGCACCAACAGGTGGAACGCCAACGCGATCACCGCCGCCCAACCGAGCGGGCGGAGATCCGGCCGTCGCCAAGGTGCTGTGCCTGCCCCATCCATCATCGCGCGAGGCCAAAACTGGCCCACGGTGGGCCATGGGGCAACGGGAAGTTCGCTTGCCCGAGGTTCCGCGCGGCACCCGAGGCGCGCCGCTCCGCAGGGAGGATCCCACGGGCTCAGCGGAGATCCCAGGGCGTCGGCCCACGCCCCTGGACCAGCACCCGGAACGACCGCCCGAAATGCTCGGGATGGGTCAGGGTCTGGAAGGCGCGCACCCGCGCCGGGGTCCATTCCGGGAACCCTCCCGGGACCCGTTGGGTGGACTCGAGCACGCCCAGCAGGAAGCGCGACTGCGATGGGCACCCCCAGGTCGTCAGGCCTTCGCGCTCCCCCGCCCTGGCGATGGCCGTGAAATCGACATGGGCCGTCAGGTCCACCTCGCCGGGCGAGTCCAGGAGGTCGCCAGAAACCCGGTGCCGGCGGTACGCACGCAGGGTGCCCTCGGCACGGTGCGGCACCAGGAACTCCTCGGCGTCGAGGCCGTAGTCGATGGCCAGCAGGCACCCCGCCTCGAGCGACCGGGCGGCATTGGCCCACCAGTCGACGGCCGCCGGGCTGCGCTCGCGCACGAAGCCCTCGGGCAGCACCGCCTCCAGTTCCTGCGGCAACGCCCAGCCCGGCGGAGGAGCCGTCGGCAGGCACACCCACTCGAAGCGGTCCTGCCTCCAGGTGACGCCCTGCTCCACCCACCGCCGGCGATCGGCACTCCAGCGCCAGCGCTCCACCGGGAAGGCGTCGAGCAATTCGTTCGACAGGATCACCCCGCGCACCCCGGGTCCACCGGGTTGCCTGCCCGGCATCGAAGGGCTCCACCGGATCCGGTCGCCAAAGCGGGCCAACCGCAGGGCCTGCCAGGCCTGGCGCACCGGGCTGGGCTCGACGATCCGGTAGCTGAACCGGGCGGCATCGGCGCCGCCCAGGCGCCCGATCGCATCCAGGATATCCTCCGCCAGGCGTCCGTCATGGGCCCCGGCCTCGACGAGCTCGACGGGCCCGGCCGACAACTCGGTCGAGCGGGAAACCGCACCATCGAGGATCCAGCGGGCGAGCAGTTCCCCGAACATCGGCCCCACGGAGACGCTGGTCGCGAAATCGCCGCCCCGGCCGACGACCCGGGCCGCCCGCTCGTAGTAGCCCAGCCCGGGCTCGTACAGGGCGAGGTCCATGTACCGGGCGAACGGGATCGCCCCGCCGGCGGCCAGGATCTCGGCGCGCAGGCGGTCCACCAGGGCCGTTGATTCGCCGGGAGCGCCGGTCATGACGCGGCCGGCTCCAGGTCGATGCCCCAGAGGTGCCGACCGTCGCGGTCGAGATGGCTGACGCGGGCCACGCGGGTGACGGGATCGATCCCGACCCGCCCGAAGAACTGGTCGGCGGTCCACGGTCCCGACGGCGTCTGCCCGGGTCGTCGGGACGAGTAGCGAACCTGTGGACCGAAGGTGTCGTCGAGGATGCCCGGCCCGAAGGTCCCCGCATGCAGGGGTCCGCTGACGAATTCCCAGAAGCCGTCGAACTCCCCGAACTGCGCGCGGGCCGGGTCGTAGAAATGCGAGGCGCAGTAGTGCACGTCGGCCGTCAGCCAGACCACGTTGCGGACCCGGTGGTCCCGCAGGTGTCGGAGGAGCGAGGCCAACTCCAGTTCGCGACCGAGCGGGGGGCCGTCGCCGTTGGCCGCATTCTCGAACGCGTCGGGGCCGTCCCGCACCACCAGGCCCAGCGGCATGTCCGAGCAGACGAACTTCCACGTGGCGGTGCTGGCGGCCATCGCCTCCTTGAGCCAGGCCAACTGGGCGCTGCCGAGGTAGGCCGTTTCAGGGCCCCGCATCGGCTGCCGGTTCGGCCCGTTGGGGGACCGGTACGACCTCAGGTCGAGGAAGAACAACTCGCACAGCGACCCGCGCCGGATGCGCCGGAAGATTCGCCGGTCCGGGTGGGAGCGGATGGGCTGGTACTCGAAGAAGGCCTGCCGGGACCGGGCGGCCAGGAGGTCCACTTCCCGGACCCGGTAGCCCGAGGCGGCGGGCAGGCGCTCCCCGGGATACCAGTTGTTGAGCACCTCATGGTCGTCCCACTGCGCGAAGACGGGAACCCGGGCATTGAAGCGTCGCACCTGCGGGTCGAGGAGGTTGTAGCGGTGGTTGCCACGGAACTCGTCGAGGGTCTCGGCCGGCTTGGATTTCTCCTCCGTGAGCCGGTTCCTCCAGAGCGTGCCGTCGGGCAGACGGATCTCCGCCGGCAGGGCGTCATCCGCGTAGATGGTGTCGCCACTGTGGACCAGGAACTGGGGATCCTGCGCGAGCATGGAGGCGTAGGTGCGCATCCCTCCGCGATCCTCGTCGATGCCATAGCCCTGGCCACAGGTGTCGCCAGACCAGACGAAGTCCACACGAGGCTCACGACCCCGGCCCGCACCCGTGCCGGCCGTCACCAGTGAACCGGTCTCCCAGTCGCCCGCAACGCCCTGACGGTCCTCGAAGCAGACCCGGTAGAAGACCCGCCGCCCCGGCGGCAGACCCTGAAGCCGCATCTTGGCCGTATGGTCGGCCGAAACCCCGGTGACCTCGCCCGCCCGGCGGCGGCGGGAGGTGAACGCCTCGTCCTCCGACCACTCCACGATCATGCGGGCGGCCTGGTCGCTCCGGGCCCACACGACGGCCGAGGTGGCGTCCACGTCGCCGCTGGCGACGCCATGGGTGACCCGCGGACGCCCGGCCAGCAGGATGGACGGTGCGGCCGGAAGGATTTCGCGCCCGGCGGCGACGCCCCGCAGGCCCGACGGGACACCCGCCAGCCAGGGTCCACCCCAGGCCGCGATCGCGGCGCCGAACCGTCGTCGGGACAAGGTCGCCATGGACGGGATGAGACCCGAGTCGTCCGGGCCGGGCAAGGTGCGGGTGCACGGGCGGGCGGGAGTCGCGCCAAACGTCACCAAAACGCCCCACCGATGTCACCAGGGCCGCCGGCGGCGTGGCCAACGGCGCGTTGACCTTGGTCGGCGCGGTTCTTACCGTCCCGGCGCTCTATGCACGTTCTCGTCTGCGACCCCATCTCGCCCTGCGGCATCGCGTATTTCCAGGCCCGCCCCGAATTCCGGGTGACCGTCCTGTCCAAGCGGCTGCCCGAGGCCGAGCTGCTGCCCCTGCTCGCCGACGTCGAGGCGCTGGTGGTGCGCTCCGAGACCAAGGTCACCCAGGCGGTGCTCGAGGCGGCCCCGAAGCTGCGCGTGGTGGGCCGCGCCGGCGTCGGCGTCGACAACGTGGACGTGGCGGCGGCCACCCAGCGCGGCGTGGTGGTGATGAACACCCCGGCCGGCAACACGGTCACGACGGCGGAATTGACCTTCTTCATGCTCGGGGCGCTGGCCCGCAGGATTCCCGCCGCGTGTGCCACGATGACCGCGGGCAAGTGGGACCGGAAGGCCTTCCAGGGCACCGAGATCCACGGCAAGACCCTCGGGGTGCTGGGGATGGGCCGCATCGGCTCCGAGGTGGCCAAGCGCGCCATCGCCTTCGGCATGCGCGTCGTGGCCTACGATCCGTTCCTCTCCGAGGCGCGGGCCCGCCAACTCGGCGTGGAGCTGGTGGCCGACACCGATGCCGTGTACCGCGTGGCCGACTTCATCACCGTGCACATGCCGGTGACGACCGACACCCGGGGCATGATCAACGCCGAGGCCATCGCCAAGATGAAGCCGGGGGTGCGCCTCGTGAACTGCGCCCGCGGCGAGATCGTGCACGAGGCCGACCTGGTCGCGGGCCTGGAGTCGGGCAAGGTGGCCGGGGCGGCCCTCGACGTCTTCGCGGTCGAACCCCTGGCGGCGGACCACAAGTTCCGCACGCTGCCCAACGTGGTGCTCACCCCGCACCTCGGGGCCAGCACCGAGGAGGCGCAGGAGAAGTGCGGCCTCGAGGTGGCCGAGATCATCAGCGCCTTCCTGCTCACGGGCGAGGTGCGCAACGCGGTGAACCTCCCCGGGGTGGACGCCAAGGCCTTCGAGCAGGTGCAGCCCTACGTGGCGCTGGGCCAGAAGCTCGGCAGCCTGCTGGGCCAGCTCGCCCCGCCCGGCGTGGACCGCATGTACATCACCTTCGGCGGCAAGGCCCAGGACCTGCCGGCGACCGACCCGGTCACCCGCGCCATCCTCCAGGGCTACCTGAGCGCCGGCGGGTCCGGACCCAAGGACATCAACAACATCAACGTGCGGAGCATCGCCTCGAACCTCGGCCTCACCGTCGAGGAGAAGAAGTCCGACGAGCCGGTCACCTTCAACGAGTGGCTCCACGTGCAGCTCTTCCACGGGAACACCAAGGTCGGCAGCGCGGGCGGCACCTTCTTCGGATCGACGCAGAACCCCCGCATCGTGCGGGTGTCGAGCACGCCCGTGGAAATCCCGACCACGGGCACCATCCTGCTGCTCAACAACCAGGACCGTCCCGGCATGGTGGGCAAGCTCGGCAGCATCCTCGCCGACCACAACGTGAACATCGCCAGCATGAGCCTCGGCCGCGAGACCGAGGGCGGACTGGCCCTCACGGTGCTGGTGCTCGACAGCCGCCCGCCCAAGGCCTGCCTGGACCAGTTGGCTGCCGACCGGTCGATCTCCAACGTGCGCGTGGTGACGCTCTGAGCGGATCCCGCCCACCCTGGGGACGATCCCGCCGAGCGACGGCTTCCGAAACCGGGAACCATGCGCTTCGGAGGCTTCTGACCGACGGGCCTCGAGTCCGGGGCCTTGACTCCTTGGTGATGGGCCCAGCCCTTTGGTGATGGGCCCTGCCCTTGGTCCCTGGCACAGTCCTTGGTCCCTGGCCGTGCTCCGGCGCGACCGACCGTCGACTCGTCGCCTCAGCCCACGAATCCAGGGCGGTAGGTGGTCTTCACCCAGGCATTGGCCGAGGGCAGGTTGCGCACCTTCAGGGCCTTGGCATCCCACTCAAGGCGCTGGCCCGCGCGGATGGCCAGGTTGCCCAGCAACAGCGTCTCGGTGACCGGGCCGGCGAGGTCGAAGGCCGAGAGGGCCCTGGGGCCTCCCTTGCACGAGCGGATCCACTCCTGGTAGTGCGCGCCCTCGGTGTCGGGATATTTCTCGAAGCGCTCGGGGACGGACTTCAGGTCGGCGGCGGTGCGGCCGGAGCGGAGTTTTCCGCCGCCCGGAAGGCTTTCGTAGCTGGTGAGCAGCGTGTCCTCCGAGCCCACCATCAACACCCCGTTGCCCCCGTAGGCCTGCCCGGGGAAGAGGTGCGCCGGCGGCAGCGCCCCGCCGTCGTACCAGTGGAACCGAAGGGCCGCCTGACCACGTCGGGCCGGCAGATCCCAGATCACGTGGGAACGCAATGGACCGGTCTCGTCGTTGGCTCCCTCGGCAGTCGCCTCGACGGCGCTCGGGCCGGACAGGTCCATGGAGAGCGACGGGACATTGAGCAGGTGGCAGCCCATGTCACCGACGGCACCCGTGCCGAAATCCCACCATCCGCGCCATTTGAAATGTCCCCAGGCCGGATGATACGGCCGCTCCGGGGCGGTCCCGAGCCAGAGGTCCCAGGACAGTTCCTTGGGCACCGGCGGACGATCGGCCGGCCGTCGCAGGCCCTGCGGCCACCAGGGACCGGGCCGGTCGGTCCAGCAATGGATCTCCGTCACCGAGCCCAGCACCCCGCCCTTCACCCACTCGGCGTCCCGGCGGACCGCCGCCCGGGACATGCCTTGGTTGCCCATTTGCGTGGCCACGCCCGCGACCTTGGCGGCACGGGTCAACTCGCGGGCCTCCCACACGGTGTGGGTGAGGGGCTTCTGGCAGTACACATGCCAGCCCTGCCGGACGGCCCGCATCGACGGCGGGAAATGCGTGTGGTCGGGCGTGGAGACGGTGACCGCGTCGATCTGGTTGCCCAGCCGGTCGAACATCTCCCGCCAGTCGGCGAAACGCTGCGCGCCCGGGAAGGTCTTGCCCGCTTGGGCGAGCCGCCCGGCATCGACATCACACAGGCCCACGATGGTCTCGGTGGCCCCGGCCTGCGTGACGTCGGTCCACCCCTTGCCGCCCACGCCCACGGCCGCGATGCGCAGCGTCTCGTTGGCCCCGAGCACCCGGCGCCGGCTCACGTAAGGCGAGTTGCAGCCGGTCAGGAAGGCGCTGCCGGCCAGGAGGGCGGACTGAACCAGGAACCGGCGACGGAACGGGGAGTTCATGACAAAACCGTGTCCTGCCCGACCTCGGCGCCGCAAGCGGGATTCGCACGGTGTCGCCTCGGAACCATGGCGTTCGAGACGGAACCGGAGCCAACCCGGGAAGAGCGTCTCGAGCCTGGCATGGGGATGCGATCAGCGATGCTGAACCTCCGCTTGCGATGCGGACCCGCCGCTGGTGATCCTCCGCCCCCCAATGCGCTCCGCCATCCTGTCGTTCCTCGGCCAGCTGATCCTCGCGGCCCTGATCGGGCACGACCTGGCCTTCGCAACCGACACCAACCCGGTCGCCCCGGCGGCCCTGAAGACCCGCCTTCCCTGCGACCCGGACGCCGCCCGGAAGATCGTCGCCCGGCCGACCCGCGTGGCCCCGAAGATCGACGGGGTGCTCGAGGAATCGGTGTGGTCGCAGGCCGAGGTGTCGGAACGGTTCGTCGACCTGGTGTCAGGCCAACCCACCCGCTTCGACACCCGGGTGCGGCTGCTCTGGGATTCGACCCACCTCTACGTGGCCTACACGGTCGAGGAGCCCCAGGTCCGGGCCCAGATGACCCGCCACAACGATCCCATCTACTACGAGAACGATGTGGAGCTGTTCATCGCGGGCGACAACGCCTACTACGAATTCGAGATCAATGCCCGGAACACGATCTACGAGGTGTTCTTCCTGTGGGAGTCGGCCTACCACGCGTCCGGGTTCTCCGCCCGGCCCGAGTTCGCGCGCACCAACCTCCAGTCCTTCAACGGCGTCGGCTTCGGCACCCACCCGAGGGGCCCGCGACTGGGACACTTCAACTGGCGCTTCCCGGGAATCCGAACGGCCGTCCACGTCGACGGGACGCTCAACGACGACACCGATACCGACCGCGGTTGGAGTGTGGAGATCGCCCTGCCCTGGTCGGGCGTCCGCGAGCTCTTTCCGGAGGGCCGCCGTGCAATCCCGCCGAAGGATGGCGACCTGTGGGCAATGGACTTCTCGCGCTTCAACACGGCCAAGGCGCCGGCACCGTCGAAGGATTCCGGCGGCTGGGCGCTGAATCCCCACGGCGTGTGGGATTCGCATGTGCCGGAGTGCTTCGCCCGGGTGCGCTTCGAGACCGCTGCCCGTCCGGGCCCGTGAGCCGGCCCTGTGGACCGAGAGCCGGTCCCGGGGCGGCTCACCGGGCGGCGATGTCGCGCTTCATCCAGCCGGCATGGGCATCGAGGTAGAGCTGGTTGCGCCCGCCCCGGTGTGCCGACCAGCCCAGTTGGGGCGGCTCGCTGCCGGGCACGCTCCAGGCGTCCTTGAACCCGGGCCACCAGCCCCGCTCGAAGAACGGGCTCATGAGCCATTCCTCGTCGGACACGCTCGAGCCACGCCGTTGGGCGATGCTCTCGGGGGTCCGGCCCCGGGCATAGCGGGCGGCCTCCTCATCCCGCTCGGCGAGCTTGTCGGAGATGTAGTTGGCCCGCCCCCGGGACAGGTCGTTGGTTCCCTCCCGGCTCCATGGACTGACGAAATGACGTCGCCAGTCGTTCGAGGCCGCCGCCGGCACCGGCGGGCTCCACCACAGGGCCGCACCGGTGCCGTAGGGATCGAACAGCGGCATGAACGACCCCATGGACGCATAGCGCTTGTCCTTGGCATCGACCGGAGGGGTCAACTGCAGGGCCGCGTCGGGAACATGGGGGAGGCGGTCCTGGTGGTCGCCCCCGTACAACGCACTGGCCAGACCGATCTGGTGGAGGTTCGACAGGCAGGCCGTCTGGGAGGCCCGGGCGCGCGCCTTGGCCAACGCCGGCAGGAGCAATCCCGCCAGCACGGCGATGATGGCGATGACCACCAGCAACTCGATCAGCGTGAACCCACGGGCCCGCATCCGTCGGGGAAGCATCCCCAAGCCATCCACCGATGCAACCCCGGGCCGGTGCCGCTTGGGTGACGTTTCCGGGCTGGCCGGGATTCCTGGGCGGCCCCAAGGCGGATGAGGCCCGGCCGCGACCGCTCCAGACGCCAGGCGCCTCCGAGCCGAGGCTTGCGATGTGGGATGCGGCTCGTACCTTCCGCCGTCACTCCGGTGCGCGCGCCGGGGCAGGTGTCCGAATCCTGCCCACGTCCCGTACGGGTGCGATGCCGGGCACCGGCCACGTGTCTGCCGAAGACCGACCGATCCCGCGATCCGACCCCCTGTTGAACATGCCCTCCGAATCCGCCCGAACCCCTCGCCGCGTGGCCTATGTCGCCGGCGGCCTCGTCGCCTCGTTGCTGGTCCTTTACTTCACCCTCACCAGCGGCGCATTCCTCAAGGCCGTCGTCCTCCCGAAGGTCTCCGATGCCGTGGGCGCCACGGTCACGGCCGAGGACCTGTCGCTGTCGCCCTTCTCGGGCATCGAATTGACGCGCCTCAAGGTCACGCCCGCCGGGGCGGCCCCGCTGGCGGCCATCGAGAAGGTCCGCGTGCGCTATGATCTGAGGGCGATCCTCGGGGGGACCATCGACGTGTCCGAGGTGACGATCGAAAAACCGGTCCTCACGCTCGAACAGCAGGCCGACGGCTCGATGAACCTGCCGAAGGCATCCGCCAAGGCTGCCGACGCCACGCCCCGGCCGGCCACGGCCTCCAGGCCGCCGCAGCTCCGGATCCGCAACGTGGTGGTGAAGGACGGTTCCTTCCGGTTGACCTCCCGGGTCGCCAGCGGGGGGCAACAGCAATTCGAGGTGGGCGGGCTCCAACTGACGGTCGATCAGGTGGTCAACGGGGCGCCCACCGGCATGAATCTGGAGGCGGAGGTGGCGCTGGGGCTTCCCGACGGGGCGACCCTTCAGGGCCGGATCTCGGGCAAGCCCTCGGTGACCCTCGGGGCCGACCTGATGCCCCAGGCCATCGCGGCCGACGTCCGCGCCGGAATCTCCAAGGCCTCCGGCTCGCTTCGGGAAACCGAGGGCTTCGCGGCAAACCTCTCGATCGAAAGCTCGGCCACCGAATTGCGGCAGCTCAAGGTGGCCTTCGAGCAGTCGGGCCAACCCCTGGGTTCGGTGACGCTGAGCGGTCCATTCGACCCGGCCAAGGGAGAGGCCCGCATCGCCTACCAGATCGCGGGCATCGACCGACGGGTCCTCAAGATCGCCGCACCCACCCTGCCCTTCGACCTCGGACGCACATCCCTGCGGGCCGACGGCCGGATCGACCTCCAGCAGCAGGGGCAGGTGGTCGTCTCGGAAGGCCGGCTCGCCGTGTCCGACCTCAGCGTGGCGTCGCCCGACGGCCGCAAGACCCCGGACCTGCAGGTGTCCGCCGATTACCAGGTGAGCGTGCTGCAGGCCGAGCAATCGGCGCGGATCCAGACGCTGGCGCTCAACGTCACCCAGGCGGGCCGTCCGCTGGTCACCGGCAGCCTGGACCAGCCGATGGCGTTGTCCTGGGCCAAGGCCGGCAAGGGACTTCCGGATTCCACCTTCCGCCTGGCGATCCGACGCCTACAGACCGCCGACTGGGCCGCGTTGGCCGGCACCAACCTGCCCTCGGCCGTGGTGTCCGCCGACCTGTCGCTCAAGGCCACGCGCGACGGTCGGGACCTGCAGGCGACCCTGCAAACGGCCCTGGACGACGTGTCGCTGACACTCGGCGACCGGATGTTGCGTGACCTCCAGCTCCGGCTGCAGACCGACGCGACGCTGGCCGAGTTCAAGGAACTCGTGGTCCGGTCGCTCGACCTGGACCTGCAGGCCTCCGGTCGCGGCCTGCTCCGCCTCAAGGCCTCGGCGGCACACCACACCGAGCGGAACGAGTCCCGTGCCGAGTTCGACGCCGAGGCGGAACTGCCCGCGCTGTTGGCGATCTTCCCGGCCGAGGGCCTGCGGGTGTCCTCCGGCACGCTCCGCGTCACGGGCAAGGCCGAGGCCAAACCCGGCGCGACCAACCTGACGACCGACCTCGTGCTCGCCGGCGTCTCCGGGGGCCTGGGCCAGGCGGCGCTGAAGGATCAGACGGCGGCGGTGGGTCTGTCGGCCCGCATCTCCGGCAATGTCCTGGAAGTCCAGAAGCTGCAGCTCCTGGCGAAGACAGGAGCCTCCGAGGGCGGACGGTTCGATGCCACGGGCCGGTACGACCTCGCCCAGGGCACCGGAGAGTTCGGCTTCCAGACCACGGACCTCAACGAGCGGGCCATCGGTCCGTTCGTCGCGGCCGCACTCGCACCGAAGCGACTGGTCTCGGTGTCGCTCGACGCGAAGGGCAAGGCAAGCCTGCTTCCCAAGGGCGACCTGGCCCTGCAGACCGACCTTGCCCTCGGACGACTGGTCGTCGACGACCCGTCCGGGGCCGTGCCGAAGACACCATTCGCCGTGGGCTTGAACCTCGATGTCGCGCGCAAGGCCTCGGTCATCGACCTCAAGACGCTGCGCCTCGACCTCGGCAAGACGCCGCTGGCCAACAACCAGCTGGTGATCCAGGGCAGCCTCGACCTCGGCACCAACACCGCCGCCTCGACGGCCGCCAACCGTGTGTCGATCCGCAGCGACGGACTCGACCTGACCCCGTTGTACAACCTCCTGGCCGGCGGTTCCCCGACCCACCACGCACCCGCGCCGTCGGCCGCCTCGTCGGCCCCCAAGACGTCCCCGGCCGAGGCTTCCGGTGGTGTCGAACCGGCGCCGGTCGCCCTGCCGATCCGGCAACTGGCCGTGGAACTCGACATCGCCAAGGTGCTGCTGCGCGAGATCCAGGTGGCCGACTGGAAGACCCGGCTGAACCTCAAGGGCTCGGAGGTGGTGATCGACCCGTTGTCCCTGACGGTCAATCAGGCTCCGATCACCGGGAAGGTGACGGCCAACCTCGGGGTGGCCGGCTATTCCTACGACACCCGGCTCCGCATCGACCGGCTGCCGCTGGAACCGTTCGTCGCGAGCTTCCTGCCGGAACGCAAGGGGCAGATCCACGGCACGCTGCTGGCCCAGGCCGACCTCCGCGGGGCCGGTGTCACGGGCGCCTCGCTGGGCTCGAACCTGACGGGCGGGCTGACCTTCACGGCGACCAACCTCAACCTGAAGCTGGCCGACACCCGCACGCCGCTGATCCGCACGGTCATCAACGTGGTCACGGCCCTGCCCCGCCTGATCCAGAACCCGGGAGCGCAGGTGGGCTCGTGGCTCAACCAATTGACCGGCGGCCCTGCCGGCGACGCCAAGACGGTCTCCTGGGTCGACGATCTCGAGGCCCAACCGCTGGACGTCATCGACCTCGCCGCGGCCGTCGGCCATGGCGGCGTGACCCTCCAGCGCGCACGCGTCCAGAGCGCCGCCCTGCGCATCGACGCCCGCGGCGGACTTCGCTTCGCGCCGGTCTTGAGCAACTCGCCGGTCCAGATCCCGGTGAGCATCGCCCTGTCGCGCAAGATCGCCGAGAAGGCCGTGCTGCTCGACGCCTCCACGCCCGCCGACGCGGCGTACGCGCCGTTGCCCGACTTCCTCACGGTCCGGGGCACCCTCGGCAATCCCTCGGCATCCACCGACAAGCTCGCGCTGACCGCCCTCGGGGCCAAGACCCTCGGCCGGGCCGCCGCCGGACTTGGCGGCAACCTCGGCGGCAAGGTGGCCGGGGCGGCCGGCGTTTTGGGCACGCTGCTCGGGGCTCCGCCGGCGGCCCAGGCTCCGACCAACGCGCCCGTTCCGGCAAACCGGACCAACGCCGCACCGGCCGGCAAGACCAACCCGGCGGCCCCGACGGGAACCGCAGCTCCGGCGGCTCCGGCGGCTCCGGCCAATCCCCTCAACCAACTCCTGTCGACCAACGCGCCGGCCAAGGCGATCGAAGGCCTCCTGCGGGGCTTTGGAAAACCCAAGAACTGAACCCCCGCCCGATGGACGCCCTGATTCGTCGCCATCCCACCCGACCCGCTCCCCAAGTCACCCCACCGCACCGGAACCCGGACTGAAGCCCCGATTGGACCCCATCCCCGATTCCATACCCGACCCCGCATGAACCCTGTCCTCCA
>Ga0172372_10004454_pt1 | contig 19909 bp, 16 predicted proteins | sample LakKiv5m_2_FD_114544 | JGI IMG/M metagenome (GOLD analysis project Ga0172372, IMG submission 114544) | Freshwater microbial communities from Kabuno Bay, South-Kivu, Congo - kab_092012_9.5m | ecosystem: Environmental > Aquatic > Freshwater > Lake | place: Democratic Republic of the Congo...
AGCTAAAAATGTCGCGCGATCGCCCATAGACGCCTTAAGTTGAAGCGCCGCTTCAACGTCAGAGGGTCGGGCATAGTCGAACCCCGCTGCTTTCAAATTCGTCTCCTGTATTGATCCCAAAATTGCGCAGGCTTTAAATTTAGCTTCAACCTAAAAGCTATTCTTTGCCTTATAGTTTTTCATCACATGGCTTCTGGATTCTGCTTGTTGAACGCTAGTCAAGCAATAAGCACGAGAGTCTTTTTACCGGTCAAAGTCCAAGATTGTGAGCCCAACCGAACGCTACTGTTCCGTTTTGCTTTATTCAAGTCGCTTGTGTGACATAAGCCGGTAGGACTGAAAAGTACCTTGGGCGAGCTTAGACCGAAGCAAGCGAACATAAATATGTAATGATTTTTGTGCGTGACCGTTTCCCAGGAAATCTGAATTAAGTCTATGGTCGTCGCAGCGTCTTCTCACTTTAGCTGTCAAAATATCTGCATTAAGGGGCCAGGAGCCGTCGCATGAGTCGTTCAGTATTTGCGGTAAACGCATCTTCTGCCAAAAGGCCGGTTTGAATCAGATCCAAATAATCCCCAGAGGCTGGATCGAAGGCGTGTTTGCGCAATCTCCCTTCAACCTTAAAGCCTAAATGAAGCGTTCCTTTAAGCGAATGAGGGTTATCCTCATACACAAAGGAATAGAGTTTCCTGAATCTCATCGCTTTGAAGAAAAACTGAAAAATCACTAGCATTGCCGCGGTTGATAGTCCCAACGGCGAAGCAGGCAACACACCGAGCATGACTTCAGCTCTTCTATGGATCAGTGATATATCAACCAAGCTGAGGATACCCCAAGGCTTCGACCATTTATCTCGAACGATCCAATGCAGCGCTTTTGAGTTACCGATTGTTGAAACAAATTCTTGCTCAAGAATTTTTGCCAAATCTTCAGTACGCTTTGGAAATGTCGAAGCATGCCGATGAAAACTGTAAACGCAATCTAGAAGTGGGTTGCCCACAAAAATTAAATAGTCATGAAAGGATGTTGACATGTGTCACCGTAAACGTCCAACATGCCATACGATTCGAGCGACGACATGAAATTCATGCGCAGCTGCTTACATGGTTTAATCCCGTCTTCCTTTTTTTGTAAGACCCACGACCGTGACGATAGCCCATGAAGTTGCCCGACGCCGCACCTTTGCAATCATCTCCCATCCGGACGCGGGAAAGACAACGCTGACTGAAAAGTTGCTGCTGTTTGCTGGCGCCATTCAAATTGCAGGTTCGGTAAAAGCCCGCAAGGCAACCCGACACGCAACCTCGGATTGGATGGAGATCGAAAAGCAGCGCGGCATCTCGGTGGCGAGTTCAGTGATGCAAATGGAGTATCGCGACTGTGTGATCAACCTCCTCGACACGCCAGGGCACCAGGACTTCTCGGAAGATACGTATCGTGTGCTGACGGCAGTGGATTCAGCGTTGATGGTGATTGATGCGGCCAATGGTGTCGAGACGCAAACCCTTCGCTTGATTGAAGTCTGCCGGTCCCGCGGTACGCCGATCATGACCTTTATCAATAAGATGGACCGAGAGGGGCGAGATGCCCTGCAATTGCTTGACGAGATCGAAGAGGTACTGGGTATGCCCTGTGCGCCGCTGACATGGCCGGTCGGGCAGGGCAAACGCTTTGGTGGCATCTTTGATCTGCGTGCGCAACGCATGCGGGTGTTTCAGCCTGGACAAGATCGTCGCCGCGACAATGACGACTTGATCGACAATATGTTATTACTTCGCGAGCGTTTTGGGGCCGAGTTCGAGCAAGCTGAATCTGAGATGGAATTAGTGCAAACTGCAGCTGCTCCGTTTTCAAAAGACCTTTTCGTACAATCCAAGCAAACGCCTGTTTTTTTTGGTTCTGCGATCAATAATTTCGGCGTTCAAGAAGTGCTCGACGCCTTGGTGGACTTAGCACCCATACCTGCGGCACGTAAAGCGGTTTCTAGACCGGTCAGTCCCGATGAGTCGCGCTTTTCGGGTGTCGTCTTCAAAATTCAAGCCAATATGGACCCTGCACACCGCGACCGGATCGCGTTTCTGAGAGTGTGCTCGGGCGTTTTCGAGCGAGGTATGAAGCTTCGCGTTCGTCGCACGGCCAAGGAACTTCGACCAACGGGCGTCGTAACCTTTTTGTCACAGCGGCGCGACCTCGTGGAACAGGCATACGCAGGCGACATTATCGGCATCATTACCCATGGTGGCTTGCAACTTGGTGATACGGTTTCTGAAGGCGAAGCCTTGCAGTACACAGGCCTGCCGTTTTTTGCCCCGGAAATGTTTAGAACGGTTGAGATTGCAGACCCAATGCGCAGCAAACAGCTCCAAAAAGGACTAAAAGAGCTGGGCGAAGAAGGAGCGATTCAAGTGTTTCGCCCATTGGCAGGGCAATTGATGCTGCTCGGTGCGGTTGGTCAGCTTCAATTCGAAGTCGCAGCGCATCGACTGCTGAGTGAATATGGTGTTGCAGTTCGCCTGGGTGGTTCCAACTACACCGGCGCACGTTGGGTGACCTGTGAGGACGAAAGCGAACTGCAACGCTTTGTTCACGCAAATGCCACTCGGGTTGCACAAGATGCTGCGGATACCTACACCTACTTGATGACAACCCGCTATGACTTACAGTTCTTGCAGGAACGTTGGCCGAGAATTCAGTTCCATCCGTTACGTGAGCATGCGGGACTCGTGCTTGACGCGGCCTGACAGTCGTCGGTCATCGCGTCAACACCACGAAGCTGGTCTTCATTTGCGATGTAGGGAAGCCATTGGTGACCTAACCTTTGGCGCAAGGCCTGCAGACTGATCGGTGCTGCAGCTTTTGTATCGTTACGATTTTCTGCCCAATAGGCCCAGGCCCTTTGTTGGGTTGGGTCATAAACCAGCTTGAAAATAGCATCGGGAACCCATAGCGAGGACGGCCCGAGGCGGCGGGGCATTGGCAAGTCCATGCCCTGCAAAGGCTTTGAGATGGATGGCTCTTGAAACTGGCGATACACCGGCCCTGTAATCACATAAACCGCATGACCAACACGTCTCACATAGCGTCTGGTGGACTTTTCGTAGTCTGCCCAAACCCCTCGATTCAAATCGGGCGCCTGAGGCACCATATTTGCCAGCGAAAAACTCTGCGCCATCGCAGTCTCGCTTGGCATGTCGCCAGCTGGCGCCATATGACCACGATCCCATCCTGAACCGTGATAGTCCTCAAGCGTTGCTCGCTCCGAAGAAGGCAGTCGCGCCTCCTGATAAAAACGGCCTGAACGGGCGACTTGAAGCGCCTTGGCAAGTCCCTCGGGATCCAGTCGTTGAGCTACCCAAACAGGCGTCTTACTTTGCCCAGAATGTAAAACCGCAAATGCCTCAAAGCATAGTTCGCGTAAACGCCCGGGAATTCTCAACAAGTCAACGCGTGGGGGCTCTCCGCCCGCGAAATGCGCTCGGCAGCTTGAAAACTTGGTTGGAAATAACGTCGGCGTTGCCTGCGCGGTTGAAACGGTGAGACTCACCAGCTCGATCAGCAACTTCAGAAGAGCGCTCAAACGCCCGACCGGGAAGTGAATCTGCTTCCTCATTACAATAGTGCGCAGTTCGTTCAATGAGTCTGGTCTTTGAAAGGCAAATACCTTTCGAATGGCCTCAATCATGTCAAAAAAAGCCTCTCTCCGCATCTGAATTTGAGTAAATGAATGGCAACGCGTTCTAAAGAATATGGCGAGTCCTCGATAAGAGTATTACGTGGACTCGAACCGGTGCGTCAGCGACCTGGAATGTACACCCGCACCGACCACCCGTTGCACATCATCCAAGAGGTGATCGACAACGCGGCCGATGAAGCTTTAGCAGGATTTTGTAACAGTATTGAACTAACGCTACATCAAGACGGTTCGGTTTCTGTGCAGGACAACGGGCGTGGTATTCCGGTGGGTATACACCCTGAGGAAGGTGTTCCTACAGTAGAGATCGTGTTCACTAGGCTTCACGCCGGTGGAAAATTCGATAAGCAGGCAGGGGGCGCTTACAGCTTTTCGGGCGGTTTACACGGCGTTGGCGTATCGGTCACCAATGCCTTAGCAAAGCGTCTCGAAGTGCAGGTTTGGCGAGACGGCGCGGAACATCGTATGGTCTTTGCTCAAGGTGAAGTGCTCGAATCACTCAAAGAGATCGCGCAAGTTCCGAAACACCGAAAAGGAACTCGGGTTCGCGTGTGGCCAGAGGCCAAGTATTTCGACAGTCTTCAATTGCCTCATCAGGAGCTATTACAGTTATTACGTTCTAAGGCCGTGCTATTGCCGGGTATAAAAGTTAGCCTTCATGATGAAAAGGCCAACAAGACGCAACATTGGCAATACGCTGAAGGGCTTAAGTCCTATCTTGACGAGGCCAATCAGCAAACCGGTGGTCAGGCTTGGCTTTTTCCCCCGTTTGAAGGCGTGCAATCGATTGATGCGGGTCACGAGACGTTTGCAGAAGGTGAGGGTATCCAATGGGTGATTGGTTTTACCGAAGAGGGGGCCTGTGTCCGCGAGTCCTATGTGAATTTGATACCGACAACCGCTGGTGGTACCCACGAATCTGGACTTCGAGAGGGTATGTTTCAGGCGGTTAAAACCTTTGTCGAATTACATGCATTGCTACCTAAGGGCATAAGGCTCTTACCTGAAGACGTTTTTTCTCGAGCGAGTTTCGTGCTCTCAGCCAAAGTACTTGATCCGCAGTTCCAGGGACAAGTTAAGGAGCGTTTGAATTCACGCGATGCATTAAGACTTTCCTCATCACTGATTAAGCCGGCGATGGATTTGTGGCTCAACGAACATGTTGAGTGGGGAAAGCGCTTGGCTGATATGGTCATCCGACAGGCCCAGGTCCGTCAGCGTGCGCTACAGAAAGTCGAAAAAAAGAAAACCTCTGGCATCGCGGTATTACCTGGCAAACTTACCGACTGCGAGTCCAATGATCTAGCCCGAACCGAGCTTTTTCTAGTCGAAGGAGACTCCGCTGGCGGATCAGCGAAAATGGGCAGGGATAAGTCATTTCAGGCGATACTTCCGCTGCGTGGCAAGGTCTTAAACACTTGGGAGACCGATAAGGACCGTCTATTTGCCAATCAGGAAGTCCATGATGTTGCGGTTGCCGTCGGTATCGATCCGCATACCGTTAACGATACTTTAGATTGGAACGGTCTGCGTTATGGAAAGATCTGCATTCTGGCCGACGCTGATGTCGACGGCTCACATATTCAAGTACTGCTGCTAACGCTCTTTTATAAGCATTTTCCCCAATTAATTCAGCGTGGCCATATTTACATCGCCAGACCACCGCTTTATCGGGTTGATGTTGCAGCCTCGGGTAAGCGCCAGGCGAGAAAGCGTTATTGCCTTGATGAAGCGGAGCTACGAAGTCTTGAAGATAAATTGCGCAAAGAAGGCGTAAAAGACAATGCCTGGTCGATTTCGCGTTTTAAAGGACTTGGTGAAATGAATGCCGAACAACTCTGGGAAACGACCCTCAATCCAGACACTCGGCGCCTTTCACCCGTGGTCCTAGGCGAAGCAGGCGACGACCCGGTCAAGCAGTGTTTCCATTTGCTGATGGGTAAGGGCGAGTCCGCAGCGCGTCGTCAATGGCTCGAGCGCCGTGGTCATGAAGTAGAGGTTGATATTTAAGCTGATGATGAAGCTAAGGTAGATTGTTACGATGAGTCAGGACCTGTTTTCAGAACAACACGCGAGTGAGGCATCAGGCGATGATCGCGTTAGCATTGCTGAATTTGCTGAGCGTGCTTACCTTGACTATGCAATTTCGGTGGTCAAAGGACGGGCATTGCCGCAGGGTGCGGATGGTCAAAAGCCAGTCCAACGACGCATTCTTTTTGCAATGAACCAGCTTGGTCTCAACGCTGAGGCCAAACCCGTTAAATCGGCACGCGTGGTTGGCGAAGTGCTCGGCCGTTATCACCCGCATGGGGATAGCGCTGCCTACGATGCGCTTGTACGTATGGCCCAATCATTCAGCCTTCGTTATCCATTGATCGATGGCCAAGGCAACTTCGGTTCACGCGATGGCGATGGCGCTGCTGCAATGCGCTACACCGAGGCTCGCCTCACGAGTTATGCCAAGCTTTTGCTCGATGAAGTTGACATGGGTACAGTCGACTTTATCGATAATTATGACGGTTCAACGCGCGAACCAGCCATCTTGCCTGCTCGTTTGCCGATGGTGCTTCTAAACGGCGCATCGGGGATCGCAGTCGGTATGGCAACGGAGATTCCTTCTCACAACCTGAAGGAAGTTGCTGCTGCCGCAGCTTTATTGATTCGCAAGCCAAAAAGCACGATTGAGGACTTGCTTCTTTTGCTTCCGGGCCCCGATTTACCGGGAGGTGCGCAAATCATATCGTCGAGAGCCGATATGCTCGAAGCCTACCGCAGCGGACGAGGTAGCCTTAGGATGCGGGCCCGTTATGAGGTTGAAGAGCTCGCTCGAGGTCAGTGGCAGTTGGTGGTCACAGAGTTGCCCCATGGCGTATCAACCCAGCAGGTTCTAGAACAGATCGAAGAAGTTACCAATCCAAAACCGAGATTTGGTAAGAAGTCGGTTTCAAACGAGCAATTGCAACTTAAGCAAGCCATGTTGGCAGTACTCGATGCGGTTCGCGACGAATCGGGCAAAGATGCTCCGGTTCGCCTTGTGATCGAGCCCAGAAGCTCACGCGTGGCGCTTTCTGAACTCGTCAACCTGTTGCTGGTCAATACATCCTTAGAGACCAATCTCAGTCTTAACATGGTGATGGTTGGTTTAGATGGTCGACCGGTTCAAAAGCCATTACTCGATTGCTTAAATGAGTGGTGCACATACAGGCTCGATACCGTTCGCCGAAGAAGCGCTTATCGGCTTGACAAAGTGCTTGACCGAATTCACGTCCTTGAGGGGCGGCAACTCGTTTTGCTGAACATCGACGAAGTTATTCGGATCATTCGTGAGTCCGATGAGCCAAAGCCTGCTCTTATTAAGGCCTTTGATCTCAGCGATCGTCAGGCCGAGGACATTCTGGAGATTAGACTTCGACAGTTAGCAAGGCTTGAAGCAATTAAGATCGAACAGGAGTTGAAGTCGCTTCGCGATGAGGCCAGGCAGCTTGAAATCCTTATCCATGACGAACAGCAGTTGCGCAAACAGGTCGTCAAAGAGATCGAGGCCGATGCGCGTCAATTCGGCGACGCGCGAAGAACGCTGCTTGAAACAAGCGATAAGGCAAGCGTCGAGTTACGTATTGCCGATGATCCGGTAACCGTTATTGTTTCTGAGAAATCTTGGGTGCGAGTTCGCCAGGGACATGGACTCGATGCATCCCAGCTCTCATTCAAAGCAGGCGACAGTCTTGATGCCCTCTATCAAGTGATGACAACCGACCAGCTGTTTGTAATGAGTACGACTGGTCGAATCTATGCCTTGGCAGTTAGTCAGTTGCCGTCTGCGCGGGGCGACGGTTCGCCGATTACGACGCTTATTGACTTGGAAGCAGGAAGCAGGGTTGCCTTCCTGTTTGCTGCCAGTGCAAGCGACCGGGTAATTTTCGCAAGCCGCCTGGGGCAAGGGTTTCAATGTCTTGCTTCAGACTTAACGACGCGACAGCGCGCAGGCAAGCAGTTCATGCATCTTGAGCCCAATGATGCGCTCATCAGGCCAGTTGTTGATGCTAATGCAAGGGCACAAAAACTGCTCTGTCTTTCAGAGCAGGGTAGAGCCTTGAGTTTTTCCCTGGAGGAAGTTCGTCAGCTCAAACAAGGCGGCCGAGGCGTCAGTCTGATGGATTGCGATGCCAAAGACCCGCTTGTTGCAATAGCTGCCCACTCGCCGGGCGCTGTTGTCATACATGGCCTTGCTCGAGGATCAAAATCAATTAGCCGTGAGTTCAGTGCACGTGAACTTGGTGCTTATGACTCAAGCCGAGGCCGGAAGGGAAAATTGCTTGAGCCTCGGATCAAAGCCAGTTCGATCACGCTAATAAGTAGCACGACCACCTGACAGATCAAAAACCGCGGCCGTTGAAAACGATGCATCATCGGTACAAAGCCAACAAATCATCGATGCAATCTCTTCAACCAAACCAAAGCGATTCATTGGAATTTTCGAGAGCATAAATTGAATATGACTTTCACTCATCTGCGCAAACATCGGCGTCTTGACCGCTGCTGGTGTGACACAGTTAACGGTCACTCCTGAGCTGGCAAGCTCCTTGCCCAATGATTTGGTTAGCCCAATGACTGCAGCCTTGCTCGCGCTGTATGCAGAGGCGTTCGGGTTACCTTCCTTGCCTGCGATCGACGCAATATTCACGATTCGACCGTTCGAACGAGCTTTCATATGTCCAGCTGCTGCCTGATTGCAAAGAAAGACACCGTGCAGGTTCACATCGAAAACTTGCTTCCAATCTTCATATCGATAATCGATGACCGTATGGTTTGGCCCGGTAATACCCGCACTACAAATCATGCCGTCCAATCCAGCATCCTTGCTGCCTGAGCGCTCAGCGATCCAAGCCAGACTTGTTTGCAGGGCGGCTTGCACGGATTGCTGATCGGTAACATCCATCCTGATTGCATAACGGTTGGGATCCTGTTGACCGAGAATTTGGTCAATCAATGTCTGATTTGCGTCCCAAATGATGGCCTTTGCACCTGATGCAATCAGCCTATTCACAATGGCTTCGCCGATACCGGATGCGCCGCCAGTCACGGCAATAAAGCGGCCTTGAAGATCGAGTTGATTCATGCAAAGTGTCCCCAAATTGTGATGAATAGATAGAAGCCCGTATCATCGCCCGTCTTGCCAAACAACACCACGAGATTCATGCCTTTTTTCTTCAAGCTGAGCGTCTTGCTTATGTTTTGCGCGCAACTTATCGCTTGCGAAGCAAATCCGGCAATCTCAGGCCAGTTATCCAGCAACCATCGACTGCCGGGCCATCATCGCGATGATGGTTTTACCAACAGCGACGGCAGCCGTGTCAATAAGCCACTGAGCGAATTGTTTCGCTGGTGGTGGTCGAGAAAAGACCTTGATTTGCAAGCGCTGGTCGCTCCAGACCGTATCAAGGCAGCATGGGACCAAATGCCCAAGGCCTGGAGATCCGATGTACCCGCCGAAAAGCCGTCAGGAAACCGCGCTCACGCTCTGGCAAATCAAGGCCATGAGGTGCAATGGTTGGGGCACGCGACGATCTTCCTGCGGATCGGCGAAACTCGCATCCTTACCGACCCTCATTTTTCTGAACGTGCATCGCCCTTGAGCTGGATCGGTCCGAAACGTCTTCATCCAATTCCTGTCGCTGTCGCGGAGCTGGGCAGAATCGACTACATCGTCATCTCACACAATCATTATGATCATTTGGATCTGCCAACGCTTCGGCAAATCGCCATGCAAAGCGGTGGTCCGCCATTAATGCTTGTGCCCCTTGGCGTTGACAGCTGGTTACGAGAAGAGGGCTTTGAGCGGGTGATTGGCCTCGATTGGTGGCAGCAAAACAAGCAAGGTGAATTCGCCTTTAATTTCGTGCCGGCACATCATTGGAGTGGTCGAGGTCTTTTTGACCGTAATAAAACCCTGTGGGGCGGTTGGGTGCTCGAACATCCCAAGTTTCGCTTTTACTTCGCAGGCGATACCGGTTGGTCTGAGGACGTTATTGAAATTGCCAAACGTTTTGCTCCTTTTGATCTCGCGGCGATTCCGGTTGGCGCTTATGAACCGCGATGGTTCATGGCTACCCAACATATCAATCCGCATGAGGCTGTTCGCATGCATCAAGCGCTTGGCGGACCGCTTTCGCTCGGCATTCACTGGGGTACATTTCAGCTTACCGATGAGGCCTATGAAGATCCGATAAAGGAGTTGATTGAAGCGTTGAAGCACCAGGCAATCCCACTTGATCGCTTTCGGCTGTTTGTGCCAGGCCAGAAGATGACGCTAGAACCCAGCATTCACAGAGGAGATTAGAGCCATGGATACGGCACCCGTGTTGTTCGATAAAATCGGACAAGGGACTATGAGAATTGGTCGGGCTCGACTCAATCGAGTCAAACAATTGAACGGTATTAATCTCGAAATGGTTCGTCTGTTGAGCCAGCAACTTCGACAGTGGCGATCAGATACATCGATAGCGGCGGTGATTTTGCAAGCTGAAGGTGATAAAGGCTTTAGCGCGGGCGGCGATGTTGCCGAAGTCATCCGACAGGTACGTGCGGGCGGCGATGAACGATTTGCCTATGGCGATGCCTTTTTTGAGGAAGAGTACATCCTCGATCGTATGATCCATCGCTATGGCAAGCCTTTTATTGTGTTCTCACATGGCATCAATATGGGCGGTGGTATGGGCCTGAGCGCTGGTGCATCACACCGCATCATTGCCCAAGCATCCAAAGTAGCGATGCCTGAAATCCATATCGGTCTATTTCCTGACGTTGGTGGAGGATTCTTTTTGAACCGCTTGCCACCAGGCGTCGGCATGATTATGGCCCTTACGGGTCTAACGATTAACGAGTCCGATGCAATTTATGCCGGTATGTTTGATGCCTTTGTAGCAAAAGAAAACTGGGATGCAACGATCGATCACTTGACCCAACTCAAATTCACCCAAGACTGGCAACACAACCACCAGCTTGTAAGCGAAGTGATGCTCCAACACGATGCCTCGCTCGATGACTCGATGGCATCAAGTATGCTTAGTCACTACGCAAAGGCGCTGCGTTGGATCGGCAACCAGACTTCGCCGCAAAGTATGTTGGAGCAATTGCAACGGGCCGCTCAGGATGACCCCTGGTTTGAGGCGCCAGCAAAAAGTCTCGAGAAAGGTTCGCCCACTGCGGCACTTGTTAGCCATCGTTATTTGCGTGCGTGTTTTCATTGCTCGCTTGAAGAGGTGCTGAGCCTCGATTTGGTCCTCGCAAGGCGCTTTTTGCGCGCTCAGGATTTTCCAGAAGGCGTTCGCGCATTATTGATCGATAAGGATCGTAAGCCAGCGTGGCAGCACCGGTCATTTGCAGACGTTCCTAATGAAGAAGTCGCTGCGCACTTCGCCGATCTCGCCTGAAGGACAATTGATGAACGGTCGATTGAAAGCCACGAACGTACTTGAAATTCATTGATTCAGCAATCAACTAGTGATTTTTTGGGGCAGTTGACTATGACGAGTACCGGGACCGAGACATCGAGCCAAGCTCAAACTCATGGCTTTCAAGCTGAGGTTAAGCAGCTCTTGAAGCTGATGATTCACTCGCTTTATTCCAATCGAGAAATTTTCCTCCGCGAACTCATCTCAAATGCATCAGACGCTTGCGACAAGTTGCGATTCCAGTCAGTCAGCAGACCCGAGTTGATTGGCGCTGAAGAACTTAGCATCACGATTCGTCACAATGCTGAAGCGCGAACCATTACGATCAGCGATAACGGGATTGGTCTGAGTCTTGAAGATGCAGTCTCACATCTTGGAACGATTGCTAAATCAGGAACTCGCGAGTTCGCAAATCAGTTAAGCGGCGATCAAAGTAAGGACGCTCAGCTCATTGGTCAATTTGGCGTCGGCTTTTATTCGGCATTCATCGTCGCCGATCAAGTCACCGTTGAGAGCCGCCGTGCCGATCTCTCAAACGACCAAGGTGTGCGTTGGCGCTCCAATGGCGAGGGTGAATTCGAAGTCGAGCAAATTTCAAGACAAGCCCGCGGCACCGATGTGATTCTGAAACTGCGCGAAGACCCAAGCGATGGAGAGGGTGAGTCATACAGCGATTTGTTATCGGGCTGGAAATTGCGCGAACTGGTTCGCAAGTACTCAGACCATGTCCAACTGCCCATTCAAATGAGCAAAGAGGAATGGGATAAAGACGCAGGGAAAATGGTCCAAAAAGATGAGCTTGAAACCATCAATCAAGCGAGCGCCCTTTGGACACGCAACAAATCGGATGTAACAGAGGATCAATATAAATCTTTTTATAAACACATTGCACACGATTTCACCGATCCTCTGGCATGGACACATAATCGGATTGAAGGGCGCAGTGAATTTACCCAATTGCTCTACATACCATCACGAGCGCCGTTCGATCTATGGGACCGCCAACAACGACATGGCTTAAAGCTTTATGTCAAGCGTGTCTTCATCATGGAAGACGCTGAGCAGTTGCTCCCTATCTGGCTGAGATTTATGCGCGGCGTGATCGATTCATCCGATCTGCCACTCAACGTATCGCGAGAGATTCTTCAAGAGAGCCGCGATGTCAAGACGATCCGAGAGGCCAATACAAGACGAACACTTTCCTTGCTTGAGGATCTGGCCGAAAACCGCGTTGAAGACTACGCAAGCTTCTGGCAGTCCTTTGGGCAGGTCTTGAAGGAGGGTATGAGCGAAGAAGCGACCCACCGTGAGCGGCTTGCCAAGTTGCTTCGATTCGCATCGACACAATCGATCATTGGCGTGGATGCGGAAAAAGCGCAATCCGTTGCACTTGCCGACTATGTTAGTCGGATGAAACCCAAGCAAGAGGCAATCTATTACGCCACTGCAGATACGCTCGAGGCTGCACGAAATAGCCCGCATCTTGAAGTATTTCGCAAAAAAGATATCGAAGTGCTGCTACTTACTGACAGGGTTGACGAATGGATGCTGAGTTACTTCCAGGAGTTCGAGGGTAAGAAGCTGCTGTCGGTAGCAAAAGGCGGTTTAGACCTCAGTGCCCTTGAAGATGAAGAAGAAAAGAAAAAAGTTGAAGAAAGCGCAAAAGCGTTGAAACCTCTACTTGATTCGATTAAGGAATCTCTCGAAGACCGTGTGAAGGAGGTACGAGTAACGCAAAGGCTTACTGAGTCGCCTTCATGTCTCGTCTCAGAAGAGGGCGATATCAGCGGTCATCTCGAGCGTTTGCTCAAGCAAGCGGGACAAAAGGCGCCCGATCGTAAACCCATTCTAGAAGTTAATCCAGACCACATCCTGGTGAAGCGATTGCAGACCGAGCAAGGCGCAATCAAGGATTGGAGTTTGCTGCTCTATGAGCAGGCACTGCTTGCTGAGGGCGGACAACTGAGCGACCCTGGATCCTTTGTGAAGCGTCTTAATGATTTGCTCATTGCGATGTCAATGAGATGAGTTTTGCGAAGCGGTGAGTCATGTCGATGTGACCAGCCGATGTGACGAGCCGATGTGACGAGCCTCGCTGAAAAGGTGATTCTTATTGTTTTTGAAAATTCACTAGACCAAGGCCTTCTTGTAAGGCCTTTTAGCAATCCCTTCTTGCAGGGCCTCCTTGCAAGGCCTCTTAGCAATCCCTTCTTGCAAGGCCTTTTTCCAAGGCCTTCTCAGCTTGGCTGCTCTTAACACATCGCGAAAGCTCAGGCCTAGAGCCCAGGTCTTGAATTTCTCCGAATCACTCGGCGTGCGATATTTGCACTTCGGAACGCCCTGGATCCAAGGTGCGATGCGCATGAAGCAGCCTCATCAACTGGTGCTTGACTACACACAGGACATGATGGCCTGGTTAATGTTGCTTGAAGCGCCAGACCGCTTGCTTCAACTTGGTTTGGGTGCGGGCTCATGCGCGCGATTCCTTGCGCATTACTTGCCGGAAACCAATCAAACGATTGTGGAGCTTCATCAGGAAGTCATTTTGGCGAACGCCATTATGTTTGGTACAAGGCCAGACAATTCGCTTGCGATCGTCAAATGTGATGCTAAGGACTTCATGAGCGGATCAAAAGCTTCCTTCTGGCCCGTTATCATGGTCGATCTCTACGATGCCGAGGCAAGAGGACCCGTTTGCGAGGGTGTTGAGTTTTACAAAAGTTGTTATCGCGCGCTGGCCGCTCCTGGCCTTATGGTGCTAAATCTTTTCGGTAGTCACCCAAGTTGGAAGCCAAATTTTCAGGCGATCAGCGATGCATTTGATCGGCAGCCTCTCGTGCTAAAACCTGGGAATGCGGGAAACGTCATTGTTATCGCAAGCAAAGGACCAGCCTTGAGTTGGACTTCCGCGGGGTCAAAGGGGGCGTGTGCTCGTTATTTGCGTGAGCGAGCAAATTTACTGAAAAACTTGTTCAAACTTCCTTCTAACCGGTGGATCGATCCAATCGAAAAGTACCTTCGTCGTTCGGCTCTTTCGCAAGATCGCGATTAATCAAGCCACGAGGTGAACCAACGTCAACACTTGACGATCCTGCAGGTGTGAAGTCAAATCAGGGCCATGCGCTAAGACCCTTAGCCAAAACCCAAGCCTGTAAAGAAGTCTTCAAACTGGCCTCCCGGTGGTTCAAAACGGCCATGGCGCCAGACAAGACGCGATGGCCCTGCGATGAGGGCTTGCGAAATTGAATGAGCTTCATCGCCTGGGTAGGCAACGATCCTGCCACCGTCTTGCGCTTCAAGCGGCTCGGGTTGAATATGCGGTAGTAATCGAGCACGAGCATGCTCAAGTGCATCGTCGACCCTCGAGAACTGGGAGAGCTCAACCAATGTCATGATCTGTGGTGGCGCAAGCATAATTTCCTGCTTCCAATAACGATCCAAAGCTTCAATTGGTGTCGTCCAAAGTCCTTGAACAGATTCTTCGCCATCATGACGGGCTACTTCACCCTCGGGCAGCGCTGCCAGAAAGAAAAAAGTATCAAAGCGTTTCGTGCTCATCGAAGGGACCCTTGGGGTGATCCAACGCGACCATCCCTCGATCGCATTAATGGGTACACGAACCGCACACTCTTCCTCAGTTTCGCGTTGGGCAGCACGCATGAATGCTGCCGTTCGCACGGGGTCAACTATTTCGTGCGCTAGTCTCGCACGCAAATGCTCAGCTTTTTGCTTCGTCAACGCTTTGTCTTCGTCAGGCCGGGCCTTGTGATCCTCAAGATCGACCTTACCGCCTGGGAAAACCCACACACCAGCCATTACCGACGCTGCCTGCGGTCGCTCTAGCAAAAACGCCTCGATGCCGGCTCCATGGTCACGCAATAAAATAACGCTTGCAGCAGGGCGGGGTGGTTCAGACACCGCCTGATGGTTAAGCGATGGTGTCGTTTTAGGGCTTACGCTATTCACTTAGATAACTCACGCATGGCGCGTTCAAGCCCAGACATGGTGACAGGGTACATCCGATGCGAAAGAATTTGGCGAATCACTGATATCGACTGTCGGTACTCCCACACACCTTCTGGTTCGGGATTTAGCCATGTGAATTTCGGGAAACGTTCTGCCAGCCGCTGAAGCCACACAGCGCCAGGCTCCTCATTATTATATTCAACAGAACCGCCTGGTTGAAGAATCTCGTAGGGACTCATCGTCGCATCACCCACAAAAATCAGACGCCAATCCGGGTTGAACTTGCGGATAAGATCCCAAGTCATTAAGCGTTCGCTATGCCGCCGCCGATTGTTCTTCCATACAAAATCGTAAACACAATTATGGAAATAATAGAATTCTAAATTCTTGAATTCAGTTCGTGCTGCAGAGAATAACTCTTCAGTCTGCTTGATGTGATCGTCCATCGTGCCGCCAACATCAAGCAGCATCAAAACCTTGATCGTGTTATGACGTTCGGGCACCATTTTGATGTCGAGATAACCAGCATTTCTGGCTGTTGAAGCAATTGTGTCGTCAAGATCAAGTTCTTCTTCTGCACCTTCGCGGGCAAATTTTCTCAGACGTCTAAGCGCGATCTTGATGTTTCGGGTCCCGAGTTCGACCTGATCGTCGTAATCCCGGTACATCCGTTGCTCCCAGACTTTCACTGCTGTTCTGTTTCCCGCCGAAGGACCTCCGATTCGAATCCCCTCTGGATTAAAGCCGCCGTTGCCAAAAGGCGATGTCCCATTGGTACCGATCCACTTATTGCCGCCCTGATGCCGATCTTTTTGCTCGTCCAGTAACTGCTTTAGTCTCTCGAGCAACTTATCGATACCACCCATCGCCTCGATCGCTGCCTTCTCCTCAGGGCTAAATTCCCGCTGAAGTTGTCGCTTCAGCCAATCGAGGGGCAAATTCACATCGATCTCTGGTAGCGTCTGGATGCCATGGAAATAAGCGCCAAAGGCCTTATCAAATTTATCAAATAGGCGCTCGTCTTTAACAAGCGTAGATCGTGATAAAAAATAAAACTCGTCGAGCGAAGGCCCGATCACCTGGGCCTTGAGCGCTTCGAGCAATGTTAAAAATTCTTTGATCGATACAGGAAGTTTCGCTGCGCGGAGATGTTGGAAAAATGGGATCAGCATGCAAGTCTCCCTTGGGTTTCTCGAACCAGCTTAGCCAAATGCCTAGTTGGCTCTAGCAGTGGGCAACGATGATGTTGCAAGTGAGGGCTTATCGATTATGGCGTGCCATAAACATTAACCGTTCGAATAAATGAACATCTTGTTCGTTTTTCAACAAAGCGCCGTGTAAGGGCGGTATGACAGCCTTGTTATCTTTGCTTTGAAGTGCTTCAACCGGTATGTCCTCAGCCATTAGCAGCTTAAGCCAGTCAAGCAACTCGGACGTCGAGGGCTTTTTCTTTAATCCGGGCAACTCACGAATCTGAAAAAATGACTCCATGGCGACCTGCACTAAATCCCTTTTGATGGCTGGAAAGTGGACATCGACAATACGCTGCATGGTCTCGCGGTCAGGAAACTTAATGTAGTGGAAAAAGCAACGCCTCAAAAACGCATCGGGCAACTCTTTCTCATTGTTGGAGGTAATAATAACCACAGGCCGATGGCGAGCTTTGATGGTCTGGCGGGTTTCATACACAAAAAATTCCATCCTATCGAGTTCGCGTAACAAGTCGTTGGGAAACTCAATGTCAGCCTTATCGATCTCGTCAATGAGCAAGACCACCGGTTGCTCGGCTAAGAATGCCTGCCAGAGCACTCCCTGGACGATGTAGTTGTGGATGTCCTTAACCTTCTCATCGCCAAGCTGCGAGTCCCGAAGTCGCGACACTGCGTCGTACTCATAAAGCCCTTGCTGTGCTTTCGTGGTGGATTTAATGTGCCACTGCAATAAGGGCATACCCAAGCCTGATGCCACTTCTTCGGCGAGCATGGTTTTGCCTGTACCAGGCTCTCCCTTGATAAGAAGCGGGCGCTGCAATCGCATCGCAGCGTTAACTGCCAGCTTTAAGTCGTCAGTCGCAATATATGATGAGGTGCCTTCAAAACGCATGGTTTTTCGCTCCGTAAAGTCCATGCGCAGTATAGGCGAGCCTATGCGATGTTCAGGCGTTAGACGCTTTCGTGTAATGTCAGTTAGAATCGCGCCGGTTATTCTTGATTGCCGTGTTCGGTGTTCCTGGAACGACATGCGACTGCTAGCCTGGCCACGTCGATGGCCACAGGGTAGTCATCGGCTTACCAATAATGAGAAACGGGGAAATTTGCATGGGAAACAAGCACTCACTTAGCCTTGATGCTTTAAGCACGGGTTCAGCCAAGCTCAAGCGCTCAGTATCTTTAAACCCCCTCTTAGGTTTTGCAGCGGCACTCAGCCTTGCCATCGCTGTGATGGCGCCTGTCCATGCACAACAGGCTGGGGCAGGCGATCCTAAAGCTGGGGCCGATAAGCGCAGTCAATGTATCGGCTGTCATGGTATTCCTGGCTATAAGGCGTCTTTTCCGCGTGTTTACAACGTGCCAATGATCGCCGGACAGAATGCGAAATACATTGAAGCTGCCTTGATTGCCTACCGCAAGGGTGACCGGCCACATCCAACAATGCGTGGGATCGCCTGGTCGTTGAGCGACGCCGATATTGCAGATCTTGCAGCTTATTACGCAAGCCTTTAAACCTTGCCGCTTGTTTGCCGGAGATTCACCAAATGAAATCGAAACACATTGTTGCAACACTTGCTCGATTCCTCGCCTTTGTTTCTCTTGGGTGCTTCGCAAGCGCTTCATTAGCCAAAGATATTGCTGCTGGCAGAGCGAAGGCCGACGAGGTCTGTGCAGCCTGCCACGGAAAGGATGGCGTTACAACCATTGATCCAAGCTACCCAAAACTAGCCGGTCAACATGCGGATTACTTGCTGGTAGCTCTCACCGAATACAAAAACGGGTCCAGAAAGAATGCAATCATGGCTTCACAAGCCACAGGGCTTAGCAAGGCGGACATGGAAAACCTTGCAGCTTACTATGCGAGCCTAAAGGGTCCAATGACCAATAAGCGCTAGCCGAGGAAAACAAGGCGCTTCGAATCAGAGAAGATCTTCGATCCGAACATAGGAGAGACTTTCGCCGGCCTCTATGTTCCCACGTTCATGTTCGAGCACCGCAATGACAGGGTATTTGCTTAGGGAACTTAAAATGCCTGAGCCCTGGTTGCTGCTTACAAAAAGGAGACAGGCACCGTCTTCGTCTGTTTCGAGTCGAGCGCGCTGAAACTCGGTTCTTCCTCGTTTTTTCTTGATCCGAACCGCAGCGCGTGCGATCCGTAGCGGCCAGGCAGGCGTTTCAAGACCAAGTAAACGATCAATGGCTGGCGCCACGAAGTACCAAAAAGTCATTGCCACTGCAACCGGGTTCCCGGGAAGACCCATGTAAAGCGCTTGCCCGACCCGGCCCAAGGCAAGAGGTCTTCCTGGTCGCATTGCAACCGTACAGAACTGAACCTGACCAAGTCTGGCCATCAGTGAACGGGTGAAGTCTGCCTCACCCACTGAAACACCACCCGATGACACGATCACATCATGAGATCGGCCCAGGTCGGTCAAGACCGCTTCAAGGCGCTCAGGGTCATCAGCAACGATGCCCGCATCATGAACGATGGCTGAAGGCCACCTCGTCAAAAGCGCACTCAACAGGTAGCGATTACTGTCAAAAAGTAGCCCATCAGCTCGCTCCCCAGCACAACTTGGGTCGATTAGCTCATCGCCTGTGGACAGGATTGCAAGCTTCAGGGGACCTCGAACTCTGGCTTGAGCGATGCCTAGCGAAGCCATGAGACCTAAATGAATTGCAGAAAGTCGCGAACCAGCACGAATCACGAGCTCGCCACGAGCCAAGTCCTCACCCGCCATGCGTACATGCTGACCGAGTTGCTGGCCAGCAGGAATCCACACACCCTCGTCGACAGGTCGGCAAGACTCCTGCGGAACCACCACATCGAAACCTTCCGGAAGCACCGCACCTGTCATGACCCTGAGTGCATGCGCTGAGGACGGTGGAAGCATTTCACTTGGATGGCCTGCCAAGATTCGCTCGCCAATTGGAAGTATGGTGGCAGCTCCGGGATGTAAGTCTTTGAATCTCAGAGCGTATCCATCCATTGCTGTATTTCGATGCGCGGGTACATCGTAGCCTGCAAAGAGATCCTGCGCCAACACCTGACCTTGTAAGTCCTTAAGACAAACCCATTGCCTGCGTTCAATCGGTCTCAGTCTGTCTAAGAGGGCGCCTTTAAGCGCTTCGATCGGAATCATTGGTACTGAGTGCGAAGACGCATCGCTTGCTGACTTGATCGCAGCGTCGTTGGGTTGCGCTTGTCTGTCTGGCATCGGCGTTTTACTGGCTTGCAAGCGCATTTGACCCTGGATCTCCACGTTGGTGTGTTCAAACGCTGCTATGTCAAGTGCTAATGCGTCGCAATCAAGTAACGGCGAAGCGAGCAGGCCCTGCGCAACTTTCAAATCCTCGGGGGTATTAATATTACGAAAAGCCGATATCTCATTGAATTCATAAACACTGTACCTAAGTGACTGATACCATTGATCAATTTTTCTTCCATGTTGTATTAAGTAATACTCGAGAGCGCTTAGAAGTCGAGCCCTCAACAACAGAAACACTGGCTGCTCAGCCTCAGGGGTTCGCGCAACAACCAAATCCCGATCATCGCTTGCAAGGCTTAGCATGCACTGCGCTAAATC
>Ga0172372_10004455_pt1 | contig 19908 bp, 17 predicted proteins | sample LakKiv5m_2_FD_114544 | JGI IMG/M metagenome (GOLD analysis project Ga0172372, IMG submission 114544) | Freshwater microbial communities from Kabuno Bay, South-Kivu, Congo - kab_092012_9.5m | ecosystem: Environmental > Aquatic > Freshwater > Lake | place: Democratic Republic of the Congo...
AGGGCGTGCCGGGGGAGAGCGACGTCGAATTGGTGAACTGCCAGACTTCACCGACGCTCACCAGCACCGCGGCCACCCCTCGGCAAGCCATGGCCATCCAGCATGTCAGCAGGACGGCAAGGAGGCGGCGCATGGATGGCAGACTAGCACCGTGGCCGCCGACTGGGAACCCGGTTCTGAGGAGACAGGATGCAGGGGGCGGAAAGGATGAGAGGACTCCATTCCTGCCCCGTCCATCTGTGGAATCTTGAAATCATTGGATCCACCAATCGTTGCTTTCAGGTGGAAGTACGGTCAGGGGATAAGCTGTCCTCCGATGCCCGTCGGAAGAACGCAGGCAAGAACACCGCTGATGCCGAGGCGCAGCCTCGCCAGTTCGCGCAATTGCTGCGGCTCAATCTCCCACTCGAGGGAGCTGGAACTGCCGGGGAGCGCCTCGGCGATGGTTTCGAAGTGCAGTTTTGCAGAGGTCGCCTTCAGGAATTCGAGTGGGAATCGTCGGATGGAGCGGAACCGATCCAGAAGGCCTTGGATATGCTCCGACGGGATGTATCTGCGGATCTGCGTGGAGTTGGCGCAGGCGTCCAGCATCCATCCGCCATCCGTTTGGGCGAAGCCTCCGGACGTACCGCTGGGCAGTTCGCCGCTTCTCCAGATCCGACTCGGTGTGATCTGAGTCATGGTCGAGACCTCATCGGGATCGAGACCTGGTCCAAGGAGGGCTACGGACACCCTAACTGTCATGACGGGCAGCGCATCGAAATCAGGTGGGTCCGGTGTGAAGAAAAGGACGACACAGCTGATCTCGAATCCAAGGCGAGCCATTTCCTCGACCAAGTCTTCGCGAATCTCCCATTTGTATGTCGGTGAAGGCTCCAAAGAGGGACCCAGCGAAATCATGACGAAGAGATTTCCAGAGTCGATATGGAGCCGCTTCAGGGCGCCGGGATCGAGGTGGCGGATCTTGCTCAGAAGATGTTCAGCGTGGTCTTGGACCGGGTTCTGGGATTCCGCGGAATGAAGTCTCCAGCAACCTGTCTTCATACGTGGATAACGTTCGCCAGCACGGTCTGGATCGCCCTTTCTCCATGCCTCTGTCGGCACGAGCCCCAGGGCTGTGCTCACCTCCTCGGGAACAAGATGATCTCCTCTCAAGTTGAGGATGGACTCCACAAGGGGCGTTCTCATTGTGGCCCATTCACGGATTACATGCTTCTGTCGAGGTAGCTGATGAAGCCGTTGCAGCGATGGATGTGAACGACCAGGGAGAGTCGTGCGCGGTAGCGACGGCCCTCGCAATAGCGAGTGCTGTCGCCTCATCAGGCACCATGCCGTGGTCCGGGAAAGTTCCAGACGGGCTCAATGGAGGTGATTCACCTGCATCTGCGGCCAGAACGGGGAGCCAGGTTGCTCCGACAAGAAAGGTTCTTCGATCGATGTGGGTCTTCATTGGACGTGGCGGTCAATCCGGCGATACACGGTACAAACTCAGCAGTTGCTGCGCCGTCCACTGCTTGCGGTCGGACACCTGACCATCGCCCAACTCAACGATCCGCGTGGTGCCGTCTCGACGGCGGATCGTATCGACGCTGAAGAACGGGCTGTCTATGCGCCGGGCAGCAACCTCCACAACCTCCGGCACCATTCCCGATCTGCCATGCGGTTTCCCACGAACTACAAAGTACCGATCCTCGGTGTCCGGGTCGAAGTCCTCAATCCGACGGGCGCAAATGCCGCCCTCAATCTTGCCCCGGTGCTTCTTCATCTGTGCCAGGACCTCGGGAATCCGTGACAGGTCGTGAACGAACGAGCCGCTCGAGGTTGTCAGCGACTTGACGTAGTCCTTGAGGAAGCAACCAGTCCAACCGAGGGCCTTGAGTTGTGCGGCCACGTCGTCCGTCTCGGCGAAGAATCGGGTCTCCGGGGTGAACTCCGCCAAGGCGGGGTACCATCGTGGCAGGTGGTGGCATAATGCGTACTGCTCCGGTGATGTGAGCATGCGTGCCCCCAAGTGCTGAACCTCGGTCCAGAGTTGGCCGAACTGCTCAGGCGTCAGCATCCAACCTCGATAAAGCACCGTGTCGTCGGGTGCCAAAGTGGGCCGAGGGCGGAATGACCCGACCGTCAATTCCTCGTAGGAAAACACAGAGGCTTCGAGGCCTGATTCAAGGGCCGCGGAATATTCCTCGGCATACAGCTCGTCAGGCTCACGAGGCCGCAACGGATTGCTTGGATAGACGAGTCGCATAATGACGATACGTGGGTGGTCAGTGTTTGGAGAATCTGACGGATCAACGGAATAGGCAATGACTGCGTGGCTATGAAATACACATTCATCGCCGGCGGGCGTTTGGGGGCCAAATGGCTAATATCAAGCTGTGACCCATTGTCTCCTCGGAAGGGGTGCCCGGGAGCGGCGAGCGAGTCTCCAGGCCGATGTTCGACAGGTGCGGAGCACCGACAGACGATAGCCCACGGCGTGAGCCGTGGGTTGGAGCGCGAAGGAGATCCCAGCCCCAGCGGGGCGAAAGAGTCCGGGAGGAGCGGGTTCTGTCGCCCCGCTGGGGCTGGGCTCCCATAACCCAAGTGCACCCACGGCTCACGCCGTGGGCTACTGTCTTTCGGCCCTCCGGGCCTGGGGCACAGGGTTGGTGGGTCGGTTTCGTGTCGTTGGTGGAGGCAATGGGGTCAGTCCCGTAGAATTGACATTTGAGGCTGATTTCCGAGGTGGTGCCACGAAATGGGCTCGTTCGGCATTCTTTCGGCGCGGTTCAGTCCTGTCGGGGGTTGGGATTCTGTCCGGAGGCCTTTGGGATGAAGGCAGCACGTTCCATGGCACTCGCGAGAGGGTGTCCGTCGCGTGTGTGCGCGGTGGAGGAAGGCGGTTTCCTCGCATGGGAACAGCCTCCCTTTGCGTCCTTCTGTGATTCTTGCGGCCATCCTACCGTGATAGGGGCCAAAGGGTCTCACGCAAAGAACCGAACCCCTACTGAGGGGGGCGGAAATGAACTGGCGGTCCGCTGCTCGTCTAAAGTGTTCAATGCTGCGCCGGGTGAGGGCACCCGGCCTTCAGCTTCGTGGCTCGGGCTCAACGAACGGGTCCTCAGTTCATTGGGAGACGCGAAGACGCGAAGTGGGGCGAGGCGGTGGGGGTGTCCCCGCTCCGGGCCTGGGCCACGGCTTCGCAGCACGCCTGCTTTGAGGCTAGGCCATGAGTTCGCGGACGATTTTTCCGTGGATGTCGGTGAGGCGGTAATCGCGGCCGGCGTGGTGGAAGGTGAACTTCTCGTGGTCGAAGCCGAGCAGGGCCATGAGGGTGGCGTGCAGGTCGTGGACGTGGACGATGTTCTCGGTGGCGGCGAAGCCGAATTCGTCGGTGGCGCCATACACGGTGCCGCCGCGGACGCCGCCGCCGGCGAGCCACATGGTGAAACCGTGATTGTTGTGGTCGCGTCCGTTGGACTTGCCGGCGTTGGCACCCGGGGTGGGGAGTTCCACGGTCGGCGTGCGGCCGAACTCGCCGCCCCAGATGACGAGGGTGTCCTCGAGCATGCCGCGCTGCTTGAGATCCGACAGCAGCGCACCGATGGGCTGGTCGCATTCCTGGGCGAGCTTGCGATGGTTGACCTCGATGTCGTCGTGGTTGTCCCAGGGTTGGCCGGAACCATGCCAGACCTGGACGAAGCGCACGCCTCGTTCGATGAGGCGCCGGGCGATGAGCATCTGGCGTCCCTGGGTGCCATCGCCGTACATCTTTCGGATGTGCTCAGGTTCGCGGCCGATGTCGAAGGCGTCGGCGGCGTCGAGTTGCATCCGATAGGCGAGCTCGAAGGACTGGATGCGGGCCTCGAGTTGGGAATCGGCAGCGCGGGCCCGTTGGTGGCGTTCGTTGAGTTGGGCGAGGAGGTCGAGCTGGGCGCGCTGTTCGGGCAGGGAGTGGTACTGGTTGGTGATGTTCTCGATCAGACGCTCGATCTTCGTGTGCTCGGTGTTGATGTAGGTGCCCTGATAGACGCCGGGGAGGAAGGCGGACTGCCAGTTCTGGGATTCCTGGATGGGATATCCGCCGGGGCACATGACCACGAAGCCGGGCATGTTCTGGTTCTCGGAGCCGAGTCCGTAGGTCACCCAGGATCCGAAGGAAGGGCGGACCTGACGTGCCTCGCCGCAGTTCATCAGCAACAGGGACGGTTCGTGGTTCGGAACATCCGCCTTCATCGACCGGATCACGCACAGGTCGTCGACGTGCTGGGCGACGTGGGGAAAGAGGTCGGAGACGGGGATGCCGGATTGTCCGTACGGACGGAAGGCGAAGGGCGAGCGAAAGGCTGAGCCGGTGCGACGTTCGGTCTGGTGGCGGATGGGGATTTCCTTCCCATGCCATTGGGTGAGGGACGGCTTGGGATCGAAGGTATCGACGTGGGACGGGCCGCCGTTGGCGAAGATGTGGATGACGCGCTTGGCGCGGCCGGGGAACTGCGGTTGGCGCGGAGTCAGGGGTTTGGTGAACCCGCCCGAGGGAACCGCGTTGGCGGCCCGGAGGCGCGGTGCCACCTCACCGAGCGAACCCATCAAGGCGGTGAGCCCAAGGGTTCCCATGCCCATGCCGCACTGTTCGAGGAACCCGCGGCGTGTGAGCGCGAGATGATCATGGTTCGGTGCGTGACGGCTCATGCGGTGTGAAATTGACTGATACCACTGATGCCGCGGGATCCGGGGATCTTCACGTCATTTTTTGGCGGATGCCTGCGTGCCCGAGCCTGGGAAACGGACGCGAGGTTACTGACCAAACGCCATCTGCTTCCACCAGTGCTCCAGTTCATCGGCCCCGAAGTCGGCGAGGATGTGACCATCGACGTCGATGGACGGGGCCTTCGACTGGCCGGTGAGGTCGTGCATTTCCAGGCGGGCGGCGGCATCGCGGTTGACGTCCAGCACCTCGTAGCGGATCTGGCGGTGGTCGAGCCAGTCGATGGCTTCGTCGCACCACGGACAGCCGGCCTTGATGAACAGTCGAACGGACTTTGGCATGGCCGAGCTTCGCACGGGATTTGGGAAATGGCCACGGCGAGGTCCCTCTACGAGACCGGGCTTGTGCATCCCGGGTCTGTAATGGTAGACCCGAAACATGCGCCCGATGATCCTGACACTGGCGGCGTCCCTCCTGATTGGTGGGGTTGCGCCAACCCTCCTTCAAGCGTCCGGTTCCTATCCCGGACCTGCGATCCGCCCGGCAGCACGGGTGATCACCGCAAAGTACGAGCTCGGGAAGGCCGTGTTCAACGGGAAGGCCACGATGGCCGCGGGCGCAGGCAATGCGGAAGCCCAGGGAGAGAAACTCGCGGCCTGGCAGAAGGCCTTGCCGGTGGCTGCCGCCAAGACGGTCAACCTGCCCGCGTTCGCCGGGAAGTTGACCGCCGAACAGATGGACGCCCTGCAATACTTTATCGAAGTCCGGTACAACCTGAAGAAGGCCGCTCAGTAACCCTGAAACCACCACGGAACAACCGACGCACACCATGAAGAAGACGCTTTTCCGCCCGTTGGCCGCCGCTGGCGCCGCCTTGGTTTTGGCACCGCTTTCGCCCCTTTCGGCCCAGTCGGCCTATCTGCCGACGCCGGGGACCTTTGAAGCGACGCCGATGTATGTCTACCAGAGTTTCGAGGACTTCTGGATGGGCCGCACCCGCAACGACATGCTGACCGACCCTGTCGTCCAGCACACGGCGAGCGTCTCGGTGGAGTATGGTCTGAGCCAACGCTTCGCCCTGGATACGACCATTGGGTACACGTGGGTGGACACGTCCGCCTTTGGTGGTAACCAGGAGAACGACGATGGCTTGGCGGACACCCGTCTGGGTGTGCGATGGCTGGTGTACGATGAAGCGGAAACCACCTGCAAATGGGCACCGACGATCACCCTGCGCCTCGGTGGGATTGTGGCCGGTACTTACGACGAGGGGCTCCCGTGGTCGGCTGGCGATGGTGCGCACGGCGGCGAAGCCTCGTTGCTGATGGCGAAGGCGATCGGCCAGACGGGCTTCGGGTTCTACGGCGAGGCCGGTTACCGACTGCGCGAGAATCCGGTTCCCGATGACTTCTTCGGGCTGATCGGTGCCTACAAGACCTTCGGCTCCTTCACGGTGAACGTGGCCTACCGGCACGTGCAGAGCCTGAGCGGGTCGGACATCGGGGATCCGGGGTTCACGTTTCCGGAGCTGAAGGAGATCAACCAGATCTTCGAGGCGGGACTCGGGTACCGGGACTCCGGTGGGCGCTACTATCAGATCTTCGGGGCATTCAACGTCGATGGGCGCAATGCCGGCGACAAGATCATCCTGGGGGCTTCGCTGACGATTCCGTTCTGACGGACGTTCGTCTTGCACGGAAGTGCCGCAGACCGTCGTGGAGGGCGGCTGCGGCCACGAGTCCATACTCGATCGGTCGCAGCCACACCGGGTGGGAGTAAGGTCCAGGTGCGTTGAGGCCGAGGTTCAGGGCGGTGGCATAGCTCAGGAGGACGGCGGCCATCGCAGTCCATCCCGTGAGGGTGGGAAAGCCGGCGACAAACGGTGCCAACCACAGGAGGTACCACGGGTTCACGACCGCGGAGGCGACGAGGACGCCACCAAACACGCCATCGAGCCGTGGCATGGCGGCAGGGTTCCGGAGGCATTTCCAATAGTGCAGTGCCAGGAAGGGCGCGACCAGTGCCAGGGCAAGGACCTTGGCTCGTTCGGCGGGCAGCCAGGTTCCAAGGATGCCCACCAGCGAAGGATTGAATTCCCATCCGGTGGCGAAGGTTTGGAGGGAGGATCCAAGGCCTTTTGAACCCCAGAAGGGTGCGTGGAAGGCGACCAGTGTGATGCCGAGCGCAGCCCATCCCCGGAGGTTCCGGATGCCGAGGAGGAATGGCACGGCGGGCAGGGCCAGCACCTTTCCGCTGATGGCGAACCCAAGCCCGATTCCTGCGGTCCACGGTCGTTGGCGCTGATGCGCCCAGGCCGCGGCGACCAACGGCAGGATGGCCAAGACATCGGCGTGGGCATTCACGCAGGTTTCGTGGATGACCAGTGGACACCAGCCGTAGAGGGCGGCGGCGCGGCTTCCGAAGATGCGGTGGATCAAGCCCAGCACGCCCAGGTCCGCCGCGAGCGTGATCAGCTTCCAGGGCCAGAGCTCGCCGGGGGCGATCCATGAGGCCAAGGCGAAGCCAAGCTGCAAGAGCGGGCCGTAGACCGTGGGGAGGTGTGGGTTGTTGATCTCGCTGAGGCGCCGTTGGAGGAGTTCGGGGACCGAGGGGTCGGTGAAGAATTCGGCGGGTGCGGCATGGTATGGGTTGCCGGTCATGAGGAATCTCCACCCGTCCCAGAGGTAACGGGCCCAATCGTCTTCCATGAGGGGTTGGGTCAGTGATGCCATCACGCGGAACCCCACGGCCCAGGCGAGGGCGCCCGGGAGTGGTCCGGGCAAGCGGACCAGCCATGCGAATCCGACCCAGGCGATTGCCTGGACACTCCCCAACAACAGCAGCGGGGGGACGGTGGGTTGGGTGGCCAGCACGACCTGCGTGCCCCAAACGACGAGGAGCACCGCGCCGAGGATCCGGATGGATCGAGGTGGCGGCGTTCCTGGTCGGCATGTGGTGTCGGCCATCACGGATGGTGGAAAAGGTATCCGAAGAGCTGCGGTGAAGTCCCCATCGACGGATTGGGATCTTTGTCTTTTGAGCCGGAGTTGGCCAGAGAGGGCGTCTTCATTCTGGACGTGGGGGGTGGAAACGGCGGACAACAAGCGCCGCCCCTTCCTCTTCAGGGTGCTCCGCCATTGGCGGCAGCCCGGCATGCACGCCTTGGGCCGTTGCCTGGGGACACGGGGCATGGCGGATATCAATGGAGCATTCAACAACGCCAGTAAACCGCGGGGTCCGGAGCAAGCGCCGGGTGGGATTGTATTTCCGCCTGGTAGGCTTCTCCCTGCTCTTGATCGGTCTTGCGGTCGGGGTGTCGTCGTTTGCCGCCTACAAATACCAGAAAGAGTTTCTGGAGAAGCAGTTGCAGGCTGAACTTCTGGCCGTGGTCAATTCGCTGGCTCCGGCGATCAAAGGTGGAGCCCTCCGCTCCATCAACAGCCCGACCAACGGAGAGGCCTTTCACGCGGACAACTCGGACTTCATCGAGAACCGCGAACTCCTGCTGAAGGTCAAGTATGCCAACGGCCTGACCAACGGTACCCATAGCCCGCTCTACATCATGCGTCCTCGCGAGGACCCATCGCCGACCAACCGCTTCGAGTTCGTGGTGATGACGGATCCGGGTCCGGATGGGAATTTCTTCGTTGGGAACGGGTATGGCACGCAGCCTCATCTCGAGTCCGCGATGAATGACCAGGCAACCTCGCGCGGTCTCTATTGGGATGGGTACGGATGGTGGATTTCGGCGGCGGCGCCGGTGAAGGACGAGGACTCGAACGTGGTCGCGGTGTTGCAGGCGGACCGGCCCGTGGACTTCCTCGACGAGCGCGCGAGGGAGGTTGCCAAGGATCTGCTCATGACCTCGCTGTTCAGCGCGGTCATTGCCGCCTTGGGTGCCATGTTGCTGGCCCGGAGTCTCGCGAACCCCATCCATCGCCTGGCCAAGGCCACCCAACAGTTCGGCGAGGGCCAATTCCAGCATCGGGTGGAAATGACCCGGAGCGATGAAATCGGGGATCTCGGGCGGAGTTTCAACCGGATGGCGGACCAGTTGGCGCAGTCTCGGGACAGCATCGAGAAACAGAAGGAGGAGTTGATCGAGCTGTATCGGGAGGCGCAGTCGGCGAGCAAGGCGAAGAGCGAATTCCTCGCGACGATGAGCCATGAAATACGCACGCCAATGAACGGCATCTTGGGCTTCAGCAGCCTGCTGTTGGAGTCCCCGCTCCAGCCGGAGCAACGGGCGCACGCGGAACTGGTGCAGCAGAGCGCCTCCAGCTTGCTGACGATCATCAACGACATCCTCGATCTGTCGCGGATCGAGGCGGGTCGGATGACGCTGGAGATGACCCCCTTTGATCTTCGTCACCTGCTGGAGGGGGTGGTCGACCTGCTCGCGGTCACCGCCCACAAGAAGGGGCTCGAGATCATCCTGTGGATGGATGAACAGATCCCACCGTACCTGATGGGGGATCCGACCCGGGTGCGTCAGATCATCCTCAACCTGACGGGCAACGCGGTGAAGTTCACGGAGCGCGGCGACATCCTGTTGCGGGTCAAGCTGGAGTCCGGGTTGCCGGAATGTGGGTCGCGCTTGCGTTTTGAGGTGCGCGATTCGGGCATTGGCATCTCGGAGGAAGTCCGTTCGCGGTTGTTCCAACCCTTCAGTCAGGCGGACAGTTCGACCACCCGGAAATACGGCGGAACGGGCCTGGGGTTGGTCATCAGCAAGCGCCTGGTCGAATTGATGGAGGGCGAGATCGGTCTCGAGAGCGAGGCAGGGAGAGGCTCGCTGTTCTGGTTCACCGCGAATTTCCAGTCTGCGAATTCTCCGGCGCTTCCGGTCACCCTCCCGCCGCTCGTGAACCGTCGGATCCTGATCGTGGACGACAACGACACGAACCGGCAGTTGCTGCTCCAGCAATTGAAGCTGTGGGAAGTGGTCGCCGAGGCCGTGGAGGATGCTGACGCCGCGGAAACCCGGATGCGGGAAGCCATCCGGGACGGCAAACCTTACGACCTGGCCATGTTGGACCTCCAGATGCCGGATGTGGACGGCATGATGCTGGCCCGGCGCATCCACCGGGATCCGGTGTTGTGCGCGACCCGGATGGTGATGCTCTCGTCGGCGCATGAACGTCCGGATTCCGGGTCGTTGCGGGATGCGGGATTGCTGGCGTTCCTGCTGAAGCCTGTAAAGCCGGCCCAGCTGCACCAATGCCTCGTCGAGGCCCTGGCGGCGCCGTTGCCGGGTTCGGAGCCGCCGCCGGGAATGATCCAGAAGCGCCCGTCCACGCGTTCGGGCGATCATTCGGCCGGCGGGGCGGTGGTCGAACCCGGCGAATTGGGACGGTTGAGGATCCTGCTGGCGGAGGACAACCTGACCAACCGGTTGCTGGCGGTGAAGATGCTGGAGCGGTTGGGTTGCCGGGCGGACACGGCACTGAACGGTTTGGAGGTCCTGCACGCCGTCGAGGCGGCCCGTTTCGACATCATCCTGATGGATTGCCTCATGCCGGAGATGGACGGATACGAAACCACGCGTCGACTGCGGGAGCGCGAACGGCACGGGGCTCCCAAAGTCCACATCATCGCGATGACCGCGAATGCCATGCGCGAGGATCGGGAACGTTGCCTGGCTGCCGGGATGGATGACTACCTTGCCAAGCCGGTGCGGAGGGAGGAACTGCGGTCAGCGCTGGTCCGGGCGTACGAAGCGGTGACGGCCAATCCCGAGTGATGGCCATTCCTCCGCAACCAGAACCGGGATTTGCCCTGTCCTGCCTCGTGCTGATCCCGGCGCTCAACGAGCGCGAATGCGTTGCCGAGACCGTTCGCCAATGGTTGGAGGCCGGCTTCGCTGGGGTTCGTGTCATCGACAACGGCAGCACCGACGACACCGCGGCATTGGCGCGGGCAGCGGGCGCGGATGTCGTTTCCGAAGCTATCCGCGGTTATGGGGCTGCTGCCTGGCGGGGATTGCAGGATCTGCCTGCCGGGATCGAGTGGGTCCTGTTCAGTTCGGCCGATGGCAGCGACGCCCTGGACCCGCAGGAATGCCAGCGTTGGGAGAGCGTTTCCCGGGAGGCGGACCTGATTCTTGGCGACCGATCCGGGTCGCCTGAATCGCGGGCCGCCATGAACGCCTCACAGCGGATCTGCACCGCGATTTTCAGGGGGGTGGCCCGTGCGGGTTGGGGACGGACTTTTGGCGATGTGGGCTCGCTGCGGGCGGTGCGGGTCGGGGCCCTGCTGGGACTTGGCCTGACGGATCGCGGCTTTGGATGGAACGTGGAGATGCAGGTCCGGGCGATCGAGGCTGGACTGCGGATCGTGGAACTTCCCGTCCGGTTCCGGCCGCGGCGCGCGGGCCAGTCGAAGATTTCCGGGAACCTGATGGGAACCCTCCGGGCTGCGTGGGGCATCCTGACGATGATGTTCCGGCTCTGGCGCACCCGTCGTTGAGGTGACAAACCGAAATTCGGGATTGAACGCCGTTGCCCTTGGGGCGGTCGGTGCGGCATACACGCGCAGATGAGTTCCGGTCCTGCAGCCGCCAACGCCGCCGTCCAGGAGGCTTCCGCCTTCCTGGGCCCCCTGTTTACCGAGATCAACAAGTGTGTCGTCGGCCAGCGATACCTGGTCGAGCGACTCGTCATCGGCCTGCTGGCAAACGGCCATGTGCTGCTCGAAGGCGTTCCGGGATTGGCCAAGACCCTCTCGGTCAAGACGCTGGCCACCGGGTTGCACGTCCGTTTCTCCCGGATCCAGTTCACGCCCGACATGTTGCCCGCCGACGTCATCGGCACGCAGGTCTACAACCCCAATGCGGGTAATTTCTCCATCCGCCGCGGACCGATCTTCGCGAACCTGGTGCTGGCGGACGAAATCAACCGGGCACCGGCCAAGGTGCAATCGGCGCTGCTGGAGGCCATGCAGGAACGGCAGGTGACGATCGGCGACCAGACCTTCCGGTTGGAGGAACCGTTCCTTGTCCTGGCGACGCAGAACCCGATCGAGCAGGAAGGCACGTACGTGTTGCCCGAGGCGCAGGTCGACCGGTTCATGCTGAAGTTGAAGATCGGCTATCCGACCCGGGAAGAAGAACGCCAGATCCTGGACTTGATGGGGCGGACGAATGGCCATCCGGCCGCCCAGGCGGTGGTCACGCCCGAGGACATCCTCAAGGCGCGCGTGGTGCTCAACGAGATGTACATGGACGAACAGGTCCGGGATTACATCGTGGACGTCGTCTGCGCGACGCGGGATCCGCAGGCCTACAAGCTGAAGCTCGACGGCATGATCCAGATGGGGGCTTCGCCCCGGGCGACGATCGCGCTGGCACTGGCGGCGCGGGCTCATGCGTTCCTGCGGGGCCGTGGCTACGTGACGCCGCAGGATGTGAAGAGCATCGGCCTGGACGTGCTGCGCCACCGCGTGACGATCACCTACGAGGCCGAGGCAGAGGAGCGGACGGCGGAATGGGTGGTCCAGCGGATCTTCGACGAGTTGCCGGTGCCCTGAGCGCAGGCCTCCGTGTGACTGCCGTCGCCTGATTGCTGCCCGCAATGATCCCCAAGGAACTGCTCAAGAAGATCCGTCAGATCGAGATCCGGACGCGCCGGCTCGTGGCGGAATCCCTCGCGGGCCAGTACCACTCGGCCTTCAAGGGCGTGGGCATGGACTTCGACGAGGTCCGCGAATACCAACCGGGCGACGAGGTCCGCACGATCGATTGGAACGTCACGGCCCGGATGAACCATCCCTTCGTGAAGAAGTTCCGCGAGGAGCGCGAACTGACGGTGATGGTGATGGTGGATGTGAGCGCGTCGGGGCTGTTTGGGTCCGGTTCCCAGTCCAAGCGGGAGTTGGCCGCGGAGCTGGCGTCGGTTCTGGCCTTCAGCGCGATCCGGAACCAGGACCGGGTGGGCTTGGTGCTGTTCACGGAGACGGTGGAGCACTATCTGCCGCCGCAGAAAGGCCGACGCCATGTCCTGCGGGTGGTGCGGGACATCCTGTGCCACGAACCCCGGTTTCGCGGCACTTCCATCAACGGGGCGTTGGAGTTCGCCCGCCGCATCCTGCCACATCGGGCCATCGTGGTCCTCGTCTCGGATTTCCTGGCGGAAACCAATCCGAGCCGCAATGAGATCATGGCCCACCTGAAGCGGAGGGTCCTGCACAGCGAGACGCTGGGCCGGATTTCGGCGGGCGTGCTGCGGCAGGTGGCGCGCCGGCATGACGTCGTCGCGGTGCAGGTGGTGGACCCCTTCGAGATGGTGCTGCCCAAACTCGGTCGACTGCTTCTGCAGGATTCGGAGACGGGCGAGGTCGTCGAGGTGAACACGAGCGACGAACGACGGTTGCACGCCTTCAGCGCGCGGGCCTCGAAGACGCAGGACGAGTTGGACCGGTTGTTCGGCAGTTGCGGCGTGGATGCCCTCCGGGTGCGCACGGACCAACCGTACGAGCGGGCGTTGTCCGACTTCTTTGACTCCCGCGAGAAGAGGAGGGGACGATGATCCTGCACCGGCAAATGCCTGCCCGTGGTCCGGGTTTCAAAGCGGTGCTGTTCCTTTCCGGAGGGCTCCTGGCCAACGCCTTGGTGCATGGGGCGGTCACCAACCGGACCCAGGCCCCCGGGCCCGTGCTCGCTCCGGCTCCCGGAGGGACGAACGTGGTCCCGCGGCTGCCATTGCGCGGCGATGTCCAGGGGTTGGAGGAAATCCCGGACCCATGGAAGCGCCCGATCCAGATCGGATTCGTCGCCCTGGTGGCCGGCGCGGCGGGTTTGGCGTGGTGGCGGTGGAGTCGGCGTCCACCGGCAGCTCCTGTCCCGATCGCGCCACCGGATCCGGCGGTGGTCGCGCGGGGGCGCATCGAGGCCGCGCGCGAGTGGATTGGGGAACCCCGGCGATATGCCGGCGAGGTTTCCGATGCGGTGCGGCATTACCTGGAGGATCGATTTGGATTGAGGCCCCGGAGCGGACGACCGAGGAGTTCCTGTTGGACCTGAGCCGGCGCCCAACGCTCGACCCACGTCATCAGGGGCCCTTGGCGGCCTTCCTCGAGCAATGCGACCTGGTGAAGTTCGCCGGGTGGCGTCCCGGGGCGCACGAGTTGGACGGTCTCGAAGCCGCGGCGATCTGGGTGGTCGACGAGGCGTCGCCAGCGGGACCAAACGTTGCGACAGTTCCGGAGGATGGCGATGGCACCGAAGCTCCGCCTCCCGAAGCAGAGCCGAAGGGGGGGACGCATGCGGTTTGAATCCCCCTGGTGGTTGCTGGGCATCCTGGCGGTTCCGTTACTCATGTGGGCTCACCGCCGATGGAGCCGGGAGGCAACCTTCGTGTATTCGTCGGTCGGCCTGGTGAAGGGCATCACCTCGCTGAGCCGTTCGCGTGCGGGCACGGTGTTGCGCGGCTTGCGATGGCTGGCCATGGCCCTCCTGTTCGTTGCGTTGGCCCGTCCTCAAGCCGGGCAGGGGCGGGCACCGGTCCGGGCGAGCGGCGTGGACATCGCGGTGGCCCTTGATCTTTCCGGGTCGATGCTGGCGGAGGACTTCGAACTGCACGGCGAACGGGTGAACCGGATTGCCATCGCGAAGGACGTCCTCAAGTCGTTCATCGAGCAGCGGGCCAGCGACCGCTTCGGGTTGGTGGCTTTTTCCAGCCGCGCCTACATCGCTGCGCCTCCGACGCTGGATCATGACTTCCTCCTGCGGATCCTCGATCGGCTCGATACCCTGAACGAGCAGGGCACGGCGATTGGATCGGCCCTGTCGACTGCGGTGAACCGGTTGCGGGACCTGCCCTCGAAGAGCCGGATCGTGGTGTTGATGACCGATGGCCAGAACAACGCGGGCAGCATCCCGCCCCTCACTGCGGCGGACGCGGCCAAGGCGCTTGGGGTGAAGGTCTACACGATTGGCGTGGGGACGCGTGGGACGGCCCCGACGCCGGTGGGGTACGATCCCTTCGGTCGGAAGGTGTACCGGCAGGTGCCGGTGGACATCGACGAGGAGACGTTGACGCAGATCGCGGACCGGACCGGTGGGAAGTATTTCCGTGCGGACAGCACGCAGACGTTGCGGTCGATCTACGAGGAGATCGACCGATTGGAGAAGACGGAGATGGAGACGCAGAAGTTCGCGTCCTATGAGGAGTTGATGATGTACGCCGGGGTGCCGGCGCTGGTGCTTTTGGTCCTCGAGTTGATGCTGGCGAACACGGTCTGGAGGAAGCTGCCATGAACTCCTATCTGATGCCCTTTGGCATGCCGGCGTTCCTCGTGCTCGCGTTGGTGATGACGCCCTTGCTGGTGGCCTTCCTGTGGTGGACGTGGCGCACGAAGCAGCGTGCCATCGCGCGCTTCGTGAACGCTCGGTTGCTCGGGCAGTTGACGGTCGGGGTCTCTCCTTGGCGACAGCAGTTCAAGCGCTGGACGCTGGGCGTCGCGATCGTCGTCCTCCTGGTTGCGCTCGCCCGTCCACGGATCGGGTACATCGAGGAGGAGAGCCGGGGTGCGGGCCTCGACGTGATCGTGTGCTTTGATGTTTCGCGCTCGATGCTGGCCACAGACCTCAAGCCGAACCGCCTGCAACGGGCGCGGCTGGGAGCCTATGACCTTGCGCGGTTCGGGAAGGGCGACCGACTCGGGTTGGTCGCCTTCGCGGGGTCGGCCTTCCTGCAATGTCCGCTGGCCCTCGATCCAGAGGCGTTCCGCCAGTCGGTGGCAGCACTTGACACCGACATCATCCCGGAAGCGGGCACGGCGCTGGCGGAGGCCATCCAGGAGGCACGTCAGAGCTTCAGCCGCGACTCTGGCGCTTCGCGGGCGATCGTGATCATGACCGACGGCGAGGATCATGAGGAAGGAGCCGTGGAGGCGGCCAAGGAAGCCGCCAAGGACGGGGTCCGGGTCTACACGCTGGGACTGGGATCGCCGGAGGGCGAATTGCTCCGCACGGCGGATCCCTACGGCAACACGGTGTTCATCCGGGATGAGTCGGGCAATGTCGTGAAGAGCCGGTTGAATGAAGCCCTGCTGCGGGAGATCGCGGAGGCCGGCAACGGGTTCTACCAATCGATGCAGGATCCACAGGCCTTGCGGACGCTTTATGACCGTGGATTGTCGACCCTGCCGAAGGGAGAGTTCGCCGGAGGCAAGGTCCGGCAGCCCAAGGAACGATTTCAATGGCCTCTCGCGCTCGTGGTGGTCCTGCTTGCGTTGGACGTGCTCATTTCGGAACAACGCCGCAGTCGCATGCGCACGGCCTCCGTGGGGGCGGGAAGCCCGGGGTTGAAGGGCGCGTTGGGCGTGACAAACTGATGGAACCGATGAATCCGAATGCAAGATCCCGAAGGTGGTTTCGGACCGTGGGCGCGGCCGCGCTGACGACATCGTCGCTGCTGGGTGCCGGCCCGAACGCGGAGAGCGCGCTCGAGCGGTTCGGGAAGGGGGATGTCGTGGGGGCGCGCCAGGAGTACGAGCAGTTGCTGACCGCCCGCCCGGACGATCCTCGGCTGGCGTTCAATGCCGGCGTGGCTGCTTATCGGCAACAGGATTGGGAGGGAGCCGCGCGCCGGTACGAGTCGGCCCTGGGATCGGCGGAGTTGCGCTTGCAGCAGCGGGCTTTCTTTGGATTGGGAAATGCCCGGTTCCGGTTGGGCGAGGGAGCCGAGGAACCCACCGAGAAGATCCGTCTCTGGGAGGATGCCGTGCGGCAGTATCAGGCGGCACTGGGTCTGAATCCCGCGGACACGGATGCGCGTGCGAATCTCGAGGCGGTGCAGGAAGCTTTGGCCCGCGAGCGCAAGGAGCAGCAGGAACAGCAGAAGGACCCGAAGCAGGACAAGAAGGACAAACAGGACAAGAACCAGGAGGAGGAGTCCAAGGACCAGGACAAGCAGGACTCCGGGAAGTCGGACGAACAGCAATCCGGAAAGGAGGATTCCAAGGACTCCAAGGACGATTCCAAGGAAGGTTCCGACTCGAAGGACGGCAAGGACCAGAAGCAGCAGGGCATGGGAGATCGCGGATCGAAGAAGGATCCATCGAAGGAAAAGAAGGATTCGAAGGACTCCGACGCCAAGTCCGGCGACGAGGACAAGTCCGATGAGGGGCAGGGTAGCAAGCCCGGGGATCCTCGCGAAAAGGGTCAGACGGACGCCGCCGGGCAAGGGCAGGGCAAGGGGGGCGACCAGAAGGCCGGTTCCGGCAAGGATGGCGGAGCGGGCGAGAAGGGCAGCGGATCCCAGGCTCCCGAGCCCGGTACTGGCGGTGCCGGTGGGATGGCGTCGGATGCCGGTGAAGATTCTGCGGACGGACGCATGGCGATCCGTTTCGCCGAGCGGATGCTGGATGGCCACAAACGCGAGGAACGCGCGTTGATCCTCCGGCCGGCCGCGCCGGCGCAGGATCCTCGGGCGGGCAATGGACGACGGAAGACCTGGTGATGTTCCCGCGCTTCATGATTTCAACCATACGTCATCCCTTCCGTTGGACCGGCATGGCGCGCCCCGCTGGGGTGTTCGCCCTCCTGCTGGCGTGCTTTTCCCTGACGTGGACCGCACTCGCGGTCGAGGCCCGACTGGTGCTCGACCGTGAGACGATCGAGGCCGGAGAGACGGTCGGAATGCAGGTGGTCGTCGACGGGACACAGCGGACCGCCACGCCGACGGTGCCGCAGATTCCCGGGGTGCGGATGCGGTACCTCGGGCCATCGAGCCAGATGGAGAACATCAACGGGCAGACAACCGTGCGGGTTTCGCACCGTTACCAACTGGCGTTGGACACGACCAATGACGTGGTCATTCCGCCGATGCAGGTGCGGGTGGCGAACCAGACCCTGAGCACGCAGCCTGGGCGGATCCGGGTATTGCCGCGGGAAGCCCACGAGGAACCGGTGTGGCTAAAGCTGGTGATGGACCGCGACGAGGTGGTCGTGGGCGATACCTTTCCGGTGGAATTGCACCTCTACTTCCAGGCGATCCGCAGCCCGTCGGCACCCCGGTTCGACCTGGACGGATTCGTGGTGGGAAGAAGCACCCAGCCCACGCAGGCGGCGACCCAGCGCGGCAATCAGCAGTGGAGCGTGGTCATCTGGAAGTTCGCGGTGACGGCCACCAAGCCCGGCGATCTGGTCGTGGGCCCCGCCGAGATGGATTTGGTCCTCCTTCTGCCGGCGCAGGCGCCACGGCGGCCGGGTTCGCTCATGGACGATTTCTTTGGCCCGGCACGCGAGGCACGACAGGTGACGCTGAAGTCCGGCAGTCACCGGTTGAAGGCGATTGCCCCGCCTGCGTTGGGGCGGCCGGCGAATTACGCCGGAGCGGTGGGTCGGTTCCAGATGAATGCCCAGGTGGGTCCTGCACAGTTGACCGTAGGCGATCCGGCAACGGTGCGGTTGTCGGTCCAGGGGCGCGGCGGCATCGAGCGGTTGGAGTTGGGGGCCTGGCCGGAGGATCCGGCGTTCCGGGTGTATCCGGGCACCAACGGGTTCATGCCGGCCGATGAATTGGGCCTGACGGGGGTGAAGACAATGGAGTTCGTGCTGGTCCCGGAACGTCCGGGTAAACTGAAGATTCCTGTCCCCCCATTGGTTTTCTTCGATCCCGAAACGCGTCGGTATGATCAGGCCACCGTGGACGATCTGACCCTGGACGTGCGGCCGGCCGTGGTCCGATCCGGATCCGTCGCTGGCACCAACGCCGTCGGTGGAGTCTCGGGAAACGGGACCAACGCCGCGGCGCTCGCGGGTTCCGTGCCCTTGCTGGAATGGCGCATGACACGAGGTGCTGCGCCCGTCGTGAGGGAAGGCTGGGCAGCCAGTCCCTGGGTTGGTGTGGTCGTTGGTCTGCCCTGGGTCGCCTGCGTGGGGATTTCGATCGCCGGCGCGGTACGACGTCGTCGGCTTTCGCGGCCGGCCGGACCCGCTCGTGATGGATGGCTGAGGGAATCCCACCAGATCTCGGCGGCCTTGGGTTCGGGACCGCCGCCGGACCTGACGACCCTATCGCGCGCCGTCCGCTGCTGGATCGGTTGGTGGTTGGATCGATTGCCCGACGGCATCACGGCGGAGGTGGTGGCCCGGGAGCTTCGGCCGGGAGGACTGGATCCGGCGGCCTGCGATCAGTTGGAGGCGTGGTTTGCCCGGTACGAGTTGTTGCGCTTCGCGCGGGGCGCGGGTGGGGACCTGGCGGGATTCGCCGCCGAGACCGCGGAAATGATGAAGCGGTTACGGGAGCAGGAGGGCGCGCGATGAATCAGGGACTTCGAACCACGTTCCGTGGAGCGTGGCTGGGGATGGTCCTGCTCATGACCCTCCTGCGAGTGAATGGCCTGTCTGCGGGGCAACCCGCATCGGATGCCGGAAAGCTGTTCATGCTGGGGCGGTACGCGGAAGCGGCAACGATGATGGATGGTCTCGTGCGGACCAACCCGCATTCGGCGGACCTGTGGTTCAATCTCGGCCAGGCCCGGGCGCAGGCGGGTGAGCCGGGCCGGGCCGTGGCCGCCTGGAGGCAGGCGCAACGTCTCGCGCCCCGGGACGCAGGCATCAGGAAGGCGTTGTCGCAGGTACGGGAGAAGATCGGGACGACCGGGGTGCACCCACTGGGTTGGGCGACCGGATGGTTGCGGGATGAGGAATGGGCGCTTCTCGCGATCGGGGCCAGCGTGGGATTGGGCGTGGCCATGATTCGGCGCCGACTTTCCCCGTCCGCGGGTTCCGGCAGCCTTGCCCTGGCCGTGACGTTGCAGTTGTTGTTCGGCGGTGGATGGGTGGCGGCACTGACGGTTCGTCACTTCTCGGCCAATGCGGTCGTGGTGCAGCGGGATGTCTCCGCCGTACAGGCGCCGGTCCCGGAGGCCAAGGCGATCCGGCCCTTGCCTCCCGGCACCGAGGTCCGAGTGCTGAGGGCGCATGGGGAGTGGATGGAGGTCGCCGTGGACGGGAGTCGGGTTGGATGGATGCCAAGATCCACGTTGGCCGTGGATTGATTCTGCCTCCAACAGTCGGAATAGTGGGGCCTTGGAGTTGTCCATCAAAACGGTCGTGCCGCTGTTCGTCCTCGCCGCGGGGGCGAGCTTCTTCTTTGCCCTGGCGGAGTCCGCACTGTTTTCGCTGGGGCGTTGGCGGGCCCGGCGGTTGGTGGCTACGGATCCAATCCGGGGCCAGGCCGTCGTCCGGTTGCTGGAGAATTCGCCCGACC